>OMJG01001897.1_pt1 | contig 11158 bp, 7 predicted proteins | sample 1646431 | NCBI WGS metagenome assembly OMJG01 (sample SAMN03771674, study PRJEB25209) | food metagenome | isolation source: Cotija cheese | place: Mexico:Jalisco,Michoacan | collected 2011-12-12 | reverse complement strand
CTGTTGATTTTCATACATATATGCCACAAATTCTGAAAAAATAGGTTGCTCGATTATTTTTCCTAGTTTTTTTTTCTTGCTATTTGAATAGAAATAGTTCATTTAGTGCCCTTCTTCGTTGTTTTCTCATTGAATAAAAAAGGCGGGAGAATCGTCGCGTTGACTTTCATCCCACCTTTTCACTGGCCACTATTTGATCATTTTTTAGTTAAATGCCGCTGTCAATTGAGGGACAACTTGTTTCTTACGAGAAACAACGCCTTTCAATAGTGCCCGATTATTTGTTAATTTTGTTTGGAAAGCTTCTTCGACTTTATCGATTGCATTTCCTGCTACCAATAATTCAGAATCGCTATCTTAAATATTTGTAACAACTAGTACAAACAAATCATATCCATTCTTAGTCATCTCTTCAGCCATCGCTTGTTCAAGCTCTGCTTGGCGATCCATGACTTCGTTTAGGTCAACGGTATTGATTTGAGCGATCCGAACATTTGCTTCACCCATTGGGAAGCTTTTTGCATCAAGTTCTAATAATGTATCAACGGATTTCGTACTTAAATTCGTACCCGCTTTTAACATGTCTAAGCCATAGCTTTCTACATTGACAGCCGCAATTTCTGCTAATTCTTTTGCAGCAGCAACGTCTTCTGGCGTACAAGTGGGTGATTTAAATAATAATGTATCTGACACGATAGCCGATAGCATGATTCCTGCGATTTCTTTAGGGACAGAAACATTGGCTTCTTTGTATAGTTTCAAGACAATCGTACTTGTGCATCCAACTGGTTCAGCACGATAGTATAAAGGATTGGCTGTTTCAAAGTTAGCAATTCTGTGATGATCCACAACAGATAAAATAGCAACATCAGCGATATCGACTGCGCTTTGTTGAAATTCATTGTGGTCAACTAGCATCACGCTATCGGCCTCTGGTTTCACACTTGTAATCACACGAGGTGCTTCTAGTCCAAATGTTGATAATGCAAATTGTGTTTCTTCATTAGGTGTTCCTAATGCGACAGCTTCAACATCCTTTCCTAGTGCATTTTGTAAATGGGCAAAAGCAATTGCCGCTCCGATTGCATCGGTATCTGGATTTTGGTGCCCGAAGACTAAAGTTTTTGACATGACGATCTCTCCATTCTTTCTTATCGCTTTTAATGATAGCAAAAAAAACAAGATAAGAAAATAGCATTTCTTATCTTGTTGCACTTTATCTTGTTAAATATCCTTGATAGTCATTCACATGGAGCAAATTTTTCGCATTTTGAACACGATCATCAGTAGGAGGTTCAATTCCTTCCAATGGATACTTTAACCCCATTTCATCCCACTTGAATTTTCCCATCGTATGATACGGTAAAATTTCTACCTTATCAACATTGTTCAACGTCTTAATAAAGGCATCCAAACGAATTAAAAATTCATCGTAATCACTTCGAAAAGGAACTAGGACATGGCGAATCCAGACTGGTTTGTTGATTTCTGATAAATATTTCGCCATTTCGAGAATATTTTCATTACCTAGCGAAGTTAATCTTTTGTGCGCTTCGTTATCGATATGTTTAATATCAAACAAAAGCAAGTCAGTATAATTCATTAGCTCTTCAAATTTACTAAAAAATGGTTCTTCCCTTGTAAACGGTTTGCCGCAAGTGTCGATGGTCGTATGAATTCCCTTTGCTTTCGCCTTTTTAAATAAATCAAGGAGGAAATCCAGTTGCAACAAAGGTTCACCCCCACTGACTGTGATGCCGCCTTTTTCACCCCAATAGGACTGATACTTTAGCGCTTCAGCTAACACATCATCCGCAGATCGCAGTGAAGCTTTTGGATCATCTATCTTCCATGTGTCTGGATTGTGGCAAAACTGGCAACGCATGCGACAACCTTGCGAGAAGATCACAAATCTTACTCCTGGTCCATCTACCGTCCCAAAATTTTCAGTTGAATGAATTCTACCTTTCACTTCGGTAATCATAAAAATCCCTCTTCTCTAAAAAAGAAGGTGACAATCAACAAGACTGCCACCCCATCTCTTCTTACATATGATCATGAGATGTTCTTGAAATAACATCTGCTTGTTGTTCAGGTGTTAAGTCACGGAACTTCACAGCATATCCTGAAACTCGAATAGTCAAGTTTGGATATTTTTCTGGATGTTTTTGTGCATCTAATAATAATTCATTTGTAAATACGTTCACGTTGATATGGTAACCGCCTTTATCAAAGTAGCCATCTAAAACGTTACGTAAGTTATTAATACGAGTTGTATCATCTTTACCTAAACCATTAGGATTAATTGTTTGAGTATTAGAGATACCATCGCGTGCGTGTTCATATTCTAAGCGCGCAGTTGAGTTTAATGATGCTAATAAACCATTCTTTTCACCTAAAAATTTGCCATCTTGGTAACTTGGGTTTGCACCTGGTGCTAATGGTTTACCTGCACGACGGCCGTCAGGAGTATTACCTGTAGCTTTACCATAAACAACATTTGAAGTAATTGTCAATAATGAAGTTGTAGGTGTTGAGTTACGGTAAGTATGTTGACGTTTGATTTGAGTCATGAAGTAATCAAGAATCCAGTTAGCCATTGCATCTGCTTCTTCATTATCATTTCCGTAAGTTGGGAACTCATTTTGCGGTACATAGTCAACAGCCATGCCGTCTTCGTCGCGAATCACTTTCACGTTACCGTATTTGATTGCCATGATGCTATCTGTCGCATGAGAAATACCTGCAATACCTGTAGCAAATGTCCGTTTCAAATCAGTATCCATTAAAGCTAATTGTGCAGCTTCATATGCATATTTATCATGCATGTAGTGAATAATATTTAATGTGTTCACATAAAGTTCTGCTAACCAGTCTAATGTTTGTTTGTAGTTTTCCATGAATTCATCGAAATCAAGGGTTTCACCTTCCATACGACGGAAACGTGGACCAACTTGCATTTTTGTTTTTTCATCTTGGCAACCGTTAATTGCATAAAGAACAGCTTTCACTAAGTTTGCACGGGCACCGAAGAATTGCATATCTTTACCAACCACTGTTGCAGATACACAACAAGCGATGGCGCAATCATCAGATCCCCAATTTGCACGAAGCAAATCATCATTTTCAAATTGGATTGAAGAACTTTCTTTCGCAATTTTTGCTGCGTAAGTACGGAACCCTTCAGGTAAATGTGAAGAATACAATACTGTTAAGTTTGGTTCTGGAGAAGGCCCCATATTTGTCAATGTATGAAGGATACGGAAATCATTTTTTGTCACTAATGAACGTCCATCGATACCCATACCAGCGATTGATAATGTAGCCCAAATTGGGTAACCAGAGAATAAGGAGTTGTATTCTGGTGTACGCGCAAATTTCACCATACGTAATTTCATAATTAAATGGTCAACTAATTCTTGCGCTTCAAATTCAGTAATGTCACCGCGTTCTAAGTCACGTTGAATATAAATATCTAAGAAGGCTGAGATACGACCGATAGACATTGCCGCACCGTTTTGAGCTTTGATTGCACCAAGGTAACCAAAGTATAACCATTGGATTGCTTCTTGTGCATTTTCAGCTGGACGTGAAATATCAAATCCGTATGAAGCTGCCATTTTCTTCAAGTCAGCTAAAGCACGATATTGTTCTGAAATTTCTTCACGTAGACGAATGACATCGTCAAGCATAACGTTGCTTCCGCAGTTGTCATGATCTTTTTTCTTTTGTTCCATTAAGAAATCAATACCATATAATGCGATACGACGATAATCACCAATAATACGACCACGGCCATATGCATCTGGTAGGCCAGTGATAATTTTGTTTTTACGTGCTAAACGCATTTCTGGAGTGTACGCATCAAATACACCTTGGTTATGTGTTTTACGCCATTCAGTGAAAACTTTTGTCATGTTTTCATCAACTTCATAACCATTTGAAGTCAACGCATTGTTTGCCATTTTAATACCACCAAATGGTTGGAATGCTTGTTTCAAAGGTTTGTCAGTTTGTAGACCAACAATTTTTTCTTCTTCTTTAATTAAGTAGCCTGCTCCATGTGAAGTAAGTGTTGATGGGATATTGTTATCCATATCATAAACACCATTTTGTTCATGTTCTACTTCGAATAATTCTTGCAGTTTCGTCCATAATTTGTCAGTACTTGGCGCGATAGGTTCTAAGAAGCTGTCATCCCCTTTGTACTCTGTGTAGTTCTTTTGAATAAAATCCCGTGTGTTAATTTCATTTTGCCAATGTCCGCCTATAAAACCATCCCATGCTTTGTTTGTTGCTTTTACATTAGTTGTTTCGACTGCCATTCTCTGGTCCTCCTTATAACTGTTTTTGTGTAACAGCTTTTACGTGATTAGTATAACACACAACCCCTTTTTTGCAAGTGTTTTCAACGTGATTTTTTAACATTTTAAGGCTTTTTTTATAGTTTATTTTTAAAAACCCTTATTTATCAACGTTTATGATTGTGAAATACTTATTTAAAAACAAGAAAAATACACGTGAATCAATCACAATATGAAAAAAACACTAGCAATCTGTTTTGCAACAATTTGCTAGTGTTTCGTTATTTTTTATAACAGTTTATTTGGTAGCTCATCGACAGAAACGATAGTGCCACCTGATTTTTCATCAAGTACAAATGAGCCATTAGACGTTCGATCAGCAATTGGGAACTGATTGGCCTGTACTTCTTTTTTGTCGCCTTTTTGATTGGTCAAGAGTAATTCTGTTTCATCACCAAGGCCCATATAGATAATCCGATGCGGATGATTTTTAAGTTCCCTTAAAACCATTATCCCTCTTTGCGCACGCGATGTTTGAGGCAATTCTTGTGCTAACATGCGTTTCGCTGCACCTCTTTGGGTAATAATCACGACAGGTGTATCACCGTCTGTATGCACTAAAACAGCTTTTACGACAGAAGCATCGTCTTCTTTCAAATTCATCGCTTTCACACCGGCAGCTCTCGGGCCAACTACCGGTACATCCGTTACAGCATATCGCAAGCCATACGCCCGATTGGATACCATAAAGATATCTTGTGTAGCGATTTCTTGTGGTTCAATCACCATGACCGAGATAACTTTATCCTCTTCTTGTTTTAAGGTGATAAAAGGCAGTGGTCGTGTTTTGTACGTCCGCCAAGGGGTGAACTCGCTTAATTTCGTGCGCTTAATCATCCCTGCTTGCGTTAAAATAAGTAATTCTTGTGTTGTACTTAATTGTTTGTATGGTAGTACTGTCAAAATATTTTCTTCAATTTTTAATGTAGTCAGTGTTTGCGATAGGTGCTCCCCTACATCTTTCCATCGCAAATCAGGTAATTCATGAACTGGCCGATAGATCATATTGCCTTTGTCGGTGACAAGTAACAAGTGATCTAAGGTATTTAATTGCCCCTTATAGACAACGACATCCGACTCTTTTATCCCGGCTTCTTCATTGTTTGATGCACTATATGAGCGCAGACTACTACGTTTCACATAGCCCTCACGCGTAACGACCACCATCACATCTTCTTGAGCGACCAATATTTCGGTGTCAATCGTCAGTTCAGTTACTTCTGCTTCGATAACGGTCAAGCGCTCTGACTGATATTGTTTCTTCACTTCTCGTAATTCTTTTTTCATCACTTTGAACAATTCAGTTGAATCTTGGATAATTTTTTGCAATTCAGCAATCGTAGCTAATAATTCTTCCGCTTCTTGCTGCAATTGTGTAATATCTGTATTTGTTAAACGGTAGAGCTGTAAAGTAACGATGGCTTCAGCCTGCTCTTGTGTAAAGGCATGCGCCAAAATCAAATTGTTTTTGGCATCTCGTTTGTCTTTACTTTTACGGATTGTTTTAATCACTTCGTCTAAAATCGATAACGCTTTGATCAAGCCGTCGACAATATGTTGACGTGCAAGAGCTTTCTTTAAATCATACTCACTACGACGCAAGATGACTGATTGCCGATGGGCGACGTAGCTACTTAGCATTTGCTTTAAGCCGACTTGTTTGGGCCGCATCTGATCAATCGCGACCATATTAAAGTTATAGTTCACTTGTAGGTCAGTATTTTTAAACAAATAATTCAAAATGCCTTCTGCATTTACTTCTTTTTTTAGTTCTACAACGATTTGAAGACCGGTGCGATCACTTTCATCACGCACTTCGGCAATTCCTTCAATTTTTTTATTGATGCGAATTTCATCCATACGTTTGACAAGATTGGCTTTATTCACTTCATAAGGAATTTCAGAGATGACGATTTGTTGTTTGCCGCCTTTTAGCTCTTCAATTCGTGTTTTAGAACGCAAAATAACTTTTCCTTTACCAGTTTGATACGCTTTTTTAATCTCATCGGCACCTTGTAAAATACCACCTGTCGGAAAATCAGGTCCAGGAATAAAGGTCATTAGTTTTTCCAATGAGGCATCGGGATGATCAATAAGGTAAATCGTCCCATCGATGACTTCACCTAGATTATGAGTCGGTATTTCCGTGGCATACCCTGCAGAAATACCTGTCGAGCCATTGACCAATAAATTAGGGAACATTGATGGCAAAACAGTCGGCTCTTTTTCGGTATCGTCAAAATTCCAGACAAATTCGACTGTTTCTTTGTCAATATCTCGTAATAGCTCGCTACTTACCTTTGATAGCCGTGCTTCCGTGTACCTCATCGCAGCCGGTGGATCACCATCCATACTCCCGTTGTTTCCATGCATTTCGATTAACACATTGCGCAATTTCCAATCTTGACTCATTCGGACCATTGCTTCATAAATACTACTATCACCATGAGGATGGTAATTTCCCATAATATTTCCGACTGATTTAGCTGATTTCCGAAAGCTCTTTTCAGCGGTATTGCCGTCTTGATGCATCGCAAACAAAATTCTGCGTTGGACTGGTTTTAAGCCATCGCGAATATCAGGTAATGCACGCTCTTGAATAATATATTTTGAATAGCGACCGAAACGATCACCCATCACTTCTTCTAATGTTAATTCTTGAATGCTGTGTTTTTTTTCCAAAAAATCAGCTCCTATCCTTCAAATAAACTTATATCCTCAACAGAATCTGCTGGCCGATTCACTGGTTTTTCTTCGACCGAGTCAAGGAGACTACCGTCCTCTTCTAAAGAAAATTGCACATGACTTTCGATCCATTTTCTTCGTGGTTCGACCTTATCACCCATCAAAGTAGTCACGCGTCGTTCAGCTTGAGCCGGATCATCAATTCTGACTTGCACCAACGTCCGCGTCTCAGGATCCATCGTCGTCTCCCACAACTGATCGGCATTCATTTCTCCAAGACCTTTGTAGCGTTGTAACATATAGCCTCGACCGACTTTTTCTGTAACTGTCTGCAATTCTTCATCCGTCCACGCGTATTCAATGACTTCTTTTTTGCCAGTGCCTTTAGATACTTTGTACAATGGTGGCAAGGCGATGTAGACTTTTCCAGCTTCAATTAATGGCTTCATGTAGCGATAGAAGAACGTCAATAACAAGACTTGAATGTGTGCTCCATCGGTATCAGCATCCGTCATGATAATAATTTTGTCATAGTTACAATCCTCAATGGAGAACTCTGGACCGACACCTGCACCAATTGTATAGATCATCGTATTGATTTCTTCATTTTTCAAGATATCTTGCATTTTCGCTTTTTCGGTATTGATTACTTTTCCTCGCAGTGGCAGAATCGCTTGGAACTTGCGATCACGGCCTTGTTTTGCCGATCCGCCCGCAGAGTCTCCTTCGACCAAATACAATTCATTTTTCTTTGGATTTTTGGACTGTGCTGGCGTCAATTTTCCTGAAAGTAAAGATTCACCTTTTTTCTTTTTCTTGCCATTACGACTTTCTTCCCGCGCCTTACGTGCTGCTTCGCGAGCCTCGCGAGCTTTGATTGCTTTACGAACCAATAATTGACTAATTTCGTTATTTTCTTGTAAATAGAAGCCTAGCTGCTCGCTAATAGCATTGTCCACAGCTGTTCTAGCAGCAGGTGTTCCTAATTTTTCTTTGGTTTGACCTTCAAACTGCAACAAATGCTCCGGAACGCGGATCGATAACACACTTGACAAGCCTTCTCTAAAATCACTACCTTCTAAGTTACGGTCTTTTTCCTTTAAAAGACCGACCTTTCTGGCATATTCATTTAAAGCTTTGGTTAACGCAGCTTTCATCCCCGCTTCATGCGTTCCGCCATCTTTTGTGCGGACATTATTAACAAACGATAAAATCGTTTCCGAAAAACCATCGTTGTACTGAAGCGCCACTTCAACTTCAATCATTTCTTTTTCGCCAGAAAAATAAATAATTGGCGTCAAAACATCCTTCTCTTCATTTAAATATTCGACAAATTCTTTAATGCCTTCTTCGTAATGAAACACATCTTCTTTATCGTCTTCGCGTAAATCAGTAAAAGAAATTTTTACTCCCCGTAGTAAAAAGGCCGACTCTCTTAATCGCTCTGCTAGCGTATCATAAGAAAATTTCGTCGTTGAAAAAATCCCTTTATCAGGTAGAAAGCGCACAGTCGTCCCATTTTTTTCTTTGGTCTTACCGATTTTTTCTAATGTCCCTTCTGGATGACCACCATTAACAAAGCGCTGGCGATACTCTATTCCATCGCGGACAATTCGCACTTCAAGCCATTCGGACAGGGCATTTACGACACTGGCACCCACACCATGCAGACCACCTGATGTCTTGTAGCCACCTTGACCAAATTTCCCACCAGCATGTAGGACGGTGAAAATCACTTCGACTGTCGGTATGCCTGAAGTATGCATTCCGACCGGCATCCCTCGACCAAAATCTTGGACACTGATACTACCATCTTTATGTATGATTACTTTAATTTCATCGCCATATCCAGAGAGGGCTTCATCCACTGCGTTATCTACGACTTCATATACTAAATGATGTAAGCCGCGCGCATCTGTCGACCCGATATACATACCTGGTCTTTTACGAACTGCTTCTAACCCCTCTAATACTTGGATTGAAGCATCATTATATTCATTGGATTTTTTTACCAAAGTCAGCTCTCCTTTATCGTTTAAAATTTCGCAACATCTCCTATCATACTCTATCTAAATTAAAAAAAAAAGCCATACCCTACTTGTCCTATGAGTTTCAAATGAATTTATGAGAAGCTTGTAGGAAAAATTGTTAGAAACATGAATTCATGATAAAATTTGACTTAGAGATAAGGAGCGAAGTTATGTTTAAAATTCTATTATTATTTATTGGTGCGTACTTATTAGGATCAATTCCATCAGGTGTTTGGATTGGGAAACTTTTTTATAAAAAAGATATCCGCCAATTTGGTAGTGGTAATACTGGTACCACAAATACCTTCCGTGTGCTAGGAAAGCAAGCAGGGATTATTGTCTTAATTATGGATATCTCCAAAGGAACATTGGCCACTTTACTACCGGTATTGTTTCATAGTACAGTGATTAATCCACTATGGTTTGGTGTGTTCGCCATTATCGGCCATACCTTCCCTATTTTTGCTCATTTTAAAGGTGGAAAAGCGGTCGCGACGAGTGCAGGGATGTTACTGGCGTACAATCCGCTATTTTTTCTTTATTCGTCAGCAATTTTTGTTATCTTCCTTTTTCTAACGAGCACGGTCAGTCTGACAAGCATGATTGCGGCCGTCTTGATTACGCTATCGACCATCATTTTACCCTATTGGGTGCCTGCTATTTTGCCAACACATAATTGGTTATTAACAATTATTGCCATCGGGGTATCAGCATTCATTTTTTACCGTCACAAAGAAAACATTGCCCGCATCAAAAATGGTACAGAAAGCAAAGTCTCATTTGGCCTCCAAACCACCAAAAAGAAAGAATAAATCCGGACAACAAGCCCTTTTTACAGAGCGGCTTGGTCCGGATTTTTTTCTAAATAGCTTCCCACTTATTCAACGGAAATAGTATATTCTGCATGGAAATCTTCGGTTGGTTCTAATCGACAGATACCCAACTTATCTTCTAATTTACTCGTTGTCGTTAAAGCATCTGCTACACCATACCAAGGCTCAATGCAGACAAATTCCGCCTGTTTTGGATATGCCGACCATAGACCCACATAAGGAAATCCTTCATACGAGAGGGTGATTTTATGCGGTGATTTTTCTGACTCGATGGTCCATTCATTGTGGCCTTTTGTCTCAAATATTAATGCATCATTTTTAAATAATTCATGCGTCAAATCAATGGGCGCATTGGTTTGTCCTAGTGTACGATTGGCATAATCTACTAAATTTCCTGCTAACGGAATCATGGTTCTTGACTTAGCGGGGTACGCAGTAAAAAAGTAATCCGAAAAGTCCAAATCCTGCTCCAATGGCACACGAAATGCTGGGTGCGCACCGATTGAAAAATAGCATGTGTCCTCGCCTGGATTTTGAACATGGTAATGTACTGTCAACTGATTGCCCACAAGTGTGTAGGTGACATCCAATTGGAAAGCAAACGGGTATACACTGCGCGTCTCTTCGTCATCTGTCAGTCGGAAAGTAGCTGTCGTTTGCGTTTGCGTAACGAGTTGAAACTCCTTGTCTCTAGCAAAGCCATGCCTAGGAAGTGTATAACTCTTATCTTGATAGTGATATTGATCGTTTTTTAATGCTCCGACAATCGGAAATAAGATTGGCGCATGTCGCCCCCATTTATCAGAATCTGCTTGCCAAATGTATTCCATCCCTGTTTTCTTTGCGATAAAATGCTGTAATTCTGCCCCTTTTGTTGCAAATTCTGCCCGATACTGCTCATTTTCTAAGATAATCATCACTACTACTCCCCCTAACGATTCAAATTTTCTTATCTATACTTTTTCAAGTTCCTCTTTAAAGCGTTGGTTTAATATTTTCAAGTAGGTGCCTTTCATTCCAAGTGAACGTGATTCAATAATGCCGGCAGACTCTAATTTACGTAGAGCATTGACAATCACTGAACGGGTAATTCCTATCTTATCTGCTACGCTTGAGGCAGTTAGTCGACCTTCATCGCCATCCAGAGCCTCAAAAATAGCTTGAACCGCTTTTAGTTCACTATAAGATAAAGTACCAATAGCCATTTGTACAGCTGTCAGACTACGGACATCCTCTTCGATTGAAC
>OMJG01001896.1_pt1 | contig 11161 bp, 15 predicted proteins | sample 1646431 | NCBI WGS metagenome assembly OMJG01 (sample SAMN03771674, study PRJEB25209) | food metagenome | isolation source: Cotija cheese | place: Mexico:Jalisco,Michoacan | collected 2011-12-12 | reverse complement strand
ATCGCATAGTTTTCGTCAGCTCGTGTGACCTGGTTTTTATTTTTAAATTTATCCATTTCAGAAACGGGGTTTCAGCTCCTCTCAATGATGTATAAATTGCCGGTATATCAACATTTTACATTTTTAATTGTGCAGTGGTTTATAGCTTTTTGCAACTTCTGTTAGTCAAAAGTTAGTCAAAAACGATTTAGAAATCCACATAAGCCGTAAACTTTTCAGGTATACCAATTTTCTGCTGATCAGTGACCGCCGTATATATATTTAGGGTCGTTTCAATCTTACGATGTCCGAGCTGTGTTTGCAACTCTTTAGGCGTCATACCGCCATATATTGCCAATGTGGCATAAGTGTGACGGAAGCCATGCGGAGTTATCCGTTTAATTTTAGCAGCCTTAGCAATAGCTTTATTCTGTTTTGCAACGCTAGTCAGTTGTAACAGACTATTGTGCATGTTGGTAAAAACCAACTGTTCAGGCTTCAAAGTATTATAACCAAGAATAAGCATTATTTTTCGTTGATCAAGTTGCCACTGTTTTAAAATATTGGCCGTCTTTTGATCAATGGCAATAGTTCTGTTACTCTGTTCAGTCTTAGGGCGTTGAATCATAACGCCATGTACACCGTTAGCACGTGTTTTACTAATGCTTAGGGTATTTGTACTAAAATCAATATCAGACCACGAGAGGGCACATATTTCGCCAATACGGGCACCAGTGAACGCCAATAACCTAAAAAGCGGATAGGCTTGCTTATTTTGATATTGCTTAGCAGAAACCATAAACTTTTCTAGTTCCTCTTTGGTGTAATAATTATCCTCGGGCGCTATTCTTTTAACGATTTTATTTTGTTGGCGTTTGCTCGGGATAGTGACAGCGTCCAACGGATTATCTGTGATATATTTCAGGCGGATCGCATACTTGAATACTCGTGACATGTAATTGATCACAGCTTGATAACTTTGATATGAGCTATTGAACCAGTCGTTTATCACGTCCTGACATTGCTTAACAGTGATCTCGCTTATTAAGCTATCACCAAAGATTGGCAGAACTCTTTTACTGAAATAATACATAATAGTTTGGTAAGTCGATTCTTTAACCGTTAGCTTGTAATTTTCGAGCCAAGCAAGGTATACTTGATTAAAAGTTAAATATTGTTCGTTCAGGAGGCTTTCACTCTGTAACTGTTTTTCTAAGGCAGCCGCAGCAGTGGAGGCCTCTTTTTTTGTGTCGAAACCGCGACGGGTTTTAATGATCTGTTTTCCGTTATCATCTCGACCGGTAAAGAGCTGGAACTTCCATTTAGTGCCTTTTTTAGTCTGGTACTTGCTATATGAAGCCATAATACATTTTCCTTTCATAACGCGCAGCTGGCCGGCAAGCGGTTATGTATAGAAATGTGGCTATTTAAGATATTTTTCAGTCAATCTCTTATGAAGTTCTTGAAGCTCAATGGTAACTTTATATATTTGCTCTTCATCTGCTTTAGCTAAATTAACATCTGGATCGCTTAAAAGAATGTATAAGTTTTCTAAATTTTTTATTTGGTTTAATAAATCATCTTTTTCTTTTTGCCCTTCAGTCTGCAAAAAAGCAAGAAACTTTTTCTGGCCTGTGGGGTTTAATGTGGCTTGAGCAATAGTAAATAGTTCTTTTAGTGTTTCACTGTAACCAACTTCTTGCCTATCAATCATAGCCTCAAATGCCTCGATAGTGAGTTCGTCACCGTCTTTTGTGTTCTTCAGTAATTTAGCTGCTGTTCTATCTTTTTTCTCCGCCTCAGCTTGATTTTTGATAGGCGTTAATTTTTGCAGATAACCAACATCTACATCAAAGTAAGCTGCTAACTTTTGCCAATTTTCTAGGCTCGGTTCAGTCTTTTGGTTTTCATAATTATTAATGGTACCCCGATTTAACCCAATTTCTGTGGACATTTGATCAAGCGTTTTTTTCTTTTCTTGCCGTAATTCTTTTATACGATTAGAAGAAATGTGCTTCAAATGTTTTACACCTCCCTTAATTAACTTGATTATCAAAATTATAGCATAGTTGTTAAAGAATATCTAAGATAATTAGATATTGACATCTAAGAAACTTAGATGTAAGCTAATAGTGAAATCTAAGAAACTTAGATAATAAATAATAAAGGAGAAGCTTAATTATGCAATTACAAGCAAATTTACCAGATACTTTTGAAACAGAACTTAAAAAAGCTGTTTCCGAGGCAGTACAGGAAGGATTAAATGGTGCTTCACTAGATAACGGCAAAGAATGGATTTCTAAGGGCGAATGTGCTGACTTCCTGAACATTTCAAGATCAACTTTAGATCAGTGGATAAAGAAACATGGTTTTCCTTGTACTCAAGTAGCCGGGGTTTACCGTTTTTCGAAGCAACAAATTAGAACCTGGATGTTAGATCATCAAATGAATAAATAAATTTATACGCAGCTGGCTGGCAAGCATGATCTAACAATTTTAAGGAGGTCATCAAAATGGTGACTATTTCAGTGACAAAACTAATTTTTGCCCTGGTACTTTTAAGTATTGGTTGTTTTATAACAGGCGGTTGTTTTTGGCAAGAAGTTAATAAGAAAGGACGATAGCAATGCTTACCATAATGATTATTGGTTTTGATCTTGGTTTTTTAGTGGCAATGTTGATCGTCTATATCCGAGATAAAAAGCAAGCTGCTAAATTAAAACGTGAATTTGAAGAGTATGAAACAAGAAAGGATGTTAAATAATGGCAGACGTAAAAAAGCCTTGCTTGCCGACCAAAGCAAAAGCAAGGAACATCAAAAAATGTATCAACATCATAATACCACTGTTCAAGGTGGCGTTCCAGTCACAGAGGACTTTTTGCTAAAGAATTCTAGTGAAATTTTGAAACTATCGAACCAGGCTAAAATGGTATTTCACTACTTGGAACAAATTGCCTATCTTAAAGCAAAAGGCGACCAGGAAGGGACTTCTTTCCTGATATACAGTGGTGGCCTAGATGATGTAATAGATAGCGTTCAAGATATTCAAACGAAACTGCAAGAGATCTCTAATGATCTTTGCCCAGATGAATAGTAAAAACAGTTAAAGAACATCATATTGCGTAGATGTAAAAACGCAAGCACATAAAAATATCGTGACACCACACTTAAAAAGCTTAAAGGAGCATTTTTGTATGAAAGAAAAAAATAAGGGGGATGATTTCATCCTCTTAACGAAAGAAGATTTTTTTATTGAAAAACCAAGAGTTCAAAAATTTAGATGCAGCATTAGAACTTGCTAACAACGGTATAGCGGTTTATCCGACTGTACCAGGCAAGAAAGCACCGTTCAAAGGCACACACGCCCAGAAGGACGCTTCAAATGATCCTGAGCGGGTGTTTAAAATGTTTCAGGCACATCCTGAAGCAGATGTATCAATTAAGCTAGATGGCCTGATCGTGTTAGATATTGACAATCATCAAGGCCAACAAGAAGGCTTAACTTCACTCGGCCAAGCTAGCATTGAAGTACCAACTAATACGAGGATAGAGCGGACACCAAACAACGGCTTGCATGTTTTCTTCAAGTATAACGGTGAAAAATTCAATCATCTTGACATACTGAAAGGTGTTGAAGTTCGTGGTGATCAAATCAAGACGGTTCCTAGTGTTGGTTATGAGCTCACTAAGAGCAATGATATAGCTGAGGCGCCCGAATGGTTGTTAGAATACGTTTCTCAGGCACTGAAACCAAAATACAAACCGACAAATGGCCGGTTGCCTGGTGAAATAACTTTTGTCGGTAAAACATTGAACAGGTTATTAGACGGAGCACCCGAGGGAAGTCGTAACAACTGGTTAACAAAACAGATTGGTTTTTTGATCGGTCAGGGTTTTGCTCCTTCAAAATGCTATGAATTGATGTGGTGGATCACGCAGAACAAGCTGACCGGCAATAAGCCAATTAAAAAGACCGAGTTTGACAATACTTTTAAGAGTGTCCTCAAGCGCGAACAAAGCAAGTTAGGCGGTGGTTTGAATGAGTAATGAAACCATGCCGGAATTTCTTGCTGAGGCTGATAAACAACAAGCTAAGCTAATGACAAAAATGTCTAGAACTAAAGTCAATGATCTAAATGAAGGCTTAGAACCTTATGACATTTCTTTTACTGATAGGCCGGACGATACCATTACAGCAGACGGGTTAAAGGAATATAACAAGCAGATCAACCAAAAAACACCAAGTTGGTTGAATATCTACTTTTATTTTAAAGGTTCACAAAAAAATCCGGAGTTAGTTTTTAGTCATAAAGTTGATGAAGTAAAAATCGGCAATGCTTTTTTAAAGATGGATAAAATGCTTAGTTTTCCAAAATTAAAAGACGGCGCTATTTATGACCCGACAACAGGGGCCTGGCGAGCTTTTAAAGATAATGAAGTAATTAAGCATGTGGGTAGTAAAATCACTAAAACACTGGCTCAATGGGGCGCATATAATAGCGCACAGTCCCACATTATCCGCAACTATATTATTGATGTAATGTTTCATACTGAAATAAAAAATAACCCGTTTGAGGAAAGTAAACCGAATTTAGTTGCTTTTGCTAATGGCACTTACAACATGAAAACGGACGAACTACAAGCCAAAGATCCACAAAATTATTTAATGAGTGGTCATAATTACAATTTAGATATGTCTGACGAGCCAACGACTGAAACGGATAAATATATCAAGGCTTCGATTGGTGACAGTATCACATATTTAAAAGAGTATATCGGCTATGGTTTTTACCACTCTTACAGGCCGTTTCAGCACATTTTGTTTTTACATGGTGAAGGTGGCGAAGGTAAAAGTACATTTCTCAGTATGCTGACTAATGATTTTTATGGACTAGATAACATTGCTGCTGTTTCCCCTGAAGAGCTTGCTGGCAAAGATAGCAGATTTAAACCGGCTGAATTGTATGGCAAAGAAGTTAATATCGTTTCAGATATTGATAAAGGGTATTTAGCTAATCCGGCCATTTTAAAGAAGCTTAGCGGTGGAGATGATGTTATAACAGCAGAATTTAAAGGCCAACAAAATTTCAAGTTTAGGAACTACGCCAAAATGATTTTTTCCGCTAATGATCTACCTACGTTCAGCGAAACAGTCGGCGGTTTTAAGGATCGTTTGAAAGTAATTGAGTTTACTAATGGCAATACTCGGCACAATCCGCATTGGTGGGACCAGTTCGATTTTGAGGCCATTAAAAACGAGCACAGCCGGTTTGTTTATCAATGTATGAAATTGTTTATGCAAGCCGATAAAAGGCGGTACATGAGTGAAACTGAAAGTATGAAACAAGTAACAGGGGAATGGATCCAAGAGAACGATCACTTTGGCCAATTCTTAGAGGAAGCTTGCGAGCTCAAACCTGGTGACAGTAAAGGCGAGGCAAGCAAGGATGTAGTAAGAGAATTTAAAGAGTTTTGTCACGAAAATAATTATTTTGAAAATGTTTCTACTCAGTCAATAACCAGCAAACTCAAGCCTTTAGGAATTTACAAAAGGCAGTCAAGGCAAGGATATGACGGGGACGGAAATGTTAAAAGATATATAGGTTTGAAACTTGTAAAAACTTATCTAACCGATCTTAACGAATGATGTTTCCAAAAAAGTCGAAACATGTTTCCGAAATTGTTTCCAAAAAAACATTGATATACCGCCGTTGTTTCCAATGTTTCCAAAAATATACAGTGCTAAAAAAAATAAAATAAAAAAATAAAATATAAAAAAATATATTACAGAGTGGGGGAGTACCACAAAAAACCGAAACATTGGAAACAACGCTGATATGACGGTATTTGTTTAGAAACATTTTTAGAAACACGTTTCCAAAAAAACTGAAACATTTAACGTAACACTGAACCATGACAGATGGTATTTCAAGGAAACCTTTAGGATGGTATTTCATGAACTTACCGAAATGAGAAAGGTAGCCGACAGGCGAACAGAGATATTAAATTAAATGGAGATGTAATTATGACCGAAGAAACATTAAATAAGCTGCTTAGGATGATTATAGAGCAACAGCAAGAAATAGATGGACTGCTAAAGAAAACTACTCTGTTAGTGTGTGCCATACAAGAAATTGCAGACGATATAAACCGTCCATTTTTGAATAAGATCCCAGTTTTTGGAAGTTATCGTTTAACTAGATTGTACTTTGAATATGAGCATGCCATGGGTGAATACAAAAAGCTAGAACAAAAATGTGATACGCTGGTGTCTGTTAATCATGGCTGGTTATTGGATATTATGGAACATTGGCTTGAGGTAAGGCCACAGGATAAAAAATATTATGCAGCTTTAAAGCAACAAGCTAAAGACCAGGATGTATTTTCGAAAGAAGAATGGCGACAGATTGAAGCCGAGGAACAAGAAGAAATGACTGTCCACAGATAGGAGATTATGAATAACGATCTAAAATAAAATAGTCTTTTTGGGAGTGTTGTTAGAAATAGCAGCACTCTTTTATTAATTCAAGCCATTTTTGTGTATGCTAGGGCGATTTAAGCATGACAAACGCATAATTGCACCAAAGCATATTAAAAGCTCTTAGAACGCAAAATAAAGCCGTATATGAGTATGTATGAATTATAGCAATATTACTGAAATCAATCGGAAAGTTTATTTTACAGTTTTTGTATACTACAAGTCTGAAAATATGCTATAATGTATTTATAATATCAATACGACATCAATATGATATTAGGAGGTGGAGCAATGAAGATCTTTTATAATATCGAGATCAGGAAACTAATGCTAGAAAGTGGCATGACCCAGTCAGATGTGGCAAATGCGCTTGGTGTTTCTCCACAACGTATTTCAGCTATTATGGCTCAAGATATGAATGAACGACAAAAGCAGCGTTTCATTGACTTATTAGAGCCTTTGGCAGTCAAGAACAGGTATGAAATAGAGCGTATACGATAACGGAAGGGGGTACAGCATGACAGATCAACGGCGAGAACAATATAACCAGTTAGTTACCGAAGTTCAGCAGCAGCTGCAGACTGAAAAAGAACTTAACAGTCGTGTAGATGAGTTTCTTGATAATAATTGGACCTGGTGCATAGAAACATTAGCTCCGCAAGAAGTCAGTGATCTATTAGGTATTTCTGTGGAAGAGTTGTTTGAGATCGGTAAAGGCTAAAATGGCCGTTTTATCCTAAAAATAAGCTGAAACAGTACAAAAATAAGCAAAAACAACATGAAAGAGGGTGTAAAAATCAGTACGAATATTGATAAATTAAAGCCAAAACAAGAACGTTTGTTAGTGGCCTTGTTCACCGAAAACACCAACGAAGCAGCATATAAGAAAGCCGGTATCACTCATAATACAGGCTATAAATATTTAAACGATCCGACCTTTCAAAAACGTTATAACGAAATGAAACGTCTGATCATGCAAGAAACAACTCAGGCCATTCAACAGGCCAGCACAAGCGCTGTGAAAGTCCTTGTTGGTATTTTGAATGATACAGAGGCCAATAACAGCGATAAGATCCGTGTTGCGTCTATCATTCTTGACAACGCTTATAAGGCGCTTGAATTAGACGACATAACGGAGCGTATCGACAAATTAGAGCGTATGACAGATCAAGAGGGCGGATAGTATGAAATGGAGCACAAACAGCATACAGGCGCGTTTAAAGGACCTTGAAAGCAAGAATAAGGTTGATCTACCTGACATTTTTTTGATCCAGCCTTTAATTGACGGTGACATTATTCTTATTAGTCAGCCTGACATTATCTTCAAAAACAGAAAAGACTTTGATCATTATTGCGAGTATTACGAAACACACGTGAACCATATTTCCACGATCATTAGTAGTGATATTGCAGCCTTTGAATGTAGGAATGAGCCCCTTAATAAATTGCTTGAAGCCTCTGTTTACAGCAATGGACAGATCAGGCCAATGACTAAAAAAGAACAGGCTTATCGCAAACAGCAATATGAGTTAGGCCAAAGTCAAAGAGATAACTATATCGCAACTGACCGGCAAGAACGCAAAGACTTTTTTCAAGGGGTAAACAAGCGTTTGGGGTCCATTTATTAATAATAGACCCTCAAGAATCCTGTTAGAGTGGTATTTAAAATTAAGCTAGTATTTAAAGGGGCAAATATTAGCATTATTCAAAGAAATAGACCCTAAAATTATCTAAAAGAAATGAGGCAATTAAACATGAAAGATAAAAAGTTATTTCATGAAGATTTTTACAAAAAAGCAGTTAAAGACTATGAAGGTGCGTTACAGCATGTTAACACTAACATTCACCAAGGTACTTTAAAGAAGAGTGCTATTGCAGCTCAATTTGAGGAAGAACGAAAAAACATTCAGGACGGCTTAGACCAAGGCTTTAATGACTTAATACAAGACCTTAACGAACGGCTCACTGCAAAGGTTAGTGACTATGAAAATGAGATCACACAGCAACAGCAAAATGACGGTGCAGGAGAACTTATCCGCCGACAGAACTTAAACGCTAAAATCAGTAATGCGGATCCCCAAGAGTTAAGTGATCTGATCAACGAACAAGCTCAAAAAGAAGTCGTTTCAGATTATGACTATTCTATTTTGAAAAAAGCTGTTGATGAACAGGGCAACGAAGAACATGCTTTTGCTGGTTTAACTAACCTTAGAAAGAAGTTGCCGGCCAATGTAGCCAAAAGCAAAAGTGAATATAAAGACTTAGAGCAACAACTTTTTGACGCTAAGTTCACGCTACCTACTAACCTATATATTCAAGATCAATCGGGCGAATATATCGGCCATAACATGCAGAGCGAATTTAATTTTTTGCTTAATGACTATGAATAAGTTGGTATTTCGGTAGGAGGTGGCAACGCTTGTTAGAAAGTAGCCTGAGGAGTCCATATGAGCCACAAAACGACTTAGTAAGGCCAATAGAGGCAGAGCGTTACGAAGAGGCTCTAACGGTGTATATGCACATGGACCGGCGTATTAAACAAGTGGCACGAGATAAAGCCACTATGATAGAGAGCTACCAAGCTCAGCCGGCTATACATTCTACTTGGAATTGGGATGAGAACGGCAACAAGGTTACTTACACCTCAATGGAAACACGTATTATAAATTATGTTGATCTAACGACCGCCTATGATGACCTACTGAATAGTTTGGTGTTTCGTGGGGAATTATTCAAAGAGTGGCTAAAGACGCTCACACGGGCGCAGAAAGACGTTTTAGGGCGTGGGGTTGATGTGCTGTTAGATCATCAGGCCTATTTGAAGATTGAGGAGTTAGAAAGGCAAGTACCGGCTAAATATAGATTTTAAAAGGTTGTCCGTTGTGGCAGTCTTTTTTTAAAATTGGTATAGTTACATTTTAGAGTATAATATAAATGGCTATAAACTTTAAATATGTATAATAAGTGTTATTTTAGAACAAAAAACCATTAAAAGATAACAAAAAACAAGTGTTTGGTACACTGCTTTCTGGAAATTTTTATATTTTTTATTGAAAAAATATAAGTGGTCTACTTGACTCTTAGCTGACTAACTAGTAATATAAGAATTGAAGAACGGTACTTGCTAGCTGTTCTTGCTTGGTGTCTATTTAGCTTGAATATGACTGTGGGTCGTCATATTGCCCGGCAGAGGCTTGGTATCTGACCACTAGTCCCGGCGGGTGACGTCTACCCGCCCGGCCCTTGTTACATAAATTTTGCCACTGGTGATATAGACCAGTGGTTTTTTTAAAGCAAATCTAAAGGGATAATGTTTTTGGGGACAATATGGAAGACATAGAGAATAATTATTTACAAATACTTTCTTTTAGCGACATAAATTATTTAAATATTTTAAATGATTATAGAAGGAATTTTCATGGTAAGGCTGTAGAAGTTCATACGAACTATAAGCCCTTAGAAAAGTTTAAAGTTGTTTTTAATCAAACGGACTTGCCTCATTTAATGGGATGGGGAAAAGTTGCTATGGAAGGCCGCAAATCGGCAAAAAGAGTTATCGCTGATATCGACTGTTCTCAATTAACTTTGGAAAGTTCAAGAAAACATGGTGATTTTAATAAGATTAAAAAGCGAATGTTACACTATAATTTCCTATACGATGTTTTTATAGAACAAAGTATCAACGCCTGTGTTATGACTTCGAATATGAAACCTAATCGTTTAAAGCTTGATATTGTTTTCTACCAAGAGGTAAGTAAAGAAGCTGTTATTCTTGGTCTTAGGAAAGATCAACACATGGATGTTTTTGTTCCAACTACATTACATACGGAACGACTAGAAAATCCATATCATTTTAGGCGCAGATCGCACATAAAACAAATTACTTGGGTATAAAAACAACACAATTAAATATTTAATGTTGGTTAAACAGGTTTAATTTTTTCTAATGCTACTAACTTTTTAATTTATTGCATTTATCTTAATCAATGTAAATTTGCTATCAGCTATAAATTGGCTGGTAGCTTTTTTCGTTTCGCCTTTGAACAGATATTTTGATTTTTTGATGCTGTGAGGCGTGTTTTAAGGCTGTTTCAGTTGGTTGTTTAAAGAGAGCATGAACTAAGTCGAAATAATCGATCCTGTTAAGCGGACGTCCGCCCAAATGATGAACCAGTGCAATTTTACGCTGGTTATGTAATGGTTATTGGTATCCGGCTTTACGGAAACCAAACCCCAAAAATGGGGAATGAACTAAGTCTTAAATTCGAACCTTGTGTACACCCCCTACCTGTGTGGGTAATACCGCTGTTGTTTAGAACGATAGCGAAATTCTTTAAGTACGCCCCTACTTGTGTGGGTAATACCCTAAATCTCATATACACCAAAGTTTTGAATAGGCAACAAGGACTAGGTGACTATTTGTCACTCAGTTAAATGTGCTTGTATTCTAAGCTGGTTATAGGGCCCATTTTTGGGCTGTACTGAGCCGAGTTTTCGGCCGATTAAAAAACGCCTTGCATAATTGCAAAGCGATCACTTGCCAACCAGCTATTTATTTTTTTGTTAGTCAAAAGTTAGTCAAAAACAAACTCGTGTTTTCAAGAATGCTGTTATACCAATACATAGAGAGCTTACCACAAAAGCATTCTTAAATTTATCCAATGAGAACACTCTCCTCCGGGTAGCGAATATCACTTTGACCG
>OMJG01001894.1_pt1 | contig 11168 bp, 10 predicted proteins | sample 1646431 | NCBI WGS metagenome assembly OMJG01 (sample SAMN03771674, study PRJEB25209) | food metagenome | isolation source: Cotija cheese | place: Mexico:Jalisco,Michoacan | collected 2011-12-12 | reverse complement strand
GAAATCAAAACACAAATGATGCTACCAAAAACGCCCAAAGAAGCAGTTGAGGAAGAAGATGATCCACGTGACTCATTAGTGGAACAATTACTCGCTTTCCAGCAATATCAGGAAATTTCCCATATCTTAGCGGATAAACAGGCTGAACGGTCGTTGGAATATACCAAGCAACCATCAGACTTATCGGCTTATCAAGAGAAAATTCCTATTACAGGTCGTCAATTAACGCCTGATGACTTGTATAGAGCCATTCAAAAGATGGCCTTCCGCTTGAAAAATCAACAACCTATTCAAACCACGATTGCAGGCGAGACTTACTCGGTAGGGACTGCAATGGCGGATATTCGCCAAGCCTTCATTGAGGCGGACCGGGATGTATTGATGTTTCAAGAAGCTGTTTTTCTTGGAAAAGTTCAATCGCGTAGTCAAATTATTAGTATGTTTTTAGCGATTTTGGAATTAGTGAAGTCAAATGAGTTATACTTATACCAAGAAGACTTAAGAGCAGATATTCAATTGATTAGACGGGAGGAAAGTGAATGAATGCAGTCGCTGCAATAGAAAGTTTACTTTTCGTAGCAGGTGAAGATGGGATTGCTGTCGATGAACTTGCCAACTTATTAGAGATACGTCAGGAATGGGCTTTATACTACGTGATGGTTTTGAGAAATCGTCTCCAACACGACCCACAATCTGGATTAAGAATTACCGTTATTAATGAACGTGTTCAATTAGTGACCAAGGCAGCATACGGTGAAGTGGTCAAAAATTACGCGGTTTCTCCTTTTGCAACGAAATTGTCTCAAGCGGCATTGGAAACATTGGCGATTATTGCCTACCAACAGCCAGTCACCCGAATGACGATTGATGATATTCGAGGTGTTCAGTCATCTAATATGATCCATAAATTACTAGAGCGAGATTTGATTATGGAAACGGGCCGTCAGGATTCACCAGGTCGGCCGATTATTTACGGGGTAACTTCTTACTTCTACCAATATTTTGGTTTGGAGTCCTTAGAAGACTTGCCCGATATTCATAATCTAGTCTTAGATGGCTCGGTAGATGAAGAGACCCTTTTTAAACTTGATGATAACGGTGAACCTGAACAAAAAGACTTTAACCAAACAGACCTTAGCCAGACAGAATTTAATGAAACAACAGCAGAATAAACGACTGAATAGGTCACCTATAGGAGTTATTTAAAGATGGAAAGATTACAAAAAGTGATGGCACACGCAGGTGTTGCCTCGAGACGAGAGTCTGAAAAATTGATTGCCGCAGGACGTGTGAAAGTCAACGGTGAGGTTGTCAGAGAGCTGGGCCATAAAGTATCCAACACTGACCGCATTGAAGTAGACCAAGTACCTATATATAAAGAAGAACCAGTGTACTACGTATTCTACAAGCCAACTGGCGTGATTTCTGCAGTGAAAGACGATAAAGGCCGGAAAGTGGTGACTGACTTTTTCCCAGGAATTGAACAACGGATTTATCCAGTAGGGCGGTTAGACTACAATACCTCAGGATTATTGTTATTAACTAACGACGGTGAATTCGCCAATACCTTGATGCACCCACGCTATGAAATCAACAAAGTCTATGTGGCTAAAGTTGAAGGTGTCATTACCGGAGAAGAACGTAAGCAATTAGAGCGAGGCGTTGAAATTGACGGTGTGAAAACTGCCCCAGCACAAGCGAAAATTCTTTCTGTTGATAAGGACAAAAAGACCACCATTATCGAGTTGGTTATCCATGAGGGGCGTAACCGCCAAGTCCGTAAAATGTTAGAAGCAGTGGGTCATCCGGTAGCCAAGTTGAAACGTGAACGTTACGGCTTTTTAGACCTTAAAGGTTTGAAACCAGGAGACAGCAGAACCTTACTAAAACACGAAATCGAAGAATTATTGGCGAATGCCAAGAAAAAGTAAGCGTCCTACTTGAAAAAAGTAAGATACTTGCTATAATAGGTATTGTAATCAAATAAATTTGAAGCAATCTTCAGGGCAGGGTGAAATTCCCGATCGGCGGTAAAGTCCGCGACTCCCATTTGGGACTGATCTAGTGAAATTCTAGGACCGACTGTAAAGTCAGGATGGAAGAAGATGGGCGGACTATGTCTGTTTGCCTGTACTCTTTTTACCTTGAAGGTGGAAAGAGTTTTTTTATTTCCACTTTTGAGTACCAACCCCATGAAGTAGAAAAGGAGAGAAATTCACATGGGAAAAAATCACACTAAAGAAATCGTATTGGTCGCAATTGTCGGGGCACTATCATTCATATTGATGTTTATTGGTTTTCCAATCATCCCGGCCTTACCTTACTTAAAGGTAGACTTTTCACTTGTACCAATCTTACTCGTCGCATTCATTTCAGGGCCTAAAAAAGCAGTTGCTGCCAACCTAATCGCCAACGGTTTACATTACATGTATACAGGTGGTGAAATGGGGATTCCAATCGGTGACGCAACAGCCTTTATCGCGACTATCGCTTACATCTTGCCAATTTACTACTTATTGAAAGATCAAATGGCGACAGTTTACACAGGCAATAAATCAGCGAAAGAAATGAATTTCGGCAAAACGATTGCTGCTTACCTAGCTGCAACCCTTTCTTTATCATTAGTGATGACTATCTTAAATTACTTCGTGATCACACCATTCTACATGCAAGTCATGAACTTCGATGTAGGTAACATGCAAACATATATCCTTGCGGGTATCATCCCATTCAACTTGTTCAAAGGGGTATTGGTTTCCCTTTTAGCACATTTCGTCCTAGTTCAAACCCTACCAACCCTAGTCAATCGATTCGGTACGTGCGAATATTCACACCATTAAAAGTGAAACATGGTCAATTTTCTGGTATGATAGACTCAGAGAATCATGTCGGGTAAAAAAATAGTAGGAACGTTGGAGGGATAGGATTGGATACTTTATTAATGGCGATTGCTTTTAAAGTCCAAGCCCTACCCCCAAATTCCGTATATCAAGTGTTGATTGGCAAGCGAACAGCCACAACACTTTTTTTTGCATTTTCAAACAATTTAACTGCCTATTTCGGTCTTTATCCAAAACTTGCAAAAGACGCATGGATGTCCTATACCCAAAATGTAGCTGAATATATCTCGGTGGAAGCTATCTTCCGCCAAAACGATCAAATCAATTATATGCATTTGTTAGTTGATGACATTCTTCAAAAACGAAACGGTCTGATTATCCCAAGTCACCACCACAAGCACCACTTAGCCTTCAAATTATTGCTGCAAGTCCTATCCAATATTCAGGCCGAAAACCCGCACTATAGCCCAATCGTCCAGGATTTAGAAGTTCAACAACTGATCAAAGATTTTATTTCAATGGCCAAAAGTGCAGACGCGCCCCAAGCTGGCTTACAGGCCATAACCAAAAGCCTTCACCAGCAACTTGCTAAAGAACTATCTGCCTTCCCAGACCAGGCAGCCCTCATTTTCCTAGAACAGTTTGAAGGCGCCAAATTACCGGCACAAACCCTTGAACAAGTAGCAGAAAATCATCAGATTTCGAAGCGGGCAGTTGTCATTACCCAACAGGCCTTGATGGATCAAATCTATCAAAATTGGGTAAGTGGTCATACTTTAGGGGCAGAAACTCAATGGCTGCAAATTTTTGCCCAAGGGGTTTTTAGCCAATTCCCAATTTGGAATCAAACCACGCAAGATACTTTAAATTTAATCAACCAAGGTTGGTCACTTCAAAAAATCGCTGATAGAAGACGGTTAAAATTATCTACCATAACAGAACACATCATAGAAATTACCTTGAGTTTTCCTTGGATAATTCAACCAATAGTGGTTGAAGAACTTAATTTGAAAGACATTTCATCCCTTGTAAGCCAAGAGCCAGATGAGAATTACGAGTCCTTTAAAACGAGATTCGGCGAGAAAGATTATTGGTTATATCGGTATTGGCATATCGTCTACCAGAAAGGAGCCCATGATGACAGATTGGCATAAACGCCTGGAAGAAGTGACAGGTTACCGAACATTTAAACCCGGGCAATTGGCGAGTTTAGAGGCTTTAGACCGACAGGAAAACGTGGTGGCCATTTTACCAACTGGTGGAGGTAAATCTTTAATATACCAAATCAACCAATATAATGAATCTGGTGTAACATTGATCATTTCGCCCTTGATTTCCTTGATGCAAGACCAAGTCAGTCAATTACAACGGATGGGATTAGGACGAGGCATTGCCTTAAATTCTACCTATGACCGCGGGGAACAAGCTTATATTTTAAGTCACCTATCTGACTATCAATTCCTATTTCTATCACCAGAAATGCTCCTGAAAGATCAAGTAATCAGGGCCTTACAACGGATGGACATTCAATTATTAGTTGTTGATGAAGCCCATTGTATTTCTCAATGGGGTTACGACTTCAGACCGCAATATACTGAATTGAAAAAGGTTCGTCAGCTCTTAAAGCAACCAAAAACATTAGCCTTATCTGCTACTGCCAACCAATCCACACTAGCAGATATCAAGGCTTACTTATTTGAAGAGGGAGAACCTATTCAACTGGTAAAAGAATCAGTTGACCGACCAAATATTTTCTACCTATTCGATGAAATTGACGCCGGTGAAGTGAGGGTAAACAAATTGCAGGATTGGTTAGACCGGTTGCCTAAGCCAGGAATTGTTTATGTCCACCATAAAAGTGAACTCGAAGAACTCAACCAATGGATGAAAGATCATACAGATTTGCGGGTCGCTTCTTACCATGGGGATAGAAGTCTAGAGGATAGGCATATCATCCAAAGCCAGTTTCTACAAAATGAATTGGATGTTGTTTTTGCAACGTCAGCCTTTGGTATGGGGATTAACCATGGTCATATACGCTTTGTCTTGCATTATCATCTCCCTAAGAATATGGCAGACTTTATTCAAGAAGTCGGGCGGGCAGGACGAGATCAGGAACAATCAGTGTCAATTGTTTTATACGATCATCGCGAGGCAGCTAGACTGCAGCAAATGCGCCGGTTATTAGAAGACGAGGCAGACTTGTTGGATGATTTATTGGAACGGCTGTTTAAACAGGCCTTAACCCAAAGTGAAGTTGACCAATACGCAGATAGCATAAGTGCCATGTTGTACTTTTACCGCCATCATTTTACAGATCACCAAACAGCAAAAGTAGATGCCCAAAAACTTCGTCAGGAACGGCTACGGCAGATCTACCAAATGTTAGATTTAATGGCTACTGACCAGTGTTACCGGACTTTCTTATTAGAACAAGCCGATGAACAGGTAGTGGATAGACCAAACTTATGTTGCAGTAATTGCCAACCTGACTACGCCAGTCAACCGATATGGCAAGACTTAATGGCCCGACCGAATCGAGTGACAGTCGAAAAAGACCAACATGATGATTTCAAGGGAATGTGGACCCAACGTTTGCAGCACTTATTATCTTGAAAAGGGTCCATAAAGTTTTGTTAAATTGCCTAAAGAAATACTGACATAAAAAGGGGTTCATGGTACAATTCTTAGTGTTAAGAAAGGGGTATATGGATGAATTTCTGGGACAAGTTGACGAAAAAAAATCATGAAAATACAGAAGTAGAAACTGAACAGGTTTCAAAACAAAACAGTTCAGCATCTTCTGACCAAACCCCCCCTACAAGTGATGACTTTCAGAATCAAGGGTTTGGCGAATTTGAGAATTTAAAAAATCAAAAGTATACGAGAACGGCGCGCAATAAGAAGAATAATCAAGATACGATATCGACAACATCTAAGGTAATTGCCTTCTTGCTATTTGTAATGATTGTTGTACCGTTCCTTTTGATTGCCTATATGAATAATGAATACAAAGTGCCTGAACCGGAATCAACTGAGCAAGTCATGATTTCTAAAACGCAAAATGTTGAATCAATTTCAAAAGCCAGTGAGTCAGCATCTATATCAGCTTCCGAATCTGTCTCAGAATCAATTGCTGCCTCAGAAAGCGCAGTTGCTGCTTCAAAATCAGAATCAGCTCGCCTAGCTTCTGAACAAGAATCTTCAAGTATTGCAGCCAGCGTAGCTGAGTCAAATGCAGCAGTAGCAGCGTCAGAAGCCGCAGCGCAAAGTGCCGCTGAATCAGCTTCAATTGCTGAATCACAAGCAGCTGCAGCCGAAGAAGAATCAGCTTCTTCTGAAAGTGCGTCTGAATCAACAGGCACTTATACTGTTCAAGCAGGGGATAACCTATATCGGATTGCAGTGAACAACGGTATGACCCTAGATGAATTACTTGAATTAAATGGTTTAACACAAAGTTCTAGCATAGGACCAGGAACCGTTTTACGTGTAAATTAATAGAATGAAAGAGTGGTGGACAGATTGTCTAAAGCGATTCAAGTCGCAATCGATGGACCGGCATCGTCTGGCAAGAGTACAATTGCCAAGAAAATTGCTAAAAAATTAGCCTATGTTTATTTAGATACAGGTGCCATGTACAGGGCAATTACATTACTAGCCCTAGATGGACACATTCCAGCTGAAGACGCTGACGCATTAAAAGCCTTAGCTGAAGCGAGTGAAATTACCTTTGAGCCAGGGGAAAATGGCCAGCGCGTCTTAGTTAACGGACAGGACCAGTCAGAGGCCATTCGTACAGACCGTATCTCAAAAGAAGTTTCTGCTTACTCAGCAGTTTCTGAAGTACGCCAGGTCCTAGTTGAAAAACAAAGAGCCTACACGCAAAATGGGCAAGGCGTTGTAATGGACGGCCGTGATATTGGGACAGTGGTATTACCGGATGCTGAAGTGAAAATCTTTCTAACGGCCTCTGCTGAAGAACGTGGGCGTCGTCGCTTTTTAGAAAATCAAGCCAAAGGTTATTCGGAAATGAATCTTGAAGACTTGATTGAAGATATTAAGCGTCGAGACTTGTATGATTCGACCCGAGAAGATAGTCCATTAGTACCTGCAGACGATGCGGTCATGTTAGATTCATCTGATTTAACACTTGAAGAAGTAGAAGATTCTATATTAGCTGAAATCCACTGTGTGATTGGATAATTTATATTGCAAAAAATACTATCAATCACAAAAAGAGGTAAAATTCAAGCGAATTCTACCTCTTTTTATTATCTTTGAGGAATAAATGTTGAATATAGTTTAAATAAATGATATAATAATAATTGATCATTGGCTTAGTGCGAATGAGGTAGTACATTTAGGAGAGGATTTAGAGTATGTCAAACGAATTTGAACAAAATCAAAATAATGAAGAAATTCCATCAATGGAAGATATTCTTGCAGAATCAGTAGAAGTAAAAATTGGTGATACAGTAACAGGTGAAGTATTATCAATCGACGATAACCAAGTAATTGTTGGTATCGAAGGCGCAGGTGTTGAAGGGGTTATTCCTTTCAAAGAATTATCTGCTCAACCAATTGACTCAATCGAAGAAGTTGCTAAAGTTGGCGACACTTTAGAGTTAGTTGTTATTAAACAAATTAAAGAAAAAGAAAATGGTTCATTCTTACTTTCTCGCCGTCGTATCGAAGCGAAAAAAGTATGGGCTGAATTAGAAGTTAAAGCTGAAAACGGTGAAATTATCACTGTTCCAGTTAAGAGCGTAGTTAAAGGTGGATTAGTTGTTGATGCGGGTGTACGTGGTTTCATCCCAGCTTCAATGGTTGAAGACTTTTTTGTTGATGATTTCTCTCCATACAAAGGCCAAGAATTAGAAGTTAAAATTGTTGAAATTGAACCTAGCGAAAATCGTTTAATCTTATCTCACAAAGAAATCGCTGCTGAAAAACGCATCGCTGAACGTGCAGAAAAATTAAACTCATTCCAAGAAGGCGATAAAGTAACAGGTACAGTAGCTCGCTTGGCTAACTTCGGTGCATTTATTGATTTAGGTGGTATCGATGGTTTAGTACACATCTCTCAAATCGCTCAAGCACACGTTAACCATCCTTCAGATGTATTAAACGAAGGACAAGAAGTTGAAGTATTAGTTCTTTCAGTTGATGAAGAACGTGGACGTATTTCACTATCTATTAAAGCTTTACAACCAGGACCATGGGAAAACATTGAAGAAAAAGCGCCTAAAGGTGCTGAATTAGAAGGTACTGTACGTCGTTTAGTTGACTTTGGTGCATTCGTTGAAGTATTCCCAGGTGTTGAAGGTTTAGTACATATCTCTCAAATTTCTCACGACCACGTTGCTACACCAGGTGAGAAATTAACAGAAGGTCAAGCTATCCAAGTTAAAGTTTTAGACGTTGATGCTGAAAACGAACGTTTATCATTATCAATCAAAGCTTTAGAAGAAGCACCAGAAGTTGATGCATCTGCACAATCTGCTGCTCCTCGCGAAGAAAAACGTCAAAACAAACCTCGTAAACAAAACAACAACCGTCGTAACAATGCTGCTAATGCATCATCTGACGATGAATCAGGTTTCACTTTCGGTGACTTATTAGGTGACCAATTGAAAAACTTCGATTTCGGGGACGATAACAAATAATTTTATTAATAAACCATAAGTTTGGTTTGATGGTAGGTTGGGGAAACTCGCCTACCTTTTTTATTTCAATGTTTGCTATTGAAAGGAGGCAAAACGATGTCTAATTTAACAATTGCCATTGTCGGCCGTCCAAACGTAGGAAAATCTACCATTTTTAACCGCGTTGTTGGAGACCGAATTTCAATTGTCCAAGATGAACCTGGCGTTACCCGTGATAGAATTTATGCACAGGGTGAATGGTTAGGAAAACAACTAAATGTAATCGATACTGGTGGTATCGAATTTAACGACCAAGATTTCATGACACAAATTCGCTTGCAAGCTGAAATTGCCATGGAAGAAGCAGATGTTATCATCATGATGACTAATGTCCGTGAAGGTGTGACAAAGACAGACTCTCAAATCGCCAGCATGTTACGCAAGACGGATAAACCTGTTGTACTGGCTGTAAACAAGGTGGATAACCCTGAACAAAGAGCGGAAATTTATGATTTCTATTCATTAGGTTTAGGCGATCCATACCCAATTTCTGGATCTCACGGTTTAGGTATCGGGGACATACTAGAAGAAGTATTCCACTTGGCACCAGACGATATTGAAAATGATGATGACGATGATACTATTTCATTCGCCTTAATTGGCCGTCCAAACGTAGGTAAATCTTCTTTGGTCAATGCAATTCTAGGTGAGAACCGTGTAATCGTATCGAATGTAGCGGGGACAACTCGTGACGCAATCGATACATCTTTCGAGGATGACGGACAAGTTTATAAAATCATTGATACAGCTGGTATCCGTAAACGTGGTAAAGTATACGAAGCAACTGAGAAATATTCAGTAATGCGTGCCATGCGTGCAATTGAAAGAGCTCAAGTGTGTCTAGTTGTTTTAAATGCTGAAGAAGGTATCCGTGATCAAGATAAAACGATCGCTGGTTATGCCCATGAAGCAGGACGCGGGATTATTATTGTGGTAAACAAATGGGATACTCTTGAAAAAGACAACCATACCATGAAGAAATTCACTGATGACATTCGTCGTGACTTCCAGTTTATCGACTATGCACCGATCATTTTCGTATCTGCAGAAACCAAACAACGTTTAGTGCAACTACCAGAAATGATTGCCCACGTTCACGGTAACTTCAATCGTCGTGTTCAATCCTCATTATTGAATGAGGTATTGGTTGATGCGATCCGTATTAACCCAGCACCATCTGACAAGGGTAGAAAATTACGTATTTACTACCTAACACAGGTCAAATCTGCACCGCCAACTTTTGTGGCATTTGTCAATGATGAAGAGCTAATGCACTTCTCATATGAGCGCTTTCTTTCAAATCAAATCAGAAAATCTTTCGATTTTTTAGGTACACCTATTCAAATCATCACAAGAAACAGAAAATAACAAAAAAAGGTTTAAAACATGCGTATTTTTAACCGAAAACGTTGTTATATAGCGGTTTGTATGGTATTCTATAAAAGGATTATCTGAGAGACATTTCGATTATCCCGTATATTTATCTTTGAATAAATATATCCGAAAGAATTTCGGAGGAGGTGAAATTAGAATGGCAAATAAAGCAGAATTAGTACAAAACGTTGCAAATGCAGTAGGTGATTCTAAAAAAAGTGTAGCACCAGTTGTAGATGCAGTTTTCGAACAAATCGAAGCATTTTTAGCTGACGGAGAAAAAGTTCAATTAATCGGTTTTGGTAGCTTTGAAGTTCGTGACCGCGCTGCGCGTAAAGGTCGCAACCCTCAAACTGGCGATGAAATCGAAATCCCTGCAAGCAAAGTACCAGCTTTCAAACCTGGTAAAGCATTGAAAGATGCAGTTAAATAGTAACATTCAATAATCGTTGATATATCAAGGTATATCGGCGGTTATTTTTTTATTTTTAGACAAAAGAAGCACAAAAGAAGCAGAAATTTCAAGTTTAAAACCCTTCTTTTTCTAAATTTTTCAGCATTGTTTCTTTCATGTTTTGAGTAACATGGGTGTAAATCTCATTGGTAATTCTTTCATCAGCGTGACCGACTCTTTGCATAATTGCTTTCATTGGTTCACGATTTTCAGCAAGGATAGAAATATGTGTGTGTCTAAATATGTGTGATGAGATAGTCTTATCAATACCGATTTCTTTGGCTATCCGTTTACATGTAATATTAAAAGCATTGTTAGCAATTGGTACACCGTTCTTTGTGGTGAAAATAAATCCATTATCGGCATAAGATGGCCTTGCTAACTTCATCAATTTATTAAACTCTATTACTTCTTTAACAACGGTCATAGTCCTAGAGGTTAATTGGACTACTCTAGTTGATTGTGCGGTTTTAGTTGGTCCTTTAATGGCATTTTTATATCCTTTGGTCCTATCTAGTGTACCGCTAATATATACAGTTTTATTCTCAAAATCAAAATCATCTTCTGTTAAAATCGCTGCTTCATTATATCTAGCACCCGTTAAGTATAGGAACTCCGCCAGATAACCACAATGGATCACTCGCTTACTACTTTTCAATGCGGAAATTAGGTTTTCTGCTTCATCAACCGTTAAATATTTCTCACTTGTACCTTTAAAATCTTCTAAACTTTTCGCTTTATAATTTAACTTCACTTTTGGCATCGGCGAATTTTCAAGTGCGCCAATTTTTT
>OMJG01001893.1_pt1 | contig 11169 bp, 7 predicted proteins | sample 1646431 | NCBI WGS metagenome assembly OMJG01 (sample SAMN03771674, study PRJEB25209) | food metagenome | isolation source: Cotija cheese | place: Mexico:Jalisco,Michoacan | collected 2011-12-12 | reverse complement strand
CATGTTAGTATAGTATATATAATAAAAATGAGACTCTGAAGGTGAATTGAAAATGTATAATGGGATTTTACCGGTGTTTAAAGATCGTGGATTAACAAGTCATGATGTTGTATTCAAGTTGAGGAAAATTTTAAAAACGAAAAAGGTTGGTCACACGGGTACGCTAGACCCAGAAGTTTCAGGTGTTCTACCAATTTGTATTGGCAGTGCTACGAAAGTGAGTGACTACATTATGGAAATGGGTAAAACTTATAAAGCTACAGTTAGTTTGGGCATAACAACGACGACTGAAGATCAGACTGGAGAAATATTAGAACAAACAGCTGTTAATGAGCAAGATGTTTCTGCTAAGTCGATAGATGATGTTTTACAACAATTTAAAGGTGAGCTGATACAAATTCCACCAATGTATTCTTCCGTAAAAGTAAATGGTAAGAAACTATATGAATATGCAAGAAACAATCAAGTAGTTGAAAGACCAGAGCGAAAGGTCAACATTTATCAAATTAATCGAATTTCAGATTTGCGTTTTGTAGACGATACTTGTCAATTTGATATGATAGTTGAATGTGGTAAAGGTACATATATTAGAACACTTGCCACAGATATTGGTAAAGCACTTGGGCTACCTGCACATATGTCAAAATTAACACGTACGCAAAGTGGTGGATTTGATATCAATGAGAGTCTAACACTTGAAGATATAAAGTCACTGCATGAGCATGACACGTTACTTGAGAAATTATTTCCTATAGAATATGGTTTGAAAGGTATTGAACAAATTTTAATTACTGATAACGCCATTAAAGGAAAAATATTAAATGGACAAAAGTTTTACAAAGCTGAGTTCAAGCAAAATATAGACGACATCGTTATAATGGTAGATAATGAAACACATAAAGTGTTATCAATTTATGAACCACACCCAGAAAAACTTGATGAAATTAAACCTAAAAAAGTGTTTAACTAAAGGAGTCATACACATGAAAGTGATAGAAGTAGCTCATCCAATTCAAGATAATCAATATATAACAGAAGCGGTTGCGATGGCTTTTGGATTTTTTGACGGTATGCATAAAGGTCATGCAAAAGTATTTGAAACATTAGATGCCAAAGCAAAATCCCAAAATTTAAAAAAAGCAGTCATGACATTTGATCCGCACCCTTCAGTTGTATTAAATCCTAAATTAAAGAGAACAGATTATTTAACACCAATTCAGGATAAGGTGGAAATTTTAGAGTCATATGGTATAGATTATTGTATCGTTATTAATTTTTCATCTAAGTTTGCTGAAGTTACGGCTGAAGAATTTATTCAGGATTATATTATCAAAAATAATGTAAAAGAAGTGATTGCTGGCTTTGACTTTACATTTGGTAAATTCGGTAAAGGGAACATGATGATTCTTGACGAAATGTCTGAGTTTAATACAACAGTTGTGAGTAAACAAGAGATTGAGTCAGAAAAAATATCTACAACAGATATTAGAAAATCGCTTAAAACAGGCGATTTGCAGAAGGCCAATGAAGAATTAGGTTACCGATATCGTATTAAAGGTACAGTTGTTCAGGGTGAAAAACGAGGGAGAACAATTGGTTTCCCTACGGCTAATGTGCAACCGAGTGGTGATTATGTATTGCCGAAAAATGGCGTTTATGCTGTCAGCATGGAAATTGGTGTAAACAAAGAAACATATCGAGGCGTAGCCAATGTTGGGGTTAAACCGACGTTTCATGATCCTTCCAAAGCACAAGTAGTTATTGAAGTGAATTTATTCGACTTTAGTGAAAATATTTATGGTGAACGTGTAACCGTATATTGGCATCACTATTTAAGACCAGAAATTAAATTTGATGGAATAGATCCTTTAGTTGAACAGATGAACAAAGATAAAGAAAAAGCAAAATATCTATTATCGGTTGATTTTGGTGATGAAGTATCATATAATATTTAAGTCGAATGTGTAATCCACATTTATGCACCTTTACCTTGGCAGCTCGAGACTCCGACGTTTTGCTCGGATAAAGGCGAATAAAAATTAAAAGGAGGAAATTGACAATGGCAATTTCACAAGAACGCAAAAATGAACTAATTAAAGAATATCGTACACACGAAGCAGACACTGGTTCTCCAGAAGTCCAAATCGCTGTATTAACTGCAGAAATCACTGCGTTAAACGAACATTTACGTGAACACAAAAAAGATCATCATTCACGTCGCGGATTATTAAAAATGGTAGGTCGTCGTAGACACTTACTTAACTATTTACGTGACAAAGATGTTCAACGTTACCGTGAATTAATTAAATCATTAGGTATCCGTCGTTAATTTTAAGACGTTTATTGATAGGGAAAGAACCTTTAGGGTCCTTTCCCTTTTTTATAATTTAGAACAGCTATTTTTTAAAAAGGAATATACTAATATAAAATTATTCTAAGAAATGATATGATAGAACTAATAGATATATGAGAGGAGATTCGTAATGTCTCAAGAGAAAAAAGTTTTTAAAACCGAATGGGCAAACAGATCATTAACGATTGAAACAGGTCAACTTGCTAAACAAGCTAATGGTGCCGTACTCGTTCGTTATGGTGATACAGTAGTTTTATCTACTGCAGTAGCTTCAAAAGAACCACGTGATGGTGACTTTTTCCCATTAATGGTTAACTATGAAGAAAAAATGTATGCAGCTGGTAAAATTCCAGGTGGATTTAAGAAACGTGAAGGTCGTCCAAGCGATGAAGCAACGTTAACTGCACGATTAATTGATAGACCAATCCGCCCATTGTTCCCTAAAGGTTATAAGTATGATGTTCAAATAATGAATACTGTACTTAGTGCTGATCCAGATTGTTCACCAGAAATGGCAGCTATGATAGGTTCATCTATGGCATTGAGTGTTTCTGACATTCCATTCCAAGGGCCTATTGCCGGTGTGAACGTGGGATATATTGATGGTGAATACGTAATCAATCCAACGGTAGCACAAAAAGAAGTGTCGCGTTTAGACCTAGAAGTTGCTGGTCATAAAGATGCAGTGAACATGGTTGAAGCGGGCGCTAGCGAAATTACTGAGAGTGAAATGCTAGAAGCTATTTTCTTTGGACATAGCGAAATTCAACGATTGGTTAATTTCCAACAAGAAATTGTTGATCATATCCAACCAGAGAAAAAAGCATTCGTTCCTGTAGAAAAAGATGAAGTATTAGTTGAAAAAGTTAAACAACTAACACAAGAGAACGGTTTAAAAGATGCTGTTTTAACATTTGATAAACAACAACGTGATATCAATTTAGATGCGCTCAAAGAAAAAGTAGCAGCTGAATTTATTGATGAAGAAGACGCAGATAACGAAGCGTTAATTAAAGAAGTGAATATTATATTAAATGACTTAGTCAAAGAGGAAGTTAGACGTTTAATTGCTGAAGAAAAAATCAGACCTGATGGCCGTAAAACAGATGAAATTCGTCCATTAGAATCAGAAGTAGGTGTCTTACCTAGAGCGCATGGTTCTGGTTTGTTTACACGTGGTCAAACACAAGCACTATCTGTCCTAACTTTAGGTTCAATGAGTGAATATCAAATCCTAGACGGTTTAGGGGAAGAAGAACAGAAACGTTTCATGCATCATTATAACTTCCCAAACTACTCAGTAGGTGAAACGGGTCCTGTTCGTTCTCCAGGTCGTCGTGAAATTGGTCATGGTGCATTAGGTGAACGTGCATTGAGCCATATTATACCGGATTTGAAAGACTTCCCATATACTGTAAGAATTGTAAGTGAAGTATTAGAATCCAATGGTTCGTCTTCACAGGCATCAATTTGTGGGTCTACATTAGCATTAATGGATGCTGGTGTGCCGATTAAAGCACCTGTTGCAGGTATTGCTATGGGCTTAGTGACACGTGATGATAGTTATACAATCTTAACAGACATTCAAGGTATGGAAGATGCACTCGGCGATATGGACTTTAAAGTTGCAGGTACAGCTGAAGGTATCACTGCAATTCAAATGGATATTAAAATTGATGGTTTAACAAAAGAAATTATTAAAGAAGCGTTAGATCAAGCACGTGAAGGTCGTCTAGCTATATTAGATCACATGCTACAAACTATCGATACGTCTCGTAGCGAATTAAGTGCTTTTGCACCTAAAGTAGTTACGATGACAATTAAACCAGAGAAAATTAGAGATGTCATTGGACCTGGTGGTAAAAAAATTAATGAAATCATTGATGAAACTGGCGTGAAACTTGATATCGAACAAGATGGTACGATCTTTATTGGTGCAGTTGATAAAGATGCCATAGCACGTGCACGTTCAATCATTGAAGATATTACACGTGAAGCAGAAGTTGGACAAGTTTATGAAGGTAAAGTCAAACGTATTGAGAAATATGGTGCGTTTGTTGAATTATTCCCAGGTAAAGATGCACTTGTTCACATTTCGCAAATTGCGAATGAACGTATTGATAAAGTCGAAGATGTTTTAAAAGTCGGCGATATTTTCAAAATCAAAGTAACTGAAATTGACAAACAAGGTCGTGTCAATGCATCACATAAAGCATTACTATAAATTAGAGTTTTATCATAAAATTGGTATTGTAACTATAACGAGAGACTAGTTAACTGAATGTAACTTCCTACAATAGCATGTCATCGATTCTATTGTTGGAAGTATCACATTGCAGTATTTGCTAGTTTCTTTTTTTATACATATAAAAATGCTAATAAGGAAGTTTGTAATTATAAATAGTATATAAACGGAATTTCAGTTTGTGGAAAATTTTCAAGTCGCATTGTATATTAAGTCAATATAAATTGAGTGATTATAGAATTAAAATAGATATAAACTATTTGTTGTAATTACTTTAATAGTGTACATAAAGCGCATTTTAACTTATAATAAATTATGAGTTTATATATGGACGGGGAAATTAAATAGGAGGTAACATTTTGAATTTAGTAAAGAAAAAGAATAATGATATTCGCATCATCCCGCTTGGCGGCGTGGGTGAAATTGCGAAAAATATGTATATCGTCGAAGTAGACGATGAAATGTTTATGCTGGATGCAGGATTGATGTTCCCAGAAGATGAAATGCTGGGCGTCGATGTTGTCATTCCAGATATTCAGTATGTCATTGAAAACAAAGATAAACTAAAAGGAATTTTCCTTACACATGGTCATGAACATGCGATAGGTGCAGTAAGTTATGTACTTGAACAAGTCGATGCGCCCGTGTATGGCTCGAAATTAACACTTGCATTAGTAAAAGAAAATATGAAAGAACGTAATATTAATAAAAAAGTACGTTATTATACAGTGAATGATGAATCTGTTATGCGTTTCAAAAACGTTAACGTGTCATTTTTCAACACAACACATAGTATTCCAGACAGTTTGGGTGTAACTATCCATACTTCTTACGGTGCAATTGTATACACAGGAGAATTTAAATTCGATCAAAGTTTGCACGGCAACTATGCACCTGACTTGAAAAAAATGACTGAAATCGGCGAAGAAGGTGTATTTGCTTTAATCAGTGATTCCACTGAAGCTGAAAAGCCTGGCTACAATACACCAGAAAATGTGATTGAGTCACATATGTTAGATGCCTTCACAAAAGTGAATGGTCGTTTAATTGTTTCTTGCTATGCATCTAACTTTATCCGTATCCAACAAGTATTGAATATTGCAAGCAAACTCAATCGTAAAGTATCCTTCTTAGGTCGTTCTTTAGAATCATCATTCAATATTGCACGTAAAATGGGATATTTCAATATTCCTAAAGACTTATTAATTCCAATTAATGAAGTTGAAAATTATCCTAAAAACGAAGTCGTTATTATTGCGACAGGTATGCAAGGTGAACCTGTTGAGGCTTTAAATCAAATGGCAAGACAAAAACATAAAATTATGAACATCGAACCAGGCGACTCTGTATTTTTAGCGATTACCGCTTCTGCCAACATGGAAGTAATCATTGGTGATACATTGAATGAATTAGCACGTGCTGGTGCCGAAATTATTCCAAATAGCAAGAAAATCCACGCTTCAAGTCATGGTTGCATGGAAGAGCTCAAAATGATGATCAACATCATGAAGCCAGAATACTTTATCCCCGTCCAAGGCGAGTTCAAAATGCAAATTGCCCATGCTAAATTAGCAGCTGAAGCGGGCGTAGCACCAGAAAAAATCTTCTTAGCTGAAAAAGGAGATGTATTGAATTTCGATGGTAAGGACATGGTGTTGAATGAAAAAGTAGAATCCGGAAATGTCTTAATTGACGGTATTGGTGTCGGTGATGTCGGTAATATCGTATTACGTGATCGCCACTTGCTTGCTGAAGATGGCATCTTTATTGCGGTAGTAACACTTGATCCGAAAAACAGAAGAATCGCAGCAGGTCCTGAAATTCAATCACGTGGATTTGTTTATGTGCGTGAAAGTGAAGAATTATTGAAAGAAGCGGAAGAAAAAGTCCGCGAAATTGTTGAGCAAGGTTTACAAGAACGTCGTATCGAATGGTCTGAAATCAAACAGAATATGCGCGATAAAATTAGTAAATTGTTGTTTGAAAACACTAAGAGACGTCCGATGATTATTCCAATCATTTCAGAAGTTTAGTTGAATAAATTGTATTAGATGATTAAATACACAGATGCTATGGTGTCCTCATAAAGGTATGCCATAGCATTTCATGTTATTTATCACATTGCTTTAAATAAGAAAGTAACACTATTTTTGCTTTAAATGTTAAAATATAAGGATAGTGTTATAAGCTGGCAACTACTTAGGGAGCGGGACAGAAATAATTTTTGATTTAAATTATTTCGTCTTCCTGCCCCTAAGAGATACATAAATAGTGTCATTATTTTTATTGAAAAGAAGGTGTATGTTTTGGCACAAAGAAAGAAAAGAACGACCAACACTAGAAAAAAGACAACTGCTAAGAAGAAATCTTCTAAAAAGAAACAAAATGAAGCGCCATTGCGCTATATTGCAGCGATTATAACTGTAGTCTTAGTCGTTCTAGGTGCCTTCCAATTAGGTATTATCGGTCGAGTGATTGACTCATTTTTCAATTATCTATTTGGATACAGCAGATATTTAACTTATATATTAGTGATATTAGCCTCAGGATTCCTTGCTTATAATGGTAAATTACCAAAAACACGCCGTTTAACAGGTTCTATTGTTTTGCAATTTGCATTATTATTTGCGGCACAACTTTTTTTAGTATTTACCAAAGGAGCAGCTGGCGATAGAGAGCCTGTCTTATCCTATGTTTATCATCAATATGATCACTCGCACTTTCCTAACTTTGGTGGCGGGGTTATCGGATATTACTTAGTACATTTATCTATACCGCTTGTATCAATTATCGGCGTAGTCGTATTTACAATTATTTTGTTTATTTCAAGTATCATTTTATTAAACAAACAACGTCATCGTGATGTAGCGAAAGCTTTTTTGGAAAAGTTGAAATCAGGAAGCCAATCTGCAGCGATACATAGAAAAGAACGTAAAGAGCGTCAAGCGGAACGTGCTGAAGAAAAAAGACTGCGTAAGGAAGAAAAAGCACGAGAGAAACAAGAGCGGGAAGCACAAAATGAAGTCAAAGATGTCAGTGACTTTACGGAAATTCCAATACCAGAATCAGAGAAGCCGGATAGTGCGATACCGATTTATGGTCATAACGACAAAGAGAAACAACAAGCTGCTTCTGCTCAAACTCCAGAACCATCATCGGAAAACAACGTAACAGAAGTGCCGCGCAAACGACCTAAACGACAACTGGTGGAAGAGGATAACTCAGAAGAAACATCTAAGGAAGATATGAACTCGATTTCTGATGCGGGCGAAGTTGAGAATACAGCATACAAGTTACCGCCTTTATCACTTCTGAACACCCCTGCGAAACAGAAAACTACTTCTAGAGCAGAAGTGCAGAAGAAAGGCCGTTTGTTAGAAACAACTTTGAAAAACTTTAATGTCGATGCGAAAGTGACGCAAATTAAGATCGGACCAGCTGTAACTCAATATGAAGTACAACCTGCACAAGGTGTGAAAGTCAGCAAGATTGTGAACTTGCATAATGATATAGCGCTTGCTTTAGCCGCTAAAGATGTACGTATTGAAGCGCCAATCCCAGGCCGTTCTGCTGTAGGAATTGAAGTACCTAATGATAAAATCTCACTCGTCTCCTTAAAAGAAGTATTAGAAGAAAAATTCCCATCTAAGAATAAATTAGAGGTAGGTTTGGGTAGAGATATATCAGGCGACCCAATAAGTGTTGAATTAAATAAAATGCCGCACTTACTTGTGGCAGGTTCAACTGGTAGTGGTAAATCTGTTTGTATTAACGGTATTATCGCAAGTATTTTATTAAATGCGAAACCCCATGAGGTTAAATTAATGCTAATTGACCCTAAAATGGTAGAATTAAATGTATACAACGGAATTCCGCATTTATTAATTCCAGTTGTCACGAATCCTCATAAAGCATCACAAGCTTTAGAAAAAATTGTTGCTGAAATGGAACGTCGTTATGACTTATTCCAACACACTGGAACTCGAAACATAGAAGGTTATAATCGTTACCTGAGACGTCAAAATGATGAATTAGAAGAAAAACAATCCGAGCTGCCATATATCGTGGTCATCGTGGACGAGTTGGCAGATTTAATGATGGTAGCGGGTAAAGACGTAGAAAATGCCATTCAACGTATCACGCAAATGGCACGTGCAGCAGGTATTCATTTAATTATTGCAACACAACGTCCATCAGTAGACGTCATTACTGGATTGATTAAAAATAATATTCCATCAAGAATCGCCTTTGCAGTAAGTTCGCAAACTGACTCTAGAACAATTATTGATAGAGGCGGCGCTGAAAAGCTGTTAGGTAAAGGGGATATGTTGTACTTCGGTAACGGCGGTTCTATTCAAACACGTATCCAAGGTGCTTTCTTAAGCGATGATGAGGTAAAAAACATAGTCAATTATGTAGTGGAACAACAAAAAGCCAATTATGTTAAAGAAATGGAACCAGATGCACCAACAGATAAAGCTGATGCTAAAAGTGAAGATCCGTTATATGAAGAAGCGTATATGTTTGTAATTGAAAAACAAAAAGCAAGTACATCTTTATTACAACGACAATTCAGAATTGGTTATAACCGAGCATCACGATTAATGGATGATTTAGAAAGCAACAATGTAATCGGCCCACAAAGAGGAAGCAAACCGAGACAAGTATTAGTAGATTTAGATAATGGTGAGGTGTAAAGAGATGACAAATACTAATTCTATATACAGAATCAAGGAATGGATCTTAAATGCAATTGATGAGGGTACTTTGCAACCGGGAGACCCGGTGCCGAGTACATTATCTATTGCACGAGAAGTAAATGGTAAAACAGATGATGTGTACGATGCGATAGATGAACTGATCACAGAACAAGTTCTGACTCAAAGCTTTGAGGCACAAGCAACTGTTAAAGAATCTCAGCCATTCTTTTATCCTTTAGACAAATTGCTCAGCATTGGAAAAATGATTGAAAATGAAGGCTATCAAGCGGGGACAATTTTCATGAATTTGGACCAGCAGCCTTCTACTATGCTTGATCGCAAAGCTTTAGATTTAAGAGAGGGAGAATTTGTAACATTAATCGAACGGATTCGTACTGCCAATGGTCGCCCAGTGGTTTATTGTTTAGATAAAGTAGCCACAGAATATTTAACATGTGCAGCTTTCCAAGCGCATGATGAATCTATTCTTACAGCCATTAAAGCGAATGCTGATATTACGATTGCTTACTCAGAAACTGAAATTGAATCGGTCAGCTATGAACCAAGAGTTTCTGAAGCGTTAGAAGAAGCACCTAATGAAGATTTAATGTTATTAAAACAAGTGCATTATGACAAAGACCATCGTCCAATTCTGTTTTCGTTTAACTATTTCAAAAGTGAAGTGGTTAAATTTAAAACAGTGCGAGAAACTGATCCAGAATAAAAGAGGTGTAAAAATTTGAATAAGCAGATACAAGCGAAAAAAGAACCGCGTATTAAAGTAATGCCGACAGATAAGTTTAAAACGACTTTGATTACTTTTAAATTTATGGCGCCGTTAGATGAAGAGACTATGACTTCACGTTCATTATTAAGTAAACTCTTAGTAAGAGCAACGAAGAAATGGCCATCAGATAAAGCATTTAACCGTAAGTTGTCTGAACTCTATGGTGCTTATGTCAATAGTTTTGTAACGAAATTCAAAGACAAGCATGTGATTACAATTACCTTAGAATTAGTAAATGAAAGATATCTTAAACATAAAGATCCATTATTTGATGAAGGATTATCTTTATTGAAAGAAATCTTGCATCATCCGATTGTCGAAGATGGACGATTTAATGAGACTTTTGTACAACAAGAGAAGACATTGTTGAAGAAAAAGTTAGAAGCGGTCAATGATAATAAATCACAATTGGCTTTCTTAAAATTAATGGAAAATATGTTTGGTAATCAACCATACAGTTATTTAGCATCAGGTCTAAGCGAAAACATATCTAAAGTAACGCCTGAATCGTTATATCATACATACCAATCTATGCTAGAAAATGACGACTGTGCTGTTTATGTGGTTGGAAATGTTGATTCAAACATAGTCAAACAAAAAATTACAAACATGTTCCATATTCAACCGCTTCACCAAGTTTCACACGTCATACAGCCACAACGCCAAGTAGATGAATTGCCGCAAACTATTATTGAACACGACGAATTAGACCAAGCCAAATTAAATATAGGTTTCAGATTCCCTACATACTATGGCGAACCTGATTATTATACATTTGTAGTGTTTAACACAATGTTCGGTGGAGATCCTTCTTCAGTATTGTTCAATGAAGTGCGTGAAAAGCAAAGCTTAACTTATTCTATTCACTCACAAATCGACGGTAAGAATGGCTATATGTTCGTGTTGAGCGGGGTAGCAGTTGATAAATATGAACGCGCTAAAGATACTATTATTGATGAATTTAAGAAGTTCCAGCAAGGTGAGTTTACAGAAGAGAAATTAGAACTGGCGAAAAAGATTCTAATTTCACAAAGAAATGAATCACAAGACCGTCCGAAAAGTATGGTAGAAATTGCACATAACC
>OMJG01001892.1_pt1 | contig 11169 bp, 6 predicted proteins | sample 1646431 | NCBI WGS metagenome assembly OMJG01 (sample SAMN03771674, study PRJEB25209) | food metagenome | isolation source: Cotija cheese | place: Mexico:Jalisco,Michoacan | collected 2011-12-12 | reverse complement strand
CACAGTGCAGGAGTACAGGAGTATATATGACGAGTCCTGTTATTGGCACCCCTTGGAAGAAGCTGGATGCCCCAGTCTCCGACGAGACCCTGGAAGCCGTCGATAAGTATTGGCGTGCAGCCAATTACCTCTCCATTGGCCAGATTTACCTTCGTAGTAATCCACTGATGAAGGAGCCGTTCACCCGCGAGGACGTTAAGCATCGTCTGGTCGGGCACTGGGGAACCACCCCGGGTCTGAACTTCTTGATCGGCCTTATCGCCGACCACCAGCAGAACACGGTTATCATCATGGGCCCGGGCCACGGCGGTCCTGCCGGCACCTCCCAGTCCTACCTGGATGGAACCTACACCGAGTACTTCCCGAAGATCACCAAAGACGAAGCCGGTCTTCAGAAGTTCTTCCGTCAGTTCTCCTACCCGGGCGGCATTCCTTCCCATTTCGCACCCGAGACACCAGGCTCCATCCACGAAGGTGGAGAGCTGGGTTACGCCTTGTCACACGCCTACGGCGCCGTGATGAACAACCCGAGCCTGTTCGTTCCTGCCATCGTCGGTGACGGCGAAGCCGAAACCGGCCCTCTGGCCACCGGCTGGCAGTCCAACAAGCTGGTCAACCCGCGTACCGACGGCATCGTGCTGCCGATCCTGCATCTCAACGGCTACAAGATCGCCAACCCGACCATTCTTTCCCGCATCTCCGACGAAGAGCTTCACGAGTTCTTCCACGGCATGGGATACGAACCATATGAGTTCGTCGCAGGATTCGATGACGAGGACAGCCTCTCCATCCACCGTCGCTTCTCCGATCTCTTCGAGACCGTGTTCGACGAAATCTGCGAGATCAAGGCCACCGCGCAGACCGACGACATGACTCGTCCGTTCTACCCGATGATCATCTTCCGCACTCCCAAGGGCTGGACCTGCCCGAAGTTCATCGACGGCAAGAAGACCGAAGGCTCATGGCGCGCCCATCAGGTGCCGCTGGCTTCCGCCCGCGATACCGAGGCTCACTTCGAGGTCCTCAAGAACTGGCTGGAATCCTACAAGCCTGAAGAGCTCTTCGACGAGAACGGCACCGTTCGTTCCGACGTGCTGTCCTTCATGCCTGAAGGCGAGCTGCGTATCGGAGAGAACCCGAACGCCAACGGCGGTCGCATCCGCGAAGACCTGAAGCTCCCCGACCTTGACGACTACGCAGTACGCGAGGTCGAAGAGTACGGGCACGGCTGGGGACAGCTCGAGGCGACTCGTCGTCTCGGCGTCTACACCCGCGACATCATCAAGCTCAACCCGGATTCATTCCGTATCTTCGGGCCAGACGAAACCGCTTCGAACCGTCTCTCCGCCGCATACGAGGTCACCAGCAAGCAGTGGGATGCAGGTTACATCTCCGAGCAGGTCGACGAGAACATGAAGGTCACCGGTCAGGTCACCGAGCAGCTCTCCGAGCACCAGATGGAAGGCTTCCTCGAGGGCTACCTCCTCACCGGCCGCCACGGCATCTGGAGCTCCTACGAGTCCTTCGTGCACGTCATCGACTCCATGCTCAACCAGCATGCGAAGTGGCTTGAGGCCACCGTGCGTGAGATTCCTTGGCGCAAGCCGATCTCCTCGGTGAACCTCCTGGTCAGCTCGCACGTATGGCGTCAGGATCACAATGGCTTCAGCCATCAGGATCCAGGCGTGATCGACATCCTGCTGAACAAGAACTTCAACAACGACCACGTTGTGGAGATCTACTTCCCAGCTGATTCGAACTTGCTGCTCGCCGTTTCCGAGCGTGCATACAAGTCCACGAACAAGATCAACGCCATCATCGCCGGCAAGCAGCCAGCAGCTACTTGGGTCTCCCTCGATGAAGCTCGCGCAGAGCTCGAGAAGGGTGCAGCCGAGTGGAAGTGGGCTTCCAACGTCAAGGACGGCGAGGACGTCGATATCGTGCTCGCAGCCGCAGGCGATGTTCCTACTCAGGAGCTCCTTGCTGCAGCTGACAAGCTGAACCAGCTTGGTGTGAAGTTCAGGTTCGTGAACGTTCTTGACCTGCTCAAGATCCAGAACGCCTCCGAGAACGACCAGGCCCTCAGCGATGCCGAGTTCACCGAACTCTTCAGCGCCGACAAGCCCGTCCTCTTCGCGTACCACTCCTATGCACGCGAGATTCGCGGACTCATCTGGGACCGTCCGAACCACGACAACTTCAACGTCCATGGCTACGAAGAGCAGGGCTCGACCACTACTCCGTACGACATGGTTCGCGTCAACAACATCGATCGTTACGAACTCACCGCCGAAGCACTGCGTGCAGTCGACGCGGAGAAGTTCGCTTCGAAGATCGATGAACTCGAAAAGTTCCGTACCGAGGCGTTCCAGTACGCAGTGGACAAGGGCTTCGATCACCCGGATTACACCGATTGGGTGTGGCCTGGCGTCAAGACCGAAATCCCAGGAGCCGTCACGGCTACTGCTGCAACCGCGGGCGACAACGAGTGATGTGAATCGCTGACTCTCCGAGTTGATTGAGGGTTCCGAACGGATTTCCGTTCGGAACCCTTTGTTATATTCGCCTGAATGGTGATTCGTATCACACAGGCGCACTACAATATGAGTTGCTAACCACAGAGCTGTCCAAGCAGCGATGAATTCACCGCAGTGCAGATGTAACGCCTGGTCAATACCTTGCGGTTGCAGATATTCGTTGCCGCTACACAGTCGTAGCAGCATGTCGTCCGAATGGAGAGATCATTGAGTTTCCGCAGTGTATCCATACTCAGTCCAGAATCGGCCAATGGTCGCAATGTCGTCGCCTTGGGAGTCGCCGATGCCTTCGCGCGTCACGGTTCGACCACGATATTCCGCCCTTCAGCAGCCAATAAGGATCCTTTCACGCGGATTCTGCTGGACACCGCCGATTCAGCCATTCCACTTGACGACTCCATAGGCGTCAGCCCCGAAGTCTTCCGCTCGCATGAGATGTCCATGCGTGCGGACATCGTCGCGAGGTATCACCACATCATCGATGCGAGAACGCTTGACAGCACGGTGATCGTCGGCACCGACAAGTCGCCCATCACGGACCCCGAGGAGTTCAGTCTCAACGCCAAAATCGCCGCCGACCTCCAATCCCCGGTTTTTCTGGCCGTATGCACGCTTCACCGCAATCCCGACGAGCTCCTCGCAACCGTACATGCCTGCGAGGAGGCAGTTGACGAAGCAGGTTCGAAGGTTCTGGGACTGTTCGTGACGGGATGCTCACCTGAACGGCGCGAAGACACGCTGAACGGTTTGCACGAACTCCCCTATCAGGTATGGACGGTACCTCCGCAAACGGTCGACCCGCAGAGCGAAGACTCGATTCGGCAGTCACTGGAAAGTTTCAGGCAACAGGTGCCTGCAGAAGAGCTTATTCAGGCAAGCGAGGAGGATTGGAACATCCCGGTCACACCTCTGCAGTTCCAATATTCTCTATTACATCAGGCAAAGGCCCACCACAAGACCATCGTTCTGCCGGAGGGCGAGGAGGACCGCATCATCCAGGCGGCGGACTTCCTGCTTGCCCGCGACATCGTCGATCTCATCATCGTCGGAGAACGCGAGTCGATACTCGAAAGAGGTGACGCTCTCGGTCTGACGCAGCTGCGCAAGGCGAGCTTCCAATCACCGCACGACGAGGACCTGCTCGCCCAGATGACTACAGAACTATGCAGACTGCGCAGCAAGAAAGGCATGACCGAAGAGCAGGCACGCAAGACGCTCCAGGACGCCTCGTATTTCGGCACCATGCTGGTGGTGCTGGGCAAGGCGGACGGCCTGGTCTCTGGCTCGATAAACTCCACCGCAAACACCGTTCGCCCGGCTTTGCAGGCAATCAAGACCAAACCCGGCTCGTCATTGGTTTCAGGGGCCTTCCTGATGTGCTTCGACACCCACGTCGCACTGTTCGCCGACTGCGCCATCAATCCGAATCCCAACGCCCAGTGCCTTGCCGAAATCGCCATCCAGTCCGCGCAGACGGCGCAATCATTCGGCATCGAACCCCGTATCGGCATGCTGTCGTATTCGACGCTCGGTTCAGGCAAAGGCCCGGATGTGGAACTCGTCGAAGAAGCCACAAAACTGCTGCGTGAGCAGGCACCCGAACTCCAGGTGGTTGGCCCGATCCAATTCGATGCCGCATGGTCGCCACAGGTCGCCGCGAGCAAAGCCCAGGGAGACCCTGTTGCCGGCAGAGTCAATGTCTTCGTGTTCCCCGACCTCTCAGCCGGGAACATCGCATACAAGGCCGTCCAACGCTCCTCAGGGGCGCTTGCGGTCGGACCAGTGCTGCAAGGACTGAACAAACCCGTCAACGATCTGTCACGTGGCGCAATGGTGCAGGACATCATCAATACCGTTGCTCTCACAGCTGCTCAGGCAGACTGATACCGCATTCCACAGCACTGTTTTGTAAGCCCCCGAGAGTAATCTCGCAACAGTAGGGAGCGTTCGCTCCAGTGTCATATCAACAGGAGGAAGCCATAATGGCGAAAACCGTCCTAGTCATCAATTCGGGCTCTAGCTCAATCAAGTATCAACTCGTCGATCTTGAATCAGGCGAAGGTCTCGCTTCCGGTCTTGTCGAAAAAATCGGCGAACCGTCAGACGGCCATTACAAGCATGAATACAACGGCGAAAAGCATGAGCTTGAGGAGCCGATTCCCGACCATGAAGTCGGTCTCAAACGAGTTCTGGAATTCTTCGAAGAGTACGGGCCAAGCATCCAGGAGGCGGGCATCGTCGCCGTTGGCCACCGTGTGGTCCAGGGAGGTTCGGTCTTCCCCAAGCCAGCTCTGGTAACCGATAAAACCATCGCACAGGTCAAGAACCTTGCAGTGCTCGCACCTCTGCACAACGGCCCCGAGGCAGTCGGCGCCGAAGTCATGCGCTCGCTGCTGCCCGACACGCCACAGGTCTTCGTATTCGACAGCTCCTTCTTCTTCGATTTGCCCAAGGCAGTCAGCACCTATGCTCTGAACAAGGACATCGCGGACGAATACCACATCCGACGCTACGGAGCCCACGGCACCAGCCACCAGTACGTCGGCTCATTGGTTCCTGAACTGATCGGCAAGCCGGCCGAAGGCCTCAAGCAAATCGTTCTGCACATCGGCAACGGCGCATCGGCCTCCGCACAGATCTCGGGCAAGCCAGTGGAGACCTCGATGGGCCTCACGCCGCTCGAAGGTCTGGTCATGGGCGGGCGCACCGGAGACATCGATCCCGCCGTCGTCTTCCATCTGATTCGCAACGCCCACATGAACGTGGACGAGCTGGACACGCTGTTCAACAAGCGTTCCGGTCTGACCGGCCTGACCGGTCACGGCGATATGCGCGAGATCCACCGCATGATTGCGGAGGGCGACGAGAACGCCAAGCTCGCGCTGGACATCTATGTGCATCGCATTGTCGGCTACATCGGCAACTATGTCGCTCAGATGGGCGGCGTGGACGTTATCACCTTCACCGCAGGTGTTGGCGAGAACGACGAAGTCGTGCGCAGAGAGGTCGCCAAGAAGCTTGCTCCATTCGGTGTGAAGATTGACCTTGAGAAGAACGACATCCGCTCCAAGGAGCCGCGCATCATCTCGACGCCTGACAGCAGCATCGCCATCTGCATCATTCCGACGAACGAGGAGCTTTCCATCGCCCGTCAATCAGAGGTCATCGCCCGAGAAGGCGACTCATACGGCAACGTGTTCGCCAAGTAGTGACGCAACGCCTATGACCTGCAGCTAAGCGGTCATCGTTTCGGCCTCCCGCTCTTATGAGATGAGCGGGAGGCCGAAACGTATTCTGCTTGGCGGTACTCCGAACAGTGGCCATTCAGGAAAAAGATACCTGCATCACAAGGACAGAATCCACGTAATTCTTCGGAAGAGCTGGCCTTGTGATGCAGGTATCGTATTCGGGGCTTAACTGTTCAGCGCATCAAGGATGGTCTGATGAATCAAGCCGTTGCTGGCCAGGCCGTTGCCACCCCAGGGCCCGGGATTGCCGTTCAAATCCGTGAATCTGCCGCCTGCTTCGACAACCACCGGCACCAGGGCTGCCATATCGTACAAGTCGAGTTCAGGCTCTGCGGCGACATCCACAGCTCCTTGGGCGACCAGCATATACTGCCAGAAATCACCGAAACCACGCAGCCGCCACATGCTATCCGTCAGAGTTATCAGACTATCCCTGTCGCCTCGCTCTTTCCACCCCGTCAACGATGACAGCGACATGGAGGCATCGGCGATATCCGCAACACCGGAGACGTGCAGACGGACCGCATGCTCCGGGTTCTCCCCCATGTATGCGCCGCCATCTTTGACGGCAAACCAGCGATTGTGCAGCATCGGAGCCGACACCACGCCGACCACGATGTCGTCACCGTCTTGAAGACCAATCAGCGTGGCCCACACCGGTACACCGCGAACAAAGTTCTTGGTGCCGTCGATGGGGTCAATTATCCAACGCCTGCCCGTTGATTCGGCCTTCCCGAGCTCTTCGCCATAGATACTGTCATCCGGCCTGCTCTCTCCCAGCATCGTACGTATCAGGCCCTCCGTCGCCCTGTCAGCGTCCGTGACCGGCGTATGGTCGGGCTTGTCCTGTACCCGCAGGTCCATGGCTCCGAAACGATGGGAGGTGAGCTGGTCGGCTGCATCGGCCATCTCCAGTGCGAGCAGCAGATCGTCATAGTGCGGGTTGCCCTTCAATTCTTGTGTGAAGGATTGCTCGTCGTAAACCGTTTTCGCCACCATTGAGGCGCCGCCTTTCAATTCTTGACATCCAGCAGGGAATGCCACATATCCACGAACTCCGGAAGGGTTTTGCTTGTCGTTCCGATATCGTCCACGGTGATGCCATGGACTCGTAGACCCAGCATCGCCGCAAAGGTCGCCATGCGGTGGTCCGCATAGCTCCGAAGCTCGGCAGGATGCAGACTTTCCTGAGGCACGGGCGTAATCGCAATACCCTCTGGCAGCTCTTCGGCATGACCGCCGATACGGTTGATTTCCTCAACCAGCGCTGCAAGGCGATTCGTCTCGTGGCCTCTGAGATGCCCGATGCCGAGCATACGTGTGGGAGCATCGGCAAACACCAGCAAGGCTGCAAGCGAAGGGGCTATCTCCCCTGCTGCGGACAAATCGAAATCTCCCAGCCCGTGAATGGTGCCGTCGGAAGTGACCTTGCACAGCAACTGCCCCTGGTCGGGAATCATTTCCACTTTCGCCCCCAGAGCCTGGAGATATCCAGGAAGGAGACCTCCGGGCTGGGTGGTGTGCTCAGGCCAATGAGGAACCTCCACACTGCCCCCGGCAAGAAGCGCGGCACCGAGGAAAGGAGCCGCATTCGACAGGTCGGGTTCAATGCCGACGATGAAGGGCAACTGGACAGGCCCCGGTTCGACAAGCCATTCACGCTGATATTCATGGGCTTTGATCTGCACGCCGGCGTGTTTCACGTCATCGACGGTCATGCGGATGTGCGGAAGGCTCGGAAGTCTCTTTCCGGTGTGTTTGAGAATAATGCCGTGAGGAAAGGTCCATGCTGTCAGCAGCAATCCTGATATGAATTGCGACGAGGCTGAGGCGTCTATGCTGATTTTTCCTGAATTCCAGTGTTGTGGAGGTGTAAGTGTGAACGGCAGATACCCCTGCTGCCCGTGAAAGACGATGTCTGCACCAAGCTGTCGCAAACCGTCGAGCAACGGGGCCATCGGCCGTTGATATGCCTGGCTGTCCCCGTCGAAGGTCACCGGACCGTCCGCGCTCATGGCGAGCCCGGGGACGAACCGCATCACGGTTCCTGCAAGACCGCAATCTATGGTGACATTTCCCTGGTAACGACCATCACTGGGAGCTTCGACTCTGACCGTGGTCGGGTCGGAGTGATTCGCAGTGATTCGAACACCAAGGGTTTCCAAAGCGCTGATCATCAACTCGGTGTCGCGCGAGCGCAACAGTCCCCGCAACTCGATGCTTTTGCGGCCTGCTGCCGCGAGCACGAGGTATCGGTTCGACAAGGACTTGCTGCCCGGTATGGGGACGTTGGCGTTCAGCGGACCGACGGGCTCCGGAGCCTGCCATGCTGCGCTGTTGCTTGAGTCTGTTGTCATACCTGACATGGTATCCGTTCTCCACGATTTTGGGTCGTAGGATTTCAGGAAACAGATTTCAGGAAACATTGTCCTGACGCCAGCTGTGAATGGCATGCATTCCCCGTGCTACTGGTCAGCCGAAAGTCTCGATTCGACCATAACCGGGTCGTCGCCGTCGACATGACCGGACGCGCTCTGTATGAAGACCAGCTGGGCCTGAACGCGGTCTGCTTCGATTGCCGCGATCTGCCTGGAAAACACGATGAACCAACCGAGGAACATCAGTCCGGCCAGAGCCTCCACATTGGTCAGGGTATTCGCGCCTTCAAGCCATATGACTCCTGCTGCCGCGCATAGCGCTATCGCCAGGTCGGATATCACATACATCGCCTTCGACAATTGCGGAGCAAGCCACGGCAACCCTATCAGCAGTATGCACATCAGCCCTGGGAGCCCCCTGGCGAAGACATTGTGCAGTATCGGATGGGGCGAATATCTGAAGCTTCCTATGCCGATGAAGGCAATCCCCGAACAGACCAGCAGCACCGATAGCAGTGTGGTGCGAAGCCTGAAATGATGTACTTCACCAGAGGCTTGAGGAAGGTCATCGACTTTAGGGGCGGGCCTGTGGGAGGCCGACCATGCCAGGCGCATCCTATGGGTCGCTCTCAACTCGGAAATCGCGAAGTAACTGATGATGATGATGCACACGCCTGCGAGAATCAATGTGGAGTTGAACATTCTCGCCGCAAAGGTGGTGCGGTCCCCCAGCTGCGAGAAATTATTGTGCCACCAATACGGGTCGTCCGTGGTCAGCCCTGCCGTGGAGACACCGGCCATGACGAATAGCGGCAGCAAGGACGCGATGGTTTTCGCGTCCATCAGGTCGGCCTGCACGAAAGTGATGTACCCGGCGATTCCGGCGAAAATGCCGCACACCCATGGGATGTATCCACTGAAAATCCGTACGCCCATCATGTCGTTCATGATGGCGAGGATGGCGTAAATCGAGAGGAATATCGTCGCCGCATACACCACGGACAAGGCGATAATCTCAAACACACGCCTGATGGGAACCCACCACCCATTGCCCCCGCTGAGGGAACGGGAACGTCTTGAATACCCCACGATAAAGGACAGAACCCCGCATATGGCCACTGCCGCCGAACCTACGATGAACACACGTCTGGTAACCAGCCATATCGCCGGAGCATTATCCATATAGAGCGTCATTGAGACTGCAGCGACCATCAGACAAAGTATGAAGGAAATCAAACCGGACGTCTCGGCACGTTGATGCCGCCCCATATGCCCTCCTCCGATTGTTCACCGCTCCCCCGATTCTAGCCGCAACACGCTACGGGTATTTATGGGTTACAATATTATCTTGTGCTTGCAGCGCAGCTTCTTCGTGGAGCTCGCAGCGAGACACCGAGGTCTTCGGACATCGGGCCGTAGCGCAGCTTGGTAGCGCGCCTGCTTTGGGAGCAGGATGTCGCAGGTTCAAATCCTGTCGGCCCGACTTCATACAGTAAATCGTTGGAATATCAACGATTCGACATTATCAGAATCACCAAATATGTATTATCCGATGTATTATCCAATATAATATAGAATCATATTCTATTGGTATACAAACAAATCAATCGAGTCCTGTCGGCCCGACAAACATTGCAGTGACTCGTTGTCGCATTGCACAGTGATATCGAAACGCACTTCCCATGATCTCGCACCACATATCTGTTTTCTCGCAAGAATGCCGGAATTCCAACAGTTTAGTGGTGTTGGTCGAGTCCTGTTCTGAGGTCTTTCGGCCGATGTTTCACGCGTCTGCCGATTTTTGTGGCCTAAGTTCAGAACACCAGCTCATAAACGTTGATTTTCCGTTGCGAAAACACCAGAAAATAACAGATGCTCTGAAAGCAGGCCACAATAATCGGATTATGAGCACCAACATCACATCAACAGGGCTGATGATCATTGTTGGCGATGTGGTGTCCGTTCATGGGCGGGTGCAGAGCGCGGATTAGCCATACGAAATCCACTGCGGTAATGCTCAATATCAGGAAGGTAGCCCGCAACAATAAGCGTCCCGAGCCGAGCTAGCGCATAACTCACGCCCCGAACCCCACCCAATACAGTTCACGGTCACGGTCACAGTCAAGCTTCGACAATAACCCTGACATGAGCTGCAATGGTTGATGCGCTACTCTTCGTTCTGTTTGATGTTCTGACTGATCATGCGTGTGAGCAGCGCAATCATGATGTCTTTTTCCTTGGGGTCGCTCATGGAAACCATTAAGGTCAATGCGGCAAGCGCATTGCTGGTAATACGAGGATGACCAGCAGCATCACTGAGCATGCCGTTCTTTTCGAGGAATGTGATAAACAATGCGGCGGCACTTCGTTTGTTGCCATCCGACAACGGATGATCTTTCACTGTCAGATACAGCAGATTCGCAGCCTTCTCCTCCACGGTCGAATAAAGGTCCTGTCCGGCAAAACTTTGATAGATTGCGCCGATAACCGCCAACAACTTGTCCCCTCGTTCGTTGCCCAGCAAGTCATCGTTGGGGAACGTTTGCTGGAGCTTGGCGATAATCGCCCTGGCCTCGTCAATTGTCAGTGTCCAACCTGGCACAGCCTGCGGAGACGAAACAATTCGTCCTTCGTCATAATCGCGCAACAGTTGAAGCCCGGGCAGATACATGGCGAGAATGTCCACCGAGCCGGACACCAACTCATCGGTGGCACGGCCCAGAATTCGTACCACCTGACCAATCTGATCCAAGCGCTGCTGGTTGACCGCATAGCCCTTGACGAGATAGTCATGCAGCCGACTAGTTGCCCAGATGCGAAATTGTGTTGCCGTCGCAGATTTCACCCGGTAGCCGACAGAAAGAATGGCATCAAGGTTATAGAGTATGACATGTCTATTGACTCGCCTGTTTCCTTCATTGCGAACGTGTAAGGAATCCTTACTGGTTGCCTTTTCATCGAGTTCGCCCTCGCTGAAGATATTGCGCAGGTGCATGGTGATATTTT
>OMJG01001891.1_pt1 | contig 11180 bp, 9 predicted proteins | sample 1646431 | NCBI WGS metagenome assembly OMJG01 (sample SAMN03771674, study PRJEB25209) | food metagenome | isolation source: Cotija cheese | place: Mexico:Jalisco,Michoacan | collected 2011-12-12 | reverse complement strand
CTCCACGACCTTGCCCACCGGGGCGTTGATGGAGGTGGTCTCGTGAATGCTCATGTGCGGCAGTCTACCCGCGGGGCGCCCGCCCCGGAGGGCGCTCGCGGGCCCGACGAGGACCGGCGCTCCGGCCGGGGTGCGCCGGAGGAAGGGATGTCTTCGCACTCCCCAGGGTTCCCGGGTGCGGCCCGATGCGAGCCCGAGGGGAGTGCTACACTGCCTGCCTGGGAGCTTCGTGGGGGCGAAGCTCGGTGCCAGGCGAACGAGGGGGAAGTTCGGTATGTCTGATTCCGGTCACCGGTCTGCCCGCCCGCCCCGGGTCCTCCATGTCACGGAGGCCTTCGGTGGGGGTGTAGCGGCCGCGATCAATTCCTATGCTCAGGTCCTTCCGGAGGTCGAGCACCACATCGCGGTGCGTGAGCGTGCCGATGCGCCGCTCATGGAGAAGCGGTGGCGGAAGAACTTCACGTCCATCACGTTTCTGCCGGAGAGCAATCTGGCGGCGGCTTTGACCGTGCGCAAGCTGATCGCGCAGCTCACGCCCGATGTCGTGCACTCGCATTCGAGCTTCGGGGGATTCTTCGCACGGTGGAACGTCTCCGGGGGCAAGCGGATCAAGCACGTCTACACGCCCCACGGGTGGGCATTCCTCCGGCGGGACAAGAACATTCCCGAGCGGTTCGCCTACTGGCTGGCGGAGGCGGCGCTCGGGGTGAACACCGACACGCTCGCCGCCTGTTCCGAGGATGAGGGCCGTGTCGCGCCGCTGCTGGCGAATAAGGTCACGGTCATCCCCAACACCCTTTCCCAGCCGGCGGATCGGGCTGCTGTGGGCTGGGAGACCCCGGTGCCCTCTGACCCCTCCCGCCCGTTGATCGCGGGAGCTGGGAGGTTGCGGGCCGAAACCCGTCAGCAGAAGGACCCGGAGTACTTCATCGAGGCGGTGCGTCTGCTGAGGCAGGGCGGCCATGGATTCAGGGCCCTGTGGGTCGGGGGTGGCGATGCGGTGATGGAGGAGCGGATGCGGGAGTCCGGCATCGCCGTCACCGGGTGGAGGCCCTCGGCGGTGGCCACGCAGATCCTGGGCACCGCCGACATCTATCTGCATTCCGCCCTGTGGGACGGATTCCCTCTGACGGTCCTTGACGCACACGCGCACGGGGTTCCCACCCTCATCCGCGATGTTCCCGCTTTCCGCAGCGTCGACTGGCCGTTCAAGCTGCGTGGTCCCGGAGATCTCGCCGAACTGTGGCCTGAGATCACCTCGATGCGGGGGCGGGATCTGCTCATCTCCGCCGCAGACAGTGCTCTGCGGCGCAATACCAGCGAGCAGCAGCGGGCCACACTCCTCCAGGCGTACTCCCTGGATGGCATAGATGAGGCGGCGCTGCATGCCGCCTGAACCCGAGCGAGTCTGAGAGGGCTCGCGAGGTGAGGGATCATCGGCACTCGTTCACCTGGCAGATGATGTCTCAGCCCATCAGACCGAAAACCATCGACATACACAGCAGGAGGATCACGATGAACGATATCGAAGCGCGCGTCAGGGCGGTGCTGAGCCAGCAGGCGGGACTGGAAGGGCCTGTCGAGGAGATCGCCGCGACGGACAATCTGTACACCAAGGGGATGACCTCTCACGCCTCCGTCAACGTCATGCTCCAGTTGGAGGATGAATTCGATATGGAATTTCCGGAGAGGCTTCTGACGAAGCAGACCTTCTCCACGATTCATGCGATCTCGGAGACGGTGGCCGAACTGGTGGCGGCGTAGCCGCTGCAGCCCGATCTCCGGTGTCCGTGCAGCTCCGGCATGATGTCTGTCGCGAGCTCTCTGAGCGGCGAGCTTCGGCAGGCCCCTCCTGATCAGGGGTGTCTGCCGGTGCTCGCCTCTGCCGGGGGATCAGGGAGGGGCCCGCTGGCCTCGATGGATGTCCGCGCCTGCCGTGCGGATCGCGAGGTCCCGGACTCCGGCCCGGAACATCTTCGGATTCTGCTCGCGGGCGTTGTGCGTCCCCATGTGGAACACCCCGGCCTTCTCTCCGGGCGCGGCACCGGTGGCGAACATGACGGAGCAGTCCCCGTGCCCGAGACGATGACCTTCGGCTTCACGGCGATGAACGGGGCGGAGACCTTGAAAGCTCCCGGAGGAATCTCCACCGATCCTCGTCCGGCGGCGGCCGCGGTAGCCGCGGAGACCTCCCGATGGTGGTTTCCCCGGTGCCAGCTGCCTGCTGGCACCCCTTGCAGGATCATGATCACATGCGGCCTGGTCGAGCCTCAGATCTGAGGGGGTGACCGGCCTCGTCACACCGCCCGCGATGCCGCCTTCACGTCACCGCGCTCGCGCCGACGCTCTGGTATCCTCGACTCTGCGCGGTCGGGGGACCGAGCAGGGGGACGAGGCGATCATGCCTCAGATGAGGAGGATTCCGACCTGGTCCGGGGTGCGTGGGGACGCCCCGTGACGCGAAAGATCGCGGTCTTGCGATCCGTTTCACCGTGGGAAGCATGGGGGTGCTTTTCAGAATGCCCGGAACAGAAGGCATATCAGCTCTCTCGGCTGGTGTGGATATACAGTCAGACGAGGAATGCAGAGTTTCGCTGGAATCATTCGGCCAGCGGTACATCCGCGCGCTGTTCTCCGATGAGGAGAGGAACCACAGCGCCTTCTCCGCCACCCCCCGGTGGATCGCCGGGCGATTCGCCGCCAAAGAGGCGATCTTCAAGATCCTGCACTCCACCGCGGACCAGGCCATCCCCTGGACCGACATCAGGGTCCTGAGTGCGGACGGCGGGTGGCTCACGGTGGACCTTCAAGGTGCGGCCCGCACGGCGGCTGCCGCTCGCGGGTTGGCGCAGATCAGCGTCTCCATCTCCCATTCCAGCGGCTTCTCGTGCGCGGTGGCCGTCTCCCACGGTGATAAGCCCCCGGGGCCCGAGCCTGCGGACGCCGCCCAGTCGAGGCCGCCCGGCCACGGTCCGACCGAGGAGACCTAGCGCTACCCGCCCACCACCTCAGCAGAGTCGAGAATCCCCACCGCGCACAGCAGAGCGCGCAGAAGAACACACGAACAGAAGAACGGGAGTTCACCATGGATATCCACGAAGAGCCCGGGGCGGATCAGCCCACCCTTCCCCAACAACCGCCGGGCTGTGGGGACTGGACCGCCAGGGTCGAGGCCGTCGCACGGGTGGCCGCCCAACACGCCGCCGACGTCGACGCCGTCTCCCGCTTCCCCGACGAGGCCATCGAGGAAGCGCGACGACAGGGACTGCTGGGGGCCCCGGTCCTGACCGCGGACGGCGGTCTGGGGGCCACGCACCGGCAACTGTGCGAGGCGGGCACCGCCATCGCCCGAGAGTGCGCCTCGACCGCGATGATCCTCATGATGCACTACAGCCAGCTGCTGTGCCTGACCCGGCACGCGGGCACCACCGCCCTGCAGCAGATGCGCCGGCAGGTGGCCGGCGAGCAGCTGCTCATCGCCTCCGCCACCACGGAAGCGGGGATCGGGGGGAACACGAGGGCATCCTCGTGCTTCCTCGAACCCCAGGGACCCGGACGGAAGAAGGTGCACAAGGTCTGCCCCGTCATCTCCTACGGGCGATTCGCGGACATCATCCTGGTGACCACGCGAGCCTCGGCAGACGCCGCGGAATCCGATCAGCGGTTAGCCGCTGTTCCGAAGAGCTCCTGCACCCTGCTCAGGACCCGCGGCTGGGACACCCTCGGCATGCGGGGCACCATGTCCGAGGCCTTCGAGCTGGACGCGGAGATCCCGGAGGAGCTGGTCTTCCCCGAGGACTTCGCCACCCTCTCCGCCCTGACGATGCTGCCCGCCTCGCACACCCTGTGGGCCAGTGCCTGGTACGGCATGGCCGCCGCCGCGGGCGATACGGCCCGACGCACCGCCCAGAAGGCCGCACGGCGCACCCCGGGCACCCCGCCGCCGCAGGCGCTGCGGGTGGCCGAGCTCGAGGTTGACCTGCAGCGGATGCACGACTCCGCCACCTCCGGGATCCTGCGGTTCGAAGAGGCCTGGGAGGATTTCGAAGCGCTGACGGCGATGAGCTTCGCCATCGGCATGGACACCCTCAAGGTCTCCTGCGCCCGGCTGGTCCGTCAGATCTGCGCCGATGCGCTGCAGATCGTCGGGATCGCCGGCTACTCGAACGCCTCGCCGGTGTCGCTGGCCCGGTCCGTACGGGATGCGCACGGGCCCTCGCTCATGGTCTCGGATGACCGGCTGCTGCACACCGTCGGACAGCTCCAGATGGTCTCGAGGGGGACACGATGAACAGCACCCAGCACAGCCCCGTGCTCCAGGGGTACAGCCCCGTCAGCGGAGAGGAGGAGCAGTCGCTGAGCACGAACCGCGAGCGCTTCGATGCTGAGCTCCGCCGAGCGGGTTGGCTGCAGCCGACCGCGGTCTTCGGCGTCGACGGGCTCGGCGCCGAGGCCGAAGCCGTCATCGACGGGCTCAATCGGCTGATCCGGAAGCGAGCCCAGCAGCGGGAGCATCCCGCCGGCCTGCACCGTCGGCGCTTCCCGGCGGTCAACGGCCTCGGGCTCCTGGAGCGCACCGACTACGTCGCCTCCTTTCCGCAGCTGCTGGCGGCCCTGGAGACCTTTCAGGGCGGTCAGCGCGAGCACCGGAAGATCCTCGCGGACCTCGCCGCCGGACAGGACTGGTCCGGGGGCCTGGAGCCCAACGGGATGAGCCTCATTCCGGCGGCGTGTCATCCCCTCTACCATTCCCTGGCCGGCGGTCAGGCGCGCGGGGAGGTCTACGAGCTGATCGGGGACTGCTTCCGGGCGGAACCCTCGTCCGACCCGATGCGGCTGACCTCCTTCCGCATGCACGAGCTGGTGATCCTCGGACAGCCGGAGCAGTGCCGCAGGCACCGGGACGGGTGGATCGAGGAGGCCACCGGCCTGCTCACCGACCTCGGCCTGCAGGTGGAGGTCGTCACCGCCAATGACCCGTTCTTCGGAAGGGCCGGGAGTCTGCTGGCCGATGGACAGCGCGACGCCGAGCTCAAATTCGAGATCGTCACCCAGGTCTACCCGGGCCATCCCACGGCCATCGCCTCAGGGAACTGCCACGAGGACCACTTCGGGAAGAACTTCGAGATCAGCCTGCCCGAGGGCGGCCCCGCGCACTCGGCCTGCTTCGGCTTCGGCCTGGAGCGCATCATGCTCGCCCTGGCGGGCCGTCACGGCCTTGCCGTCGAGCGGTGGCCGCAGGATGTGCGCGACCTGCTCGACCTGTGACCGGCACCTGACCGGTCCCGCCGGGGGCCAGCTCTGCGAGCCCCCGGCGCACTCGGCGGGTGAGGCCCCCAGCTCACCGGATTGCCGGAGCCCTCCGAAAGCACACCCATCATCACCCCATCATCCACTCACCTGAGGAGGGGCGTAGCCCTTGAAGACCACCGGCGAGCCCACCTGGATCCCCGTCGCCCAGAGCCGCAGTCTCGCTGCCACCGTCCACGGACCGGGTTCGGACGAGCCCGTCGGCGTCGTCATCATCGTCAGCCCGGTGGGCAGGGACCGGGCAGTGACCTTCCGGGGGCTGCGCTTCCTGGCCACGCGGGCGGCCGAGCGCGGGTTCGTCGCCGTGCGCTTCGAGCTGTCCGGCACCGGTGAGTCCGGGCCCTGCTCCTGGGAGGAGCCCGCCGAGGGCGAGACCCCCACGGGGTGGGCTGGAGATCTGGTGAGTCTGCTCGATTGGTGCCAGGCCACCTGGGGAGTGCAGCGGGTCGCCGGCATCGGCCTGCTGCTGGGGGCCTCCCTGCTGGCCGCCTCACAGGATCCGCGCTGGTCCGTGCGCCTGCTCTGGGACCAGATGGCGGGGCGGCGCTTCCTGCGCCAGGGGGCGATGCTGCGCATGATCTCCGTTCCCGGGGACCCCCGCCCCGACGGGGTCGAGCACCCCGGAGCCTGGTATCCGCCGGCCCTGGTCGAGCAGATCAGGGCGCTGCCCGCCGCCGCGGCCCGCACCACGATGCAGCCGGTGGGATCGCCGGAGGAATCCGGTGAGCCGGTGCTCTCGCGTGTGGACAGCACCGATGAGGAGGCCCGCTCCTTCCACGGGGTGGCCTCGCTGATGTCCCGGGTGCCCGTGCAGCGCATCGACGGGATCGTCGCCCAGCTCGCAGCGGCCGCCGCGTCCCTGGACCGTCCCCTCGGGGTGTTCCATCCGGTCACCGAGACCCGCACCATCGGGCCGACCGGGCGGGGCCTGATCGAGCGCATCGTCAGGATCGGGGAGGACGGCCTCGCCACGCTGACGCTCCCGGAGGATCGCCAGCCGGGAGATGTCAGCAGAGCGGTCGTCATGGTGGCGGCGGCCTCCGAGCCCAAGGACGGCCCCACCGCCCTGTGGGTGCGCGCGGCCCGAAGCCTGGCGAGTGAGGGGGCTGCCGTGCTGCGCCCCGAGCGGCCCGGCTGCGGCGAACTGGGCTCAGCCACGGCGGAATATGAGGCCAACCCGCACACGCAGGAGGTGATCCGCGCTGTGCAGGACTCCGCCCGGTGGCTGTCCGAGCTCACCGGGGATCCGATCACCGGGGTGGGTTTGTGCTCGGGCGCGTGGGCGGTGCTGAGCGCGGCCCAAGAGCCCGTCTTCGACGCCGTCATCGCCATCAACAACCTGGCCTGGCGCACGGATCTGCGCTTCCACGAGCGCATGTACGACGAGGGCCTGCTGGACATCCTCCCGGAGCCGGAGGAGCTGAAGGTCACCGTGGAGGAGGTCGAGTCCCGGGGGCTCTGGGGGCGCGTCCTCGCCTGCGCGCACCCGGCCGCTCTGCGCATCCGCGCCAAGGACGGGCTGCGGGCCCTGCTGCAGGGGCCCGCCCCGTACCGGCTCTGGCACCTGCTCGGTCGACGCGCCCTGGCCGATGTGCCGGAGATCCTGCTGCGCCAGGTGCACCCGAGCACCGCTGTGCAGGCCTGGTTCGGCCCCGAGGACTGGGAGCGGTTCTGCCGGTACCGGGGCCCGGAGGGGGTGCGTCGCGTCAACCGCGCCCGGCCCGCTGCGGTCGAGGCAGCCCGTCAGGATCTGATGGACCACTCCCTGCTGGCCGATGCCGGCCGGGAGCAGGTGCTGCAGCTGCTGCACCGGCACCTCGGCTCCGAGGCGCAGCGAGCGCGTCCGGTCGCCTGACCTGCTCTCAGGTCCGGCACCGGGTTCTCAGGCGAGGCGCCGCCTCGAGGGCTGCCCGCTGCGGCGGAGCTCGCCGCACAGCATCACGCGCGCGGAACCCGACCCGCTGCCGGGCGGATCCGCGGCGCCGGTCTCAGGCTCGGGCCGGCCGGCGACGCTGACCGTAGATCATCACCACGGCCGCACCCAGCAGCGTGCCCGCGGCGGCGGAGCCGAGCTTGATCACCACCGGCGGGATCGAGCTGCTGTTCTCGGCCTGCGTCGCCGTGGAGACGATCAGCAGCTTCGCATCCGCGGCCTTGAGCATCGAGGCGTTGGTCTCATCGGCCGGCAGGAGCTTCTGCAGCGCCCGGGCCGTGTCATAGGCGTCCTGGGGGTCGCCGGCCCGGACCTGCACCTGGAAGATCAGGTTCGAATCGGGGATCAGCGAGGGGATGATCTCAGCATCCGTGGAGCGCCCCAGCTCCTGGTCGATCTTCTTCCGCAGGTCCGAGTCCGAGGCCTTCCCGGAGATCACCGGGGCCAGGAAGCCCAGCTGCGCCAGCTCGGTCTGCGAGCGTTGGGCCGCCGCGCTCGCCTCGTCCCCGCTCTGCGCCTGCTCCACGGGCCCCAGTCCGTAGGTCGTGGAGGAGATGTACGTCTGAGTCGTCGTGGCGTCCACGATGATGCCGCCCAGCAGCCCCACCAGGAGCCCGATGACCGCGCCGATGATCACGGAGCGCGGCCGCGGCTTCTTCGGGGTTCGCTCGGTGTCGGACGCGGGCGAGATGGTCTGGGGCATGATGCTGGTCTCCTGCGTGGTGCTGTCGGTGGCGGTGGGTTCGGTGTCTGTGCCGGCGATGGCCGTGCTGTCGGCGTCGTCGATGCGCTTGGCCCGGCTCGCGGCACGGTCGGTCTGGACGGAGGGGAGCACTGCCTGGAGAGCGGGACTCTCGATCGGGGCGGTGACGATGTGGATCGGGGCGGTGACGCTGTGAGCTGGGGCGGTGACGCTGTGGCGCTGCGTCGCGGGGATGGTGGTCGTCGGCGCTGCCGCCGAGCGCATCCGGCTCGTCCCGCGGTGGGCGGGGCCCCCTCGTCTGGTGCCGGCCACGAGCCACCGCCGCGCCGGGCCCGGCAAGCGGGCCAGCAGCCGATGGGCGATGCTCAGGTCCTCCTCGCGCAGCGGCCGGATCAGCGGCCACAGGATCAGCAGCAGGGCCGTGCCGCCGAGGAAGGCCCCGGCCAGCCCGGTCCAACTCTCCACGGCCAGCAGATGCAGCACCAGCCCGGGCGCGCAGATGCCCGCCAGCAGGGCGACGGCCAGCCCCAGGTCGCTCCCCGTCGGGTGCATCAGCCCCTCGGCCCGGCGTGCCGCCCGCGCCAGCAGGGCCGCGGAGACCAGGGCGCCGAGGGAGTTGGCCAGGGCCGCCCCGTAGATGTCCAGCGGGCCGATGAGCACGGCATCGCACACCAGGGTGAGCGCGGCGGCGATGAGCTGGGCTCGCACCACCAGCCCGAGCCGGCCGGCGCCGAGCAGCGTGGAGCTGGCCACCGAGGTCAGGGCGCCGAAGAGCACGGGAGCGGCGGCCATGATGAGCAGGGTCTGCCCGGCCGGCCGGTAGGAGGGTCCCCACAGCGCGGTGATCAGCGGGGCGCCCATGCCCAGCAGGTAGCCCGCGCCGATGGCGGAGACCGTCAGCAGCATCCGCTGCGCCTGGGCGTAGCCCCTGCGCACCGCCGCGATCCGCCCGGCGGCGATCATCGCCGTGACGGTGGGCAGCACCACCGGGATCAGTGCGGCAGGGACCCGGTAGGCGGTCTGCGTGGCGGAGAAGGCCACCGAGTAGTACGCGATGTTCGCCGGTTCGTCACCGTGGTAGATCGCCAGGAAGGCCAGCTCCGAACGCTGTGCGACGACCGTCTCCAGCAGGGTGAGCACCCCGGCCCCCAGGGCGAAGGAGAGCAGGGTTCGGCGGACGCGCGGCCGCTGTCCGGGCGCAGGGGCCCCCACCAGGCCGTACCGCCGTCGGGCGCGGCTCACCAGCCAGATCGTGACGATGCAGGAGATGACCGCGGCCGCAGCGGTGACGGTCATGATCGCCTGGATCCCGTAGCCGATCAGCAGCAGCCAGACCGTCAGCGGCACGGCGATGATCTGGGCGGCCACCCCGGTGATGGAGGCCTGCCGGTACTGGCGCAGCCCGAGCAGGGCCTGGGAGCTCACCGCATGCACCGCGACGGCGGCGGCATAGACGGCGGCGGTGACCCACGAGATCCCGTGGTCCTGGTAGATGAAACACCCCACCAGCAGGGTGACCCCCGCGGCGGCGAGCCCCGGGAGGCTGCTCAGGCCGATGCCGTAGCGCAGCAGGTAGGAGGCGCGCGGCGCGGAGCCTGCACCCAGGGCCTCGGAGACCCCGCGCTGCAGCGCCAGCGGCAGACCGACGGCGAACACGGTGGCGCAGGTCACGGCCACGAAGATCATGAAGGACTGGATGCCCTGGTCATGAGGGCCCAGCAGCCGCCCCACGACCAGCGACTGCACCAGCGTCAGCCCCTGCGGCAGGACGGACGCGACCACGTTCCACGCGGCCCCCATGCCGACGGAGCGGATGCTGATCGGCTCCCCGACGACCGGGGTGGAGCCGGGATCTGAGCCCGCTCCATCTCGGGCAGGACGCCCGCGCTCTTCTTCTGACATATGCCGTCAGATCCCCCTACATTCAAGATGCACGCCCCCACGTGCCCCTTTATAGTAGGGCACCGACGCAGCGAGCGCATGGTGAGGTCGATGGGGGATCGGCCCAGCTCGCTGAGAGGAATCCGAGGGGGAGTGCCGCCGATGCGCGTCATGCAGGTGGTCAAGGAGCTGCGCCACGGAGGCGCGGAGACCGTAGCGCTGGACATCATGCGCGAGGGGGTGGTCCGCGAGCATGAGCAGGCCGTGGTCTCGGCCCCGGGGGAGTGGTCCGCGAGGTTCCCGGGCCGGCACTACCCGATGGGCCGGACCTCGCTGAAGCCGCAGGACATCCTCGCCGCGGCGCGCAGGATCCGGGCCGCTGTGCGGGTCTTCCGCCCCGACGTCGTCCACGCGCACAGCCCCGGCACCGTCGTCGCCGCGGCGGTGGCGCTGGGACCAACCCGCCCGGTTCCGCTGCTGACCACCGCCCACGGCGGCTACTCCACGGGGCAGCTGTCCCGGCAGGGCCGCCTGTACTCCGCCCTGAAGGTCCCGGTGGTCTCCTGCGGGCCAGGGGTCACCAGCGCCCTGACGGCGGCGGGATACGCCCCGCTGCGCACCATCAACAACGGCATCCCCGCCTCCGGACAGTCGGAGGACGGTGACCGGGATCTGGTCCGCGAGTTCGACCTGTCCGCCGGGCGCGGCACGGTGATCGCGGTGGGCCGCGTCGACCCGGTGAAGAACCAGGAGCAGCTGCTGCGGGCGGCGGCCCTGCTGCCCGGGGTCAACGTGCTCATCTGCGGGGACGGGGCCGCCCGCCCGGGCCTGGAGGAGCTCACGGACTCGCTGGGCCTGCGCGACAGGGTGCGGTTTCTCGGGATGCGCACCGACGTGGCCTCTCTGATCCGGCACAGCGACGCGCAGGTGCTGACCTCGCGCGTGGAGGGGCTGCCCATGGCGCTGCTGGAAGGCATGGCTGAGGGAGGCATTGTGGTGGCCACTGACGTGCTGGGCACCCGCGAGCTCGTCGAGCACGAGCGCAACGGCCTGCTGGTGCCCCTGGATGACGTCGCCGCCCTGGCCTTCGCGCTGGACCGGGCCCTGACGGATGGGCAGCTGCGGCAGACCCTCAGCGCCGGGGCGCTGCGCACCGCCGCCGACTACTCGCTGCAGGCGATGACCGAGGCCTACTGGGATCTCTACGCCGAGCTGGCCTGAGGCAGCGGCGCCGCCCGCTCCGGTGCGCCCGCCCCGCCCGGAGCCGCGCCGCCTGACGGTCCGGCCTCACCGGCCGCATGAGCGGCATCGGCTGCGGAGACGGCGAGCAGGAAGGCCATCCAGAACGGCGGG
>OMJG01001890.1_pt1 | contig 11182 bp, 11 predicted proteins | sample 1646431 | NCBI WGS metagenome assembly OMJG01 (sample SAMN03771674, study PRJEB25209) | food metagenome | isolation source: Cotija cheese | place: Mexico:Jalisco,Michoacan | collected 2011-12-12 | reverse complement strand
AAATGAACGGCAACATCAGCAAACACCGGTGTGTCAGCGTAGGCAACGGTCAGGTCCTTAACTGTTAACATAAGAGCCTCCAATTTTTAGGGTGACCTAATTCGCTTTCATCTTAAGCTTACAGAAAATTTCAAATGCTATCAAGTGTTTTTTAAGGCGAACTTAAAAAAGCTAAAGAACATGAACTAGTGACTATCACGAATCTAATGCTTAAATGGCTTACTTCTCGATAACTGCCGTAGATAAAAGTATGTAATCGCATTCATTCATAAGCGCTGAGCATCATCAAAAAAGAGAACCATGATCGAGATAAATGCTCGCTCATGGCCCTCTGGTTATCGCCTAGTTATTTTAAGCTTTCTGGGTGACGCTGTAAATAAATGACATGTGTGTTGGTAAATTCTTCAACACCGTGAATACCATCGGCGCCTCCGACACCAGATTGTTTCCAACCAGCATGGAAGCCTTGGATGCCTTCAAAGTTGAATCGGTTAATGTAGGTCTCGCCAAACTCAATCTCGTTAGCAACATACGAAGCGGTTTCCAGATCACGCGTATAAACGGAGCTGGTCAGGCCATATACCGTGTCATTCGCCATTTCGATTGCTTCTGGAATGCTCTTGAATGTCAAAATCGGTAACACCGGTCCGAAGATCTCATTTTGCACAATCTCTGAATCCTGCGCGACATTGGTAATCACAGTTGGTTCGTAGAAGAAACCACCGTCAATGTCAGCTGGGTGACCACCTGTTTGAATCTGGCCGCCTGCTTCAACCGCTCGCTGAACCAAACCGTCCACTTTATCAAGGGCGCCTTGATTGATCAACGGACCCATTTCGGCATCTGGGTCAGTATTCGGATTACCGACTTTCACTGCCGCCATCTTTGCCGTCATTTTCTTAATAAACTCATCCGCAACATCTTCTTGCACATAAATCCGTTCAGCGTTGTTACAAATTTGCCCATTGTTATCAATTCGCGAGTCAAAAATGGCCTGCACAGCTAAATCGATATCAGCATCCTTAGCAACAATTGCCGGTGCCTTCCCACCAAGTTCCAATGACATCTTTGCCACGTGATTCGCCGCAGCTGCCATGACCTTCTTACCGGACGCGGTGGACCCAGTCAGGCTGATAATGCCGACTTTGGGGTTCTTCGCCAAATCATCCCCAATGATGGACCCGCGACCACTCACAAAGTTGGCTACCCCTGCCGGCAAACCGACTTCATCAACCAGTTTTGCAAATGCCAACGCCAGTCCTGGGGTGTCCGAACTTGGTTTGATCACGATGGTATTGCCGGTTACCAAAGCTGGCCCCATTTTCCGAGCAATCAGGAAGAACGGGAAGTTCCAAGCAATAATACCAACCGCAACACCGATTGGCTGACGGGCAATGATAATATTTTCGTTTTCATTGTCAGATTGCATCACATCGCCGGAATAAACGCGTGCGGCGTTGGCCATATAGTCAAAATAATCCGCCGAAAACTCAATTTCGGTTTTCGCTAAGGCATGAATTTTTCCTTGCTCCAACATCAGAATCTTCACCAGTTCATCTTCATGCTCACGCACTAAAGTAGCAAGCTTGCGCAAGTACGCACCACGCGTTGGAGCAGGCACGCGCCGCCAAGCATTCTTAGCCGCCCAAGCAGCATCCACGGCTGCGCGGGCTTCCTCAATTGTCGCTGCCGGTGCTGTCCACAATTTCTTGCCTGTGGAAGGATCGATCACAGTTTCAACATCGCCTGATGCCGAATCCATGAACTTGCCATTGATATACATCTGATAGTGCGTTGACTGCAATTCAGCCATTGTGTTTTTCCTCCTTGCAAACGTCTTTTCTGTCCGACGAACATCAGCAAAGCCACTTTGCTCATGTTATGTAAGCGCTAACTTCATACATCTTAAGTATAACGTCATATTCAGGCAAAAGACATGATAATTGCTTGTGAGTTAGCAAACATGAGGAAATAAAAAACACAAAACGAATTCATCGCCGGTGGCTTCAGGTTTCACCAACTGGCTTTCCGCACCCCAGGAATTTGGCCTTTATGGGCGAGTTCACGGAAATTAAGCCGGGACATGCCAAACTTCCGCATATAAGCATGCGGTCGCCCATCCAAAACGTCACGATGATGTAAACGAACTGGGCTTGAATCACGTGGGAGTTTGCTTAGACCAATATAGTCACCTTTCGCTTTTAATGCAGCGCGTTTTGCCGCGTATTGTTGAACAAGTTTTTCTTGTCGTTTTGCTTTTGCAATTTTAGATTTTTTTGCCAAAAGAATGCCTCTTTCCTTCACTGATGGTCTTTAATCTCCCGCAAACGAGTCACTCAAAGTATTCAAATGACCACCAATTATTGATACATTACCGATTTTTCTGTTGCTTACGCTTAGCATCGTGCAAAACTTTTAACGCCCGTTTTCGGGTCTTAATGTTGGGACTCTTCATACGCCGCCGTGCACTGGCAAGATCTGTCTTTTCCAAAAATGATCACCTCTTTTTAATTCGTAATCATTACTATTTAAGCAACGGCAGTAACCGTATCACGACTGCGATTTATCTGTCAATTAGAATTTAAGAACGTCACTTTTCTCAAATTTTTTGAAAATTTTCCTTGCCAGACCGCTCACTTTGCTTTATGGTTTAAATCGTAATTATTACGTTTTGGAAGGAAGCGGGAATTTATGATGAAGCGATTACTTGCAGGTATCAGTGTCGCATTGCTGGCAATTTTTGCAGTCGCATGCGGTAGTAACGGTGCCGCAAAGCAATCCAGCTCGAATGGCAGCAAGATTCAAGTTGTTGCCAGTCTTGATTTTTATGGTGAGGTTGCCAAAGCTGTGGGTGGTAACAAGGTGTCGGTGCAGTCGATTATCAACAATCCGGCGGTTGATCCCCATGACTATGAGCCTACTACCAAAGTTGGGAAATCAGTTGCGTCTGCCGATCTTGTTGTCGCTAGTGGCATTGGTTACGACGGCTGGATGGATAAGGTCGTGAAATCAGCGGACAAATCCAAAAATTACTTACGTGTCGCTGACGATTTGATGAACAAAAAGGAAGGCGACAACGAACATATCTGGTACGATCCGCGAACCATGCCAAAACTGGCCAATACGTTAGCTGATAAGTTTGCCAAGAAAGATCCAGCTGACAAAGCGACCTTCAAGGCGAATGCAAAAAAATACATCGCTTCACTGGACGATCTCAATACTTTGATCAACAAGTTGAAGTCGAAAGTAAATGGCCAACTCGTTGATGTCTCCGAACCTGTCTTTGGCTACGCGCTCGATTATCTGGGCTACAAAGTCAATGACGATCACTTCTCGAAGTCAACCGAAGACGGCACAGACTACAGCGCAAAAGATATCCATGGTATCGAAACCGATATTAAGGAAAAGAAAATTGCCTTCTTTGTCAATAACATCCAAGCAAGCTCAAAGACTGTCAATCAACTCGTCAAATTAGCTGAACAAAATAATGTGCCGGTTTTGAAAGTGACCGAGACATTACCTAAGGGCAAAAACTATCGGACTTGGATGACCAGCCAATACCAGCAACTTGAAAAAATTCAGGATCAAGCAACGAACAGCGCAAAATAGCATCACTTCTGGTCACAGGGGTTTATCATTCCCCCAATGTTTCGGCAAAGCTCACCCTCTGTCGAAGTTTCGTTAATTGCTTTGATGACAAGATAAACCATATGCCCGGGCCAACAACACCGGACAGCACTTGACCAGAAGGAAGCCCGCGAAGAAATTCGCGGGCTTTTTTGATCGTTCCGCCCACAAATACCGGTGTTACAATAAAACTGTATTGGGAACAAGAAAGGAAGATTCAAATGGCAAATGTCATGATCTTAGGCGCACACGGGCAAATTGCAACGTTGGCGCGGCATCAGTTGCTGAAAGAAACCGATCATCACCTGAGTTTGTTTCTACGCAATGCCGGACGGCTGCAAGACGTCAATCCGCAACGGGAGACGGTGATTGACGGGGATGTCACCGACACCGCCAAGTTGACCAAGGCGCTTGCTGGCATTGACGTTGTCTATGCCAACCTTGGCAACAAGGGAATTGAAGATCAGGCAAAATCCGTCGTGAAAGCGATGGATGCTGCAGGTGTGAGTCGATTGATTTGGATTTCGACGTTGGGAATTTACGATGAAGTCCCCGGCGCTTTTGGCAAGTGGAATCATCAAATGCTTGATGGTGGTTATCTTGAATCCTACGCCGCAGCCGCCAAAGTCATTGAAAATTCTGACTTAAAATATACGATCATTCGGCCAGCTTGGCTTTCCAATAAAAACATTGTCAGTTATGAATTAACGGAAAAAGGCGAGCCATTTAAGGGCACAGAAGTCTCCCGGCGCAGCATCGCTGACTTCGTCGTCAAGCTGATTAACGATCCAAGCAAACACATCGGTGCTTCACTTGGCGTTGACCAACCTAACACCCAAGGCGATAAGCCTTCCTTCTATTAAAGTAACCAGTCATCGGCCAAATCAAAAAGAGTTTATTTCCGTGTTCATCACTGGGAAATAAACTCTTTTCTGTTGCCATGCCCTTTACTTGGCTATCAAAGTATTATCTTTTTAAACTCAATCAAACTTTGTCATCCAGTGACTAGCCGTATGTGCGTCAAATGCCATCTCAATGTCGGCCGGCAAATTGCGTTGTAGCGATAAGGGCACCTGAAGCGCTTGTTCTCGCGTAAAAAGTTGAACCTTTGCAGTTTCGATCCCGCTTTTTAACGCACGATTCTCCGGTAGACAAGCAATGAACATTTTGTACACATCTTGCGAACTTTGCTTGGCATAGGCGTGCTTACGTAGTGCCCGAACTGCCAGTAATTGTTGCGGTTTCACGGTTAAGCCGGCCTCTTCACGGGTTTCTTTTACAGCAATTTCACCCGCACTATAACCCAAATCCGCCCAACCACCGGGGATGGACCATGTACCGCCCGCTCGTTCCTGAACCAGCAATAGTTGATCGTCAATAAAGGTAACCGCACGAACATCAACTTTGGGCGTCACATAGCCAAAATCCGCATCGACAAACAGCTTTGCTTGCTGGTCACTGGCACCAAGCTTTATTGCCAGCTTAGTCGTCACGTCAGCCAGTTCTGTATAACGCTGCTGATCAAAAACATCCTTTGCGTAATAGTTACCCGTCTGTGCAATTGCCTGCAACTTGGCCAGCAAAGTATTCAAATCATCTTGATAGGGTGCCAAACGATCGCCTCCTCACGTCCAACCTAACAAATCAGCGCGCCATCACCTATCACAACCCCGTCGATTTGAAAAAGTCTTACGTTTCAGGTCGCCTGACGCTGTGTAACAAAAAAAGCAGTCATCAACTGCCTTTTGCGATCCTATGTAACTTGATTGTTACTTCGAGCTTCCGCTATTTGTCACCGCTTGCTGATTGTTCGCATAGTTGCGCACGGATTCCGGAACTTGACCGCCGAAAGACTGTTGACCAATACTGACGGCCTGCTTAAAGAAAGCTTGAGCGCTTGACTGATAGCCTTTTCCATCATTGTTAATAACGGCTGTCAACACGTCACTTGATTGCTTGGCATAATCAACCAATGTCTTTGCCAAAGCATCATCCCCTGAATCCTGTGACTTGTTATTATCCAATTCCAGCCGGATCTTATCAAGTTTAGAGAGACTGGCTTTAGCCGACTGACTGAGGGTTTTGTTATCACTTTGCAGTGAGACCTCTGTCATCGTTTTCATCACCAAGTCAGAAATGGTCGTATACCGTTTCTGCAAAGTCTGCTTGGTAAAATGGTTCACCTTAATCATCGTCGACCCAGTCGAGCTAGACGACTTTGAACTTTTTGACTGACAACCAGTTACACCGATCATAGCCATCACTGATACTGCAATAACAAGCCACCTTCGCAACTTGATCCCTCCCCAACATGATGACGAATAACCGCATCATTAAATTAATTCAAACATAAGCCGTTCGAGACGTCAAACATTTCACCAGTTATTTGATCCCTTTAACCAAATAAGCTAAGCATCATTGTTTCGTTATTTTTGTAAGTATTATCTCACAAAAATCGCCTTACTAAGCAAGGGAATATTCATTATATTTGTTAATCCGAATAAATATCCTTATGTTATAATTATTTTGTTAAATTATGACTAAGGAAGTGCCGAGATGCAAAAGCGCCGCCACTCACAAAAGCGTGCTTCAGTCTTTTTACTTATCACCTTGTTGCTGTCAGTTCTGGTTGCCTTAATCCCACCGCTCATAAGCAAGCCGATCAGTGTCGGTGCTGGCCAGAATATCGCGGTCACCGGTTTTGGTAGTCAAGATGCTACGATTACTGACACCACTGGGAAAGATTTCACCCACGCACCCAATCTTTCGATGTATAGCGTGTACACATTAACCTATCACTGGCGAATTCCTGACGAAGTGGTCGTCAAAGCCGGTGATACCGCGACAGTTTCCCTGCCAGCAACAGTTGTATCGCGAGCCGATGTGGACTTTGCAGTGGTTGATCCCACAACTGGCGCCACGATTGGCCATTTCTTTTCCAAAGCAGGTAGTTCAACCGGTATTTTGACCTTCACGGACTTCTTCAGCCATTCAACAGTCGGCCGCCAAGGTGAGCTTCAATTCATGGTAAGTGGCCGCTATGATGATAGTGGTCATCAACGTCCAGGATGGTATATCTACAAAGCCGGGTGGGTTGTCAATCCGCCAACAGGTGCAACTCCAGAAGAAAAAGCGCAGTATGTTGATGACCTTGGTCGACCCAAAATTTTCCAGTGGGAGATTACGATTAATCCAAATATGGAGCATGTCGACAATGTGGTGCTCACTGATACACTTGGTCCCGGGCAGCATTTTGATACAAGTCGTGGGCTGGTCGTCCACACTGGTACTTACGATGACAACTGGTTCCATGCTACCGGTACCATCACCCCAAGCTATCAAGTGAATGGTAACCAAGTCAAAATATCGCTGGGAACGATCACAACCGCCATCCAAATTGATTTGTGGACTAATCCCACCTCTGCAAGTTTCGAAACCACAGATTCTTGGACGAATTCAGTCGTTGCTTCAGGCAAGCAAGGCGGTAGCGGTGCTCCAGCGCAAGCAAACGGCACAATCACTTGGCGTAACGGCGGTAGTGGCACCGGCCAAGTTGGACAGGTCACGCTAATTAAACAAGACCAAAAAACACATCAGCAGGCTCTCGCCGGCGCTGTTTTCTCACTCTATCGTGCCGATGGAACCTTGGTGCACGACGACCTCATCACTGATACCAAGGGCAAGTTAACCTCTACCCAACTCTTAGTCGGCCAATACTATTTTGTCGAAACAAAGGCGCCTAAAGGATACAAGCTGAATGCGACTCACTTGCCGTTTACCATTACCCTTGATAAACCGCAAGTGACGGTCAAGGCCTATGACGAGAACCTGACGCCGCCACCGGTAACGCCGTCGACGCCATCTTCTGAATCTTCCAGTTCCAAACCGTCTGTACCTTCTAGCTCGGTGACACCGCCGTCTAAACCATCAACACCTTCTAGTTCAGTGACACCGCCGTCTAAACCATCAACACCTTCTAGCTCGGTGACACCGCCGTCTAAACCGTCGTCACCTTCTAGCTCAGTAACGCCGCCGTCTAAACCGTCGTCGTCATCTAGCGAGCCTTCAAAGCCGGCTGCTTCATCAACCCCTAGCCATCAGGAAAGCTCATCTTCCGTATCTAGCAGTGATGTGATCCCTTCATCCTCTTCAGAAAGCGATTCTTCCGCAAGCGTGGAGGTTGTCACGCCAAGCCACAACAACACCCATCATCTACCTGACACAGGTGAGCGTGTTTTAGGCTGGCTAGCCATTGCAATAGGAAGTCTTTTATCAATTACTGGTATCCTTCTATTGATTAAAGATTATCAATAAGCGCGTTTCAAAAACTGCAGCATGACGATGAAATGAAACCATCGCCTGCTGCAGTTTTTTGCTGCTTTAAATTTTGCTTGCGTGTACGCCATGAATACGCTACGCTTACAACCGTAACCATTACGCTTTCCAACAAAGGAGCTTTTGCCCATGTTCAAACGATTATTGACCGCCTTCAGCGTCATGTTGTTGGCAATCCTTGCAGTCGCTTGCAGCACCAGCACCAAATCTGGCAGCAACCAAAAGATTCGAGTTGTGGCTACCGTCGATTTTTACGGTGAAGTAGCTAAAGCAGTCGGCGGCGATCAGGTAAGTGTCCAATCGATCATCGACAATCCCGCCATTGATCCCCATGACTACGAACCCACCACTAAAGTCGGTAAACAAGTGGCCACCGCCAACCTCATCGTTGCCAGTGGTATCGGCTATGATGGCTGGATGGACAAACTCGTGAAATCCGAAAGCAAGTCCAAACAATACTTACGTGTGGCCGATGACCTCATGGGCAAACACGAAGGCGATAACGAACATATTTGGTATGACCCACGCACCATGCCTAAACTTGCCAATGCCTTGGCAGACAAGTTTGCCAAACAGGACCCATCCAAAAAGGCCATCTTCAAAGCCAACGCCAAGAAGTACATTGCCTCACTCGATAACCTCAATGCTTTGATTCAGAAACTCAAGCAAAACGTTCACGATCAAAAAGTCGACGTCTCCGAACCTGTCTTCGGCTACGCGCTGGACTATCTAGGCTACAAGGTTAACAACACCCACTTCGCCCAAGCTACCGAAGAAGGCACCGATTATAGTGCCAAAGACATCAACGGTGTTCAAGACGATATTAAAGAAAAGAAAATCGCCTTTTTCGTGAATAACAGCCAAGCCAGCTCGAAAATCGTCGACGGTCTCGTCAAATTAGCTAAGCAACACGATGTCCCTGTGCTCAACGTCTCCGAAACCCTGCCAAAGGGCAAAAATTATCGCACTTGGATGACCGGCCAATACCAACAGTTAGAAAAAATCCAAGCAAAGGCCGACAAAACAAACTAGTCTCTCTGTCCTACCACAAAAAAACCACTTCGTCTTCAAATATCGCAACTTGCATCAACGGATACCTCTCTAAAAGAAGGTAAAAAATGCATGGCCTGCTGTTCATTTTGTGACAACTGACATCTTTTCGTAAAATTTTTGCAATGAATTCGTTTTCAAAGGCCCTATACCAATTGAAGTTTTGCTTGGCGACTCTTACAATGTAGTTGTAAACAGGAACAACTAATAGGGGAGATGTTTTAAATGTCACTGATCAAGCATACTTTTAAACGCGTTGAGCACATGATCGCAGCACCACGCGATCCCCACGAAGAAGAACAAGCCCGTCTTCAAGAAAACCTGTTCTATACGAACCTCAGTAGTCTGCAACCAAAAACGAACGCTAAGTTTTGATTGAATAGATATGAAGTGAATGACCGCCTCAACGGCATGTTGAGACGGTTTTTTAATGCCGTCCATTTGGCTTTAAGAATCAAAATGACCACCTTGAGGAGCAAATACTCCTCAAGGTGGTCAAAAAAACTTTCAGGTTATGTTGTTGAGCCTGTGACGGCTATGCCAACTGTTTTAGCTTTCCTAAGTTGTTTTCATACGGTTTTCTGGCGGTTTAAACCACCTCCCTGTTGATACAGACCTTTGTGCTGCCTTCTCATGGTTAGTGCAATCCCAACATCAACTCAACCATGAAGACTTGTATGCTCTCTTTTCGAGACATCACAATCATGACCGCCACTAAGGCCTTCAAAACGCTTTTAAACCATCCGATGGTGTTTACCCACTTCTGTACCTCAAGCCATACTAAATTAATAGCAGGCAACTCAATCCAAGGATTGCACATATCAAGCCGCTCTCGCTCCCAAAGCGAAAACACGTGTGATGATCAAAGAGCAACTTACATCTCAATGAAGAATGCTCTCTAATCAAACCAAATAGCAGCTGCAGTGACATCTGAGCCATCATCCCATGTGATAGTCCAGCTGCTAGTGTAAACAGCTCATTACTTTGCGTGACGATACTTGCGAACTCCGGCCAAGCCAAGAACCGCAATCACAACAGCACCGGCCTCAGCCAAAATTGTGCCCGCTTGGCTTTCACCAGTTGCAGGATAGGCATGTTTGCCATTCTTCTGAGCAACCCGACTCATCGGCTGACTACTTGAAGACTGTGCGGCAACAACTGGAATAACAGCAGCACTGGAAGTCTTCGGGTTAGCCGCACTCGATGCAGACGAACTGGCAGCACTTGACGCTGCTGAACTGCCCGCACTCGATGCAGATGAACTGGCAGCACTTGACGCTGCTGAACTGCCCGCACTTGAGGCTGACGAACTGGCAGCACTTGACGCTGCTGAACTGCCCGCACTGGATGCTGACGAACTGGCAGCGCTTGATGCTGCTGAACTACCTGCACTCGATGCAGACGAGCTAGCAGCGCTTGATGCTGCTGAACTGCCCGCGCTCGATGCAGATGAACTGGCAGCACTGGATGAAGCTGAACTGCCCGCACTCGATGCAGATGAACTAGCAGCACTTGAAGACGATGAACTGGTGGCACTGGATGCACCCGATGATGAGGCACCACTAGAAGGCGTTGACGGCTTAGGACCGGGATTCAACGCTTCAACCTGTTTAGTTAATGCAGCAATAAATGAAGCCAAGGCACTTTCTTGTTGCGCATTGAAAGCTTGAACCTTAGTGTTATTGTCTTTTTCCGCTTGTGCTTCTTGACTGGCAAACTGATCAGCCAGTTGCTGAACTGCGTTGTTCAAGGATAACTTTTGAGTTTGATATGTTTGGTCTTGACTGTTCTTGAGACTCTGAAGATTATCTTTTACGGTTTGAATCTTCTGGTCAATTTCTTTGTTATTGTCTTGGCCGGTAGAAGGTGTTGATGTTTGTGCTGGAACCGTTGCAATGTTTACACCATCATACTGATGATAAGAACCATTTGAGTTCATCACCCAAACATTATCGGTTGTGTTGTATTGAAGTGAGAATCCTGTTTCAACATCTCCGCCTAGAAGAATATTACGATGACCATTATCGCTGTCTCCATCATAGTTGATTAACCCATTAATTGAGTCTGCAACACCTTGGAACACTTCTAACATCGTCTCATGAGCTTTGCTATACATAGTGGCTGCTTAAAAATTCTATAATTCAGGCAGTTAAGCTAATATATGCATTAT
>OMJG01001889.1_pt1 | contig 11191 bp, 8 predicted proteins | sample 1646431 | NCBI WGS metagenome assembly OMJG01 (sample SAMN03771674, study PRJEB25209) | food metagenome | isolation source: Cotija cheese | place: Mexico:Jalisco,Michoacan | collected 2011-12-12 | reverse complement strand
ACAACTTTTTTATTCTCTTTCTTAGCGGTTTGGTAAATAGCTAAGGCTGCTGCCGGCAAACCGAACATCATTACTGGGAATTCACCTTGCATGAATTTACCTGATGTTAAAGGTACATTATCACGTATTTGTTCGATAAAGATACGTTGGTCCCCATGAATAATTTGTCCTGCTGCATTCTTATATGAACCGAATTCAAACCAGAATGGTGCATGGAAAATATGATGCAGACCGAATGGAATTAATAAACGTTTGATAAAGCCGAATAAGAATACGGCAAGGCCTGTGTTTGAAGCTAATAATCCTTCACTGAATGCATTTAACCCGCCTTGTATTGACGGCCAAATAATCGCCATCGGAAAAGCTAAAATAAACGAACAAGTTGCCATCATAATCGGCACGAAACGTTTACCAGCAAAGAACCCTAAATAACTCGGCAACGAAATGTTATAGAACTTGTTATAACACCAGGCTGCCAATGCACCGATGATGATACCGCCGAACACGCCTGTTTGCAGTGTTGGAATACCTAATACATTCGCAAATCCTGTTGCAGCATCTGCTGCTTTTTCAGGTGTTACTCCTAAGAACATTCCCATTGTTTTATTTAAAACAATAAAACCGACAAATGCTGCAATGGCTGCAACACCATCACCGGATGCTAAACCAATTGCTACACCGAGCGCAAAGATAATCGCTAAATTATCAAAGATAATTCCGCCGGCTCCTTCCATCATTTTGGCAACATTTTGAAAACCATCTGCTTGAATGAATGGCAATAGATGTTGTAAAGCGTCACCTTGAAAAGCGTTTCCTAAAGCAAGCAATAAACCTGCTGCTGGCAAGATTGCAACTGGAAGCATTAATGCTTTACCAATACGTTGCAGCTGACCGAAAAACTTTTTCCACATAAAAGTTTCCTCCCAAATATTAAATTGTAAATATCAAGAATAGATTCAACAGCACAAAAAAAGGCATGAGCAAAAAAGTCGGTATCCTTTCCAACTTTATCACTCATGCCTAATCGAATTAGTTACACGTGCATATTCTCTTCATTTTGCTGCGTGAAATGATAAATATGTAGCGTTAAATAAATCAGTTCTGCTTCATATACATCCACGTCCAGATGCTGCTGCATCATTTTAATGATTTTAACAGCTATATTATAGCACAGCGGATAATGCGCTTTCAACATGTTTCCGAATTCATCTTTTACTTGAATAACTTCACCCTTTTGAAGCCGTCTGATTAAAAATTGAATATGTCGGATAAAGCGTTGATACTGAATTGATGATGTATCTATTCGGCATTTCAAATCATGTTCCATAATTAATACACTTTTATTAATAATTTCATTGGTCAGACGCACTTCATGCAATGATAAGTCATCTTTACTGCTGGCAATGTGCAAAGCAATAAAACCAATTTCATCTTCTGGGAAGTCAATATCCAAGAGACGATTCAAGTGTTCAATCACTCTCTCTGCAATTGCATAAGATTCAGAGTATAACTGTTTGGTTTCGATTAAGAATGGATTCTTAATAAATTGCTGCTGTTGAATACGTTTATAAGCAAAGATAATGTGATCAGTCAAAGCAACCATCAAATCCTCATCTGCCACAGAATGATCTGCATGAGTAATGATATCCATTGCTTCAATAATCGTTTGGAGCACCTTATCATCAGCGATTTCTACTAAAGCCTTGTAATGATCTTGTTCTTTCTTTTGTTCTAATTTATAAACTTTATCTATCATTGCTGAATCTGAAAGTTTCATTCCGCGCTTTTTATTGAACCCAATACCTCTGCCGATCAGAACAACTTCATGATGATCTTCGTCTGTGCAGATAATGACGTTATTATTCAGTGTTTTCTCTATGACGTAGTTGCTCATGCTAACCACCTTTTCTTAATTCCTACTCTGTCTATGAGTATATATCTTGTATGCCTTTAAGCAGATATAGTTAATATTAGTGTCCATTTTACCACATATTATTCTTAGTATGAGAGAGCAATTCATACAATTCTGTATAAAAAAGAGAGCAGAACAGAAATAACATTTTTAAATTATTTCGTCGTTCTGCCCCGGCAAAGCTAGCTAGAATAGAAAAAAGCTTGGGACAAGCGCATTTTCTATTCAGTTAGCTACTGCCATTTCAAATGAGGAGCTGAGACATTATAATGTCCCAGCTCGTTTCATCTTATATTGCTTAATTAAATACCATACCGCCATCAATAATTAATGCTTGTCCAGTCATATAATCACTATCTGGTACTGCTAAATAAGATACACATGCAGCGACATCAGATGGTTCTGATAAACGTTTCAATGCAATATTTTTAGAGAATTGTTCCATTCCCCATTCGTAAGGTTTGCCCGCTTCATCCGCAGTTTTTTGCGCGATATCTTCCATCATCGGTGTTTTCACAATACCTGGGCAATAAGCGTTCACTGTAATACCTTTGTCTGCTAAATCACGTGCTGCAGTTTGTGTAATTCCGCGAATCGCAAATTTAGTAGCACCATATAAAGCTAAACCTGGGTTGCCGACTTGACCTGCTTGTGAAGAAGCGCTGATAATTTTACCGCCATGTCCTAAAGATTCAAAAGCTTCTACTGCTGCTTGAATACCCCAGAAGATACTACCTACGTTGACATCAAAAACTTGACGATATTGTTCATACGTAATTGTATCTAATGGTGTTTGCGGGCCTAAACCAGCATTATTTACAATCACATTGAAATCACCAAAGTGTTCTTTCACTTCTTTTACCGCCGCAAAGACTTGATCACGATCAGCTACATCCACTTTGACTGCTAATGCTTCATAACCTTCATCGTTTAAACTTTGCGCAACGTTTTCAGCAGTTTCGATATTATAATCTGCAACTCCTACTTTAAACCCATCTGCTGCTAATCTTCGGCCAATACCTTGCCCTCCACCTGTAACTAATGCTACTTGTCCTTTTACTTCTGTCATCTTGATGTCCAACTCCTTGTTGTATGAAATATGAATTCTCACTTATATTATAGTTTATTTTCTGAATAATCTCAAAATAATCCACAAAAATAAGCACATACAGTCCCTTATTACTGTATGTGCTTCTCATTTAAAAAATTATATTACTTTTTGGTCTTCTAAATATCGGATAATTTGTTCTACCGCTTCTTCTACCGAATTTTCTTCAGTATCCACGATGATTTCTGGGTGTTCAGGAGCTTCATATGGAGCATCAATACCCGTAAAGTTTTTAATTTCTCCTGCGCGTGCTTTTTTATATAATTGTTTAGGGTCTCTTTCTTCACAAGCTGCTACACTTGCTTTGGTATAAACTTCTACAAACTCGCCATCTTCTAAGATTTCACGTACATGGTCACGGTCTTCTCTATAAGGCGAAATAAAAGCCGTTAAAGTGATTAATCCAGCATCCGCTAGAAGTTTGCTCACTTCTCCAATACGACGGATATTTTCTTTTCGATCTTCAGGACTGAACCCTAAATTATTATTCAATCCATGACGGATATTATCACCATCTAAGCGATAAGAACGGACGCCACGTTCAAATAATGCTTTTTCTAAAGCAACACTGATGGTTGATTTCCCAGAACCTGATAAGCCAGTAAACCAGAGCACCACACTCTTATGGCCATTTTTCTCTTGCCGTTCTGCTTTTGTTACTTCTGAATCATGCCAAGTAATATTTTGCGATTTAACCATTTCCTTTAAGCCTCCCCATTTTGTTCTCTATGTCTGCGCAAACCACGAATCAGCACTTCTGCTACTTCAGGTCTTGAGAATTCTTTCGGCAATGGTTCACCGTTGCGTAGTTTTTCACGTACTTTTGTACCGCTTAAATGTACATGATATTTTTTATCATGCGGACAAGTTTTAGCTGTCGCCATATTTTCGCATTTTGTGCAATAGAAGGCATGTTCAAATTTCATAATATTAATGCCAAGTTCATCTTCATATTGACTAATGAGTTCTTGTGCTTCGTATGTACCATAGTAATCACCTACACCAGCATGGTCACGACCCACGATAAAATGTGTGCAACCATAATTCAAACGTACAATGGCATGCAAGATAGCTTCACGTGGTCCTGCATAACGCATTGCTGCTGGATAAATCGCTAAACGCGCTCTATTTTCCGGGAAATAATTTTTCAAAATAACTTGATAGCTTTCCATACGTACATCTGCTGGAATATCATCCGCTTTCGTTTCGCCCACTAAAGGATTTAATAATAATCCATCCACTGTTTCTAGAGCCGCTTTCTGAATATATTCATGCGCACGATGAACTGGATTACGTGTTTGGAAACCGACTACTGTTTTCCAACCTAAATCATGAAACATTTGTCGGACTTCAATTGGATCTAATTCGAATTCTTCAAACTCGCTATGGTCAGGACGGTTCACTAATTGAATCGGACCTGCTAAATAAACGTTACCTTTTTCATATACTTTTTTCACGCCTGGATGCGCTTCTTCAGTTGTTCCATAAACATTCTGCGCTTCTTTTTCTTTATCGTAAGTAAATTTTTCTTGTAATTCTAATACTCCATAAAGTTTGTCATCTTCACCATACAAAGCAATTTTGTCACCTACTTGATAAGTCTCAGCTTGTGCTTCAGTTACAGGTAAAGTAATAGGAATACTCCATAAGGTGCCGTCAACTAAATGCAAGTTCTCCACTACATTCGTATAATCCGCTTCTCCCATAAATCCTGTTAAAGGGCTGAATCCGCCGATTGCAATTAATTCCAAGTCAGATAAACTCCATGCGTTCAACGTCAATTTCTTGAAAGAAGCCGCTTCTTTAATAAATGCTTCTCTTTCTGAACCTTCAAGTTGTCGGTTAATCAGTTCTCCACCATGAGGTGTGCTTGTATCCTTGATAATTTGAGTTGCTGTTGCCATTTTATCCATCTCCCTTGTTTAATTTTTTCCTACTTTATGTGTTTGCTTTTTCTGAAAAAAGTTGGGCAATTTGCCAGCTTTATTCAAGGTGTAAACTAAAAGTACTAACCATGCGACTACTACTGTAATTCTTACCACTGCTGCGATTCCTGCATTAGCGCCGAAAGCATTCATCAACGTGTTGCTATTAGTAAATATAATTAAACCGCCGACAAAGATACCAAGTACTTCTACTGGAATCACCTTTACCATCCATGCAGCAAATGGTGCGGCTGCCACGCCTCCGATACTCAATGCAGCTACTAATCCCCAATTAATTTGATCTAATCTTAGGAAAATTAAGAAACTGATAGAAGCAGCGATGGTAACAAAGAATTCGCTGACTGAAACACTGCCGATGACGTGACGTACGTTCGCATTACGTCTTGAAACTAATACCGATGTATTTACCGGTCCCCAACCGCCACCGCCGACAGCTGTTAAGAATCCTGCCAAAGAACTAAGCGGAATTAACAGCTTATTACTTGGTGGAGGACCGTCGCTGTAGCTTTTCTTACCTTTAAATGCAAATTGATACAGAATATATAATCCAATCGAAATCAGGAACAAAGCAACGGCCGGTTTGACTAATCCAGCATGCAGATGACTGACTAAGGCTGCACCGATGAAAGCGAACATGGATCCCGGCACCGCCAATCTTAGAATGAGTTTCTTATCTGCATTTGCAAATGACATATGTGAAATACCTGATGCTGCGGTAGTTGCAATTTCAGAAAAATGAATTGTCGCTGAAACAATGGCAGGAGTGAGTCCGAGTGTTAATAAGATAGATGATGAAGTAACACCGAACCCCATGCCGAGGGACCCGTCAATCAGTTGTGCAAAGAAACCGACAAAAGCGATTATTATTAATTTTTTCATTGTCTCTGCTCCTTTCTTCGAGTAGATATTTTCATAATTTTCAATTTATTTTAACTGACTTTTAAGCCAATAATTTTACTATTCCTATTGGTTTACAAGGATTTATAGTTGAAGAAATTTCACTTTCTTCGTGTTCAACCTACATCAACTTATTACGATTGCACTGCTGCTTCTGTTTCTTGCTGATGCTGTGCATATTCTTGGAACCAGTTGATTTTACTGTTCATACGTACAACTTCCCCCACGATAATCATCGAAGGATTTTTAAAATCTTTGGCGTCTTCTACGATGGTTTCCAAAGTTCCAATCGCAGTTTGTTGCACATCAGATGTACCTTGATAAACCAATGCTGCGGGTGTATCTGCAGCTCTGCCATTTTCAATCAGTAAACGGCTGATTTCAGGCAAACGGCTGACCCCCATGTAAATACACAAAGTTTCAGGACCGCATGCTAAATGTTTCCAATAGTCTTGTTTAAAGGTTTGTGATTTATTGACGCCTGTTACAAACGCTACAGAAGAACTGTAATCGCGATGCGTCACAGGTATCCCAGCATAAGCAGGTGCTGCAATACCGGAAGTAATGCCTGGTACAATTTCAAATGGCAAATGATGGTCTGCCAATACTTCTGCTTCTTCTGCCCCTCTGCCGAACAAGAAAGGATCTCCGCCTTTAAGACGAGTGACGGTATGTCCTTTACTTGCTAAGCTGACCAATAAATGATTGATTTCTGATTGAGGGATGGAAGGTCCATTCGGATCCTTGCCGCAATAAATAAATCTCGTGTTAGGTTTGGCGTATTCTAATAATGTTTTATTAACAAGGCGATCATATAGAATCACATCTGCACTCTCAATGGCTTTCATGCCCTTGACGGTGATTAAATCCGGATCGCCCGGGCCTGCTCCAACTATATATACTTTTCCCATTTGATCACCCCGTTTGTTTTTTTAAAAATTAACCGCGGAAATCGCGTCCATCTGTTACTTTATCTACAATACCTTTGCGTACTACGAAGTCACCGAAATGTTCGCCTTGTTCGCGTTCTTTACTATATTGTTCCAAGATAGGACGCAGACTTTCTAGGATTTCTTTTTCTGCAATATTTTCTTTATATAATTTGTTCAAACGGTCGCCTTTAAAACTGCCGCCTAGGTAGAAATTATATTTGCCTGGTGCTTTACCGATAAATGAAATTTCAGCTAAAGCCGGACGCGCACATCCATTTGGACAGCCTGTCATACGAATTGTAATTTCTTCTTCGCTTAACCCGAATTCATCTAATAAATCTTCAATTTTACTAACTAATGAAGGTAGATAGCGTTCTGATTCAGCCATAGCAAGTCCGCAAGTCGGGAAGGCCACACACGCCATAGAGTTACGGCGTAAACCGCTGTAATTCTTGCCATCTGTTAAACCATACTCATCAATAATCTGTTGAATTTCTGGTTTATCCTTTTCATCTACGTTAGCAATAATCAAATTCTGGTTCGGTGTCATTCTGAAGTCACCTTTATGAACTTCCGCCAAGGCTTTAATTGCGGATTTCAACTTGTAATCTTCAGTGTCTTTGATACGGCCATTTTGAATGAAAAGTGTGTAATGATGTTTGCCTGAACCTTCTGTCCAACCTAAACGATCTCCGTTATCTTCAAATTCAAACGGTTTCGCTTCTTCTAACTCCCATCCTAAACGGTCATTCAATTCTTGCTTGATCCAATCTAGACCTTTACGGTCAACTGTGTATTTAAATCGAGCTTGTGCACGATCTGAACGGTCGCCGTAGTCACGTTGGATAGTTAAGATTTTTTCACAAACTTCTTCTGCTTTATCTTTAGGGATAAAACCAATCACTTTGCCGACTTGAGGATAAGTTCTCAAATCATCATGTTTCATTCCCATACCGCCGCCGACAGAGACGTTATAGCCAATCAATTCGTCGTTCTCTACGATACCGATTAAACCGATATCTTGTGAATACACATCGATATCATTTGAAGGTGGTACTGCGATGCCGATTTTAAATTTACGTGGTAAGTAAGTTTTGCCATACATCGGTTCATGGTCTTCTTTTTTAGTATCTACAATCTTCTCGCCATCTAGCCAGATTTCATGGTAAGCCGTTGTTTTCGGCAGTAAATGTTCACTGATACTGTCTGCTGCGCGATTGACTTCTGCGTAAATATCAGACTGATAAGGATTCGGATTACACATCACGTTACGTGTAACGTCACCGCAAGCTGCAATCGAATCTAATACAGCATCATGAATGCTCTGCATAGATTTCTTCAAATTACGTTTTAAGATGCCGTGATATTGTAATGTTTGTCGTGTTGTTAAACGAATTTGTTCTCCCGCATAATTATCTGCTAGTGCATCGAGTTTCAACCATTGGTCTGTTGAAACTTTGCCTCCAGGAATTCGTACACGAATCATGAAAGCGTAAAGCGGTTCTAGCTTTTGTTTACGACGTTCTTGGCGCAAGTCTCGATCATCTTGCATGTAGCTGCCGTGGAACTTCAATAGTTTAGTATCCGCATCTGCAATGGCACCTGTGACAGGGTTATTCAACCCTTCCACGATAGTGCCGCGCAGATAATTACTTTCTCCTTTTATACGTTCTAAATCATCTAAGCCTTTGTATAACTCATTATCATTTTTCGCCATCTTGGACTGTCCCCCCTTGAATATTAATAAACGTCACGTTGATAGCGTTTGTCTTTTTTCAATTCTGCTAAATAATTCTCTGATTCTTCTTCAGTCAAGCCGCCTTCTTTTTCTAAAACATGGACAATTGCTTGGTGTACATCTTTAGCCATGTTTTTTTCATCGCCGCAGACAAAGACAGCTGCTCCATTTCTTAACCAGTCATAGAATTCTTCGCTATTTTCATCAATCAAGTGTTGAACATAACGTTTCTCTTCTTGGTCTCTTGAGAAGGCTAAATCTACTTTTTCCAAGACGCCACTATCTAGCCATTCTTGAATTTCAGTTTGATATAAGAAATCAGTTGTAAAATGCGGGTTCCCGAAGAATAACCATGTTTTGCCTGTTAAATCTAACTCTTCACGCTCTTGTAAAACTGCACGGAAAGGCGCAATACCTGTTCCTGGGCCAATCATAATGACAGGCGTTGTTTCATCAAATGGGAATTTGAAATTAGGATTTTTCTTCAAGTACACTTTCAATTTATCGCCCGGTTCTACTCTTTCTGCTAATTGCACACTGCAGACGCCTGAACGTTCACGGTCGTGTGCTTCATAGCGGACCGCGCAAACTGTAATGTGGACTTCATCTGGATTTGCTTGGTTGCTGCTGGAAATAGAATAGCTGCGTGCCGGAATTTTTCTCAAGAATTGATGTAACTGGTCAGGTTGTAATGATTCAGTCGGGAAATCATCCAATAAGTCCAGTAAATCACGACCGTAAATATATTCTTTCACCCATTCGTTATCTGAAAGACGATCCATCAACTCTTCGTTATCGAAAATTTGAGCTGCGCCTTCCAGCAATGGTTTCGTTAGTTTGGTAATTTCGAAATAAGAAGTCAATGCATCTGATAAAGTCATTGTTCCACCTTGGGTATCGACTTCAATTTCTTGTTCAGAATCCCAATCTTGCATTTCGATTAATTCACTGACGAGTTCCGGGTCATTTTCAGGTAAGATATTAATCGAATCTCCTGGCGCATATTCTTCGCCATAGCCTTCTAATGAAAGTTCAAGATGGCGCACTTCTTTGTCAGAACCGCGTCCTGTAAGATTGATATTTTCTAATACTTCAGCTTCATACGGGTTCGTACGTGAGTAAACAGGTGCAGCTATATCATTTTGAATCGGTTCACTTTGCGCATCTTGAACGACTTGCTTTACCTCTTGGTCACCTAATTCGTTGATGATATTGTCAATCCATTCATTCGCTAATTCTTCAAAGTCAATATCACAGTCTACACGCGGCAAGATACGATCTGCCCCTAATTCTTCTAAGCGTGCATCGAAATCTTTACCTGTTTGGCAGAAGAATTCATAAGATTGGTCACCGAGTGCTAATACGGAGAAGCGTACACCTTCTAAGTTAGGCGCTTTACGCCCATATAAGAAATCATAAAATGAAATTGCATTGTCCGGTGGGTCCCCTTCACCATGTGTGGAAGTCACAATCAATAAATCTTCTACTTTTTTCAGTTCTTTCGTTTTATATTGATCCATTTCAGATAATGTAACATCGAAATCTTTTTCTTTTAATTTACTTTCTAATAGTTCAGCAACCCATTGCGCATTACCAGACTCAGAGCCGAATAATACTGTAATTTTTCTAGGCTCGATGACTTGCGGTTGTGCTGCTTGTGCACCTTGTGTTTCAGGTACTTGTACAGCTCCTGCTGTCGGCGTTGAAACTGCACCTGCTTCACTGCCTTGCATATTAGCTGTCAAATAACCGCTCAACCAAAGTTTCTGGTCATTGGATAAGGTTGATAAAGCTTGGTTAATAAGTTGTGCCTGTTCATCGTTGAACGGACTGTTTGTTGATGATAAGTTCAAGTCTCTTCCCCCTATATATTCAATTTATTCTTAGTTTTTTAGTAGGAATTATGCTTAAAAAAATATATTTTACGGAACCTAAGCGCTTATCACTATTACGCCGGCCTAATTCCAATAGGATTACTAAGAATTAACAACAAAATTTTTTGCCGCGACTTAACTTTAAGACTTACGGCCTACATGCAGTCCGCATTCGGTCTTCATATTGTTCGACCATCTGCCTTCTCTGGAATCTCCACCTGCTGCTACAGGCGATGTACATGGTGCGCAGCCGATACTCGGATAATTCTGATCGTGAAGCGCATTGTATGGTAAATCATTAGATTTAATGTAATCCCATACATTATCCCAAGTCCAATGGATTAACGGACAGACTTTCACAGATTGAAAACGTTCATCTTTATTTAAAAAGTCTGTGTTTGCTCGTGTAGGAGACTGTTCTCTTCTAAGTCCTGAAACCCAGGCTGTTTGTCCTGTCAAGACTTCTTCTAACGGTTTCACTTTACGAATATAACAACACTGATTAGGGTCTCTGCGCCATAGATTGTCGCCGTAATGTTCTGCTTGTTCGTCTACAGTTAAGTCTGGTTTCTTTAATTCAATGTTCAGTTCTGGATACTTTGCTTTAACGCGTTCGATTAAATCATAAGTTTCTTCAAAATGGAGTCCTGTATCGAGAAATACAATGCGTGCATCTGGCTTCACTTGTGAAATCAAATCAATTAAAACAATGCCCTCAGCTCCGAAACTGCATGCATACACAATTTCATCTCCATAGGTATCATAAGCCCATTTCAAGACTTGA
>OMJG01001887.1_pt1 | contig 11202 bp, 10 predicted proteins | sample 1646431 | NCBI WGS metagenome assembly OMJG01 (sample SAMN03771674, study PRJEB25209) | food metagenome | isolation source: Cotija cheese | place: Mexico:Jalisco,Michoacan | collected 2011-12-12 | reverse complement strand
TCATCGAAATCATCTGGACCTGCGTTTTCTAACATATAAGCCACGGGGTCTGCTTGGTAGGTTTGGATGTCTTCAATGATTGGGGCTTCGATTTTGCGGTTTAGTCCAATCTGCATGCCTACATCTTGATAGCCTTGTTTTATATACATGTCATATGGTGTGTCGTCAGCGTCAGCGGATAAGGCAACCATTTTGTTATCAGACAGGGCTTTATCGCACACCCAAGCTTGAATGAGAGACCCAATACCTTGTCGTTGGTATTCTTCTAAGACTTGGAAGTTGTCAATTTCATATGCATCAGCTAGGCGGATAATATCAGTGATTGCAACCAATTTGTCGTCTATATAGACAGCTAGGGCAGTGGTGTTATCTTCCGCTAAGAACCATGGATAGTAATTCAATTTTTGTTGGGCAAACTCGCTTGAATCGTCGATGGCCTTGTCAAAAACTTGGTTGAAGTCGAAGTAGTCTTGTTCAATAGATGCGTCGACTTCTTTCAATACTAGACGGTCACCGTAAGTATCGCGCGCTTTGGTTGAACCTTTGAAATCAGCGGGGTCTAACACCATTAACTTGGTTAGGGAAATTTCATAGCCGACTTCACCGATTGACGCGAACAAATCTGGTGCTAGGGGTTGGTTTATTGGTAAAACAAAGCTGTAGTAGGACAAGTTTAGCTCATAAGCGTAATCTAGAAAATTATCTTCTAGAATATCTAATTCTTCAGCGGTTGGGACGAAATCTAACACAATTTTATTATTGCTGTACATACTTGGGACCTTGCGGTTACCGATAAAATAATACAATTCCGTCTCATCGTAGGTATCCGCCAGGGTAAACATATTATCAAAAGTAAATTCTTGCATGGTTAAGGCTCCGTTCGTTAGGGAAATTTTTATCTATTAATTGCCCTTATTTTAGCATAGCTGTATTGATTCTTTTAGGAAAAGGGTGATGTCGATGATTTTCAAGGTTCCATATTCAGATAATTATCGTAGTCGCTAACGGGATAGTAATTTTAATAGCACTTTCTCATTTCCTAGAATTTTTTGATTGGCAATTTAAATTCGATTTTGCTTATTATTAATTTCTCTATTGTACAAATGAACGATTAGCCTAGGCCGAAATACCTATCATGCCTTCGTGGTGAAAGAGGATCACCTCCTCAGTTAAGCAAAGATAGGTAGAGTGAAGTGTGTAGGTCTTAATTACTAGATAAGATACAGAGAACCCCCTTGGATTTTAATATAAAAAGTTGGCTATCAGTACATTTTTTCAATCAAAAACCGAACAGGTGTGCTATAATTGGCGCTAGTTGAAATTGAAGTTTCCATTTAGGTTAGCCACATCATGTGGTATCATGGAGAGTGAAAAAAGCGTAGATATTGCGTTTTAACCGAAATGGTCTAGTAGACAAGTTTTTCTAGGCTGGGCAAATATTGGATGACTAGTAGAAAGTAGGTGTGGGAACGTGGATGAACATCATGTAGCAGAAGAAATTACTGCATTGAAGAGTGATTTGCAGGGGATGATTGAAAAAATTGATGCTATCAATGAGGAATGGGACAAATTATTGATTTCTTCCCATAACTTGAAAATGGAAAATTTTTATTTACGTGAACGGGTACAAGAGTTAACGGAATTAAACGATAGTTTATCGCAAAACATAGCGGAAACTGATGAACCTGCTGATGAGGATACGCCACAGGTGATGTCAAAAGCCCGTCAAAATCTTATGAATATCTACGAAGATGGCTTCCATATTTGTAATATTTCCTACGGCCAACGCCGAGGAAATGACGAACAGTGCATGTTCTGTCTAGATATTTTGTATGGTGAGCGTGCTGGTGAGGGGAATCAAGGCTAATGGAGACACCCTTATTACAAGCAGGCGAACGGTTGGATGCCTTAATTCCGCAAAATCTTGAAATTATTCAAAGTGACCTGACCTTCTCCTTTTCAGTAGACGCAATTTTATTGGCGCATTTCGCCCAGGTGTCTTCGAGTCGTGTGAAGCAGGTCATTGATTTTTGTTCGGGTAACGGGGTGATTCCTTTATTACTGTCGGCTAAAACGAGTGATAAAACCCAGATTCATGGGATTGAAATTCAACCTCAAGTAGCAGACATGGCCAAGCGATCGATGGTACATAATGACTTGGCGGACAAAATTACGGTTCACCAGATGGATTTAAAATCGGTTCGTGACCATTTTAAAAAGGATTCTGTAGATGTCGTGACTTGTAATCCGCCTTATTTCAAGAAATACGATGAATCTAAGGTCAATTTATTGGATGCTAAAACCTTGGCCCGCCATGAAGTGGCGATGACAGCGGAAGACATTTTCCAGCAGGCTCAGTTTGTCCTACGTAACCGTGGTAAATTATATATTGTCCATAGACCTGAGCGGTTGAGTGAGTTGATTGTTTTAGGTAACCAATACCATTTGACTTTGAAACGGCTGCAATTTATCTATCCGAAACCAGGTAAAGAAGCGAAAACCATTTTGCTAGAATTCATGAAAGATGGCCATGATAAGGGTTTGCGGGTCTTGCCACCTTTCTACACACAAACCTTGTCGGACGAGTATACACCAGAAATGAGACAGTTAATTTATGGCGAATAAGTCAGAAAAATGGCACTATTTCTATGTGCTAGCTTGCAGTGATAATACGCTTTACACAGGATATACGACTGATCCTGATCGTCGGGAAATGGTTCATAACCAAGGTAAGGGAGCCAAGTATACTCAGGCAGCTGGGCGTCGGCCAGTCCATATGGTTTACAGCAAGCCGTTTACATCAAAGTCGCGGGCCATGTCAGCGGAATATCGATTTAAACAATTAACCCGTAGACAAAAGGAAGGCTTCCTTAAAGAAAAGGGCGTCAGCCAAGTTTGGCCCCCAAAAATGTGGGCGGAACGGGTGGCTGACAGCTTAGAGGGCAGTTTACCCTTTTTGCCAGAAGAAGTAGTGACGGATAAGAATGAGGAGTGAGGGCATGGTTCAGGTACAACATTCATTTACAAAGCAGGAGAATGAAGGGTTTGGGACCTTGTATTTGGTGCCGACGCCGATTGGTAATTTGGAGGATATGACTTTTCGTGCAGTCAATACCTTGAAATCGGTGGATATGATTTTGGCGGAGGATACGCGAAATACGCAGAAGTTGCTCAATCATTTTGAGGTGACGACGGGGCAGATGTCCTACCACCAACATAATAGTCAGACGCGGATTCCACAAATTTTGGCTATGCTAAAAGAAGGACAGAGCTTAGCTCAGGTGTCGGATGCGGGGATGCCTGCTATTTCAGATCCGGGTTTTGAATTAGCGCAAGCTGCAATCGCTGAAGGGATTCGGGTTGTGCCGCTACCTGGAGCCAATGCGGCCGTAACTGGGCTAGTGGCTTCAGGTTTGGATACTGACCAGTTTGCTTTTATTGGATTTTTACCGCGTAAGAAGTCTGAGAAAAAGGCTTTCTTGGATGCCTTGATGAATTTCCCCTACACGATGATGTTTTATGAATCGCCTTACCGCTTGGTGCAAACCCTTGAGGATTGTCGAGATGCCTTCGGTCCTGACCGGCCTGCGGTGGTGGTCCGGGAGTTGACTAAGAAGTTTGAAGAGTTTAACCGAGGCAGCATGGATGATTTGGCTGTGCATTTTGACCAAAATGGGCCGATTAAAGGGGAAATTTGCTTCTATATTGCGGGTAATGATGCGCCAGTGACTGAGGCGACGATGTTGCAGGATGCTTTAGAGGAGATGTCCTTGAAAGACCAGGTGGACTGGTGGATGGGGCAAAAAGACTTGTCGACAAAGGATGCCATTAAACAAGTGGCTAAGCAAACGGGCGTGAATAAGCGGGATGTGTACGCAGCTTACCACGAAATCTAGGAGGCTTTATGATCCCATATCTCATAGCGCTGACATGTTTTCTTGTTGGCATCGTCATTTTAGTGATTGCGCCAAGGAATTTGGTGGATAATTTCCTGTTTTTAGCGGGCTTTATTATTTTATTTTTTGCGATTTTAAATGATCCGACTTTTAACAACCATCCCTTCTTCCAGCATGTCTTTTATTGGTTGGACAGGTATGTCCGGTTATTAGCGCCTTTATTTACCATGATTTTTGGAGTTGGAATGATTTCCTATGCTTTGAAAGTCTACCGGGTTGAAAAGTCGAAATTGCAGTTGACGGTAGGTTTACTATTGGCTGCTGTATTGATTGGCGGAACTGTCTTCCAATATGTTGCCAGTTTCTTCTACTCGACTCTTTTTCACCAGGAAGTGGTACGGGTCTTCCAGTTTGCGATGGCCTATTTCGTGCTCGCCTTCGTCAATTATTTGGTGGTGACCTTGCGATTGACCTTGTTGGAGGATGAAGGCCAGCAGGATTTTGTGGTGATTTTGGGGGAGCAGCTGTCTAAGAACGGGGAACCTTCGGGTGTTCTGGAGAGTCGGTTGGATATGGCGGTGGATTACATTGAACGGCAACAGTTCCAATTTCAATCGGTGCCGCGGATTATCGTGAGCGGCACGTCAACTGGGGCGGAGTCGCAAGTGAGTGAGGCGCGGATTATGGCCGATTATTTGGTGGACCACGGGGTGCCGCCTGAGATAATTTTGCTTGAGGACCAGGCGCGAAATACCCATGAGAATTTTATTTATGCAAAAGGGATTATGCAGGCGAATGTGAAGCAGTTGAAAACGACGAAAGCGGTCTTTGTGACGTCGTCTTACCATTTATACCGCAGTCAGTTGTACGCCAATATGGAGAGCTTGTACCAGATGTCTGGTGTGGGTGCGCAAGCGACGATGATGGAGCAGATTTTAAATTGGGTGCGGGAGTTTGTGGCCATTATTTTCATGCACCGGAAGCTGCATTTGGCGGTTTCTTGTTTGATGGTTGGTTTAGGGGTCATCAATTTCGTGCATTTTTAATACAATATTGAAATATTTAGCTTGAAATTGTACTTTTTTGTATGGTATTAGGCTATTTTTTTTACAAAAAATGAGAGATATGGTTTAATAAGTTATGTATTATTAATCATATTTTATTTAGGAGAGGAAACAAAAATGTTAAAAGAATTCCGCGATTTTATCGCTAAAGGTAACGTTTTAGATATGGCAATCGGGGTTGTAATGGCAACTGCGTTTACTACTATCGTGAACTCATTAGTAAATGATATTATTATGCCATTTGTTGGATTATTTTTGGGGTCAACAGACTTTTCATCTATCACAGTTCAGTTAGGTTCAGCTGTATTAACTGTAGGTAACTTCATCCAAGCAGTGATCACATTCTTAATTATCGCATTGGTATTATTCTTCGTCATGAAAGCTGTAGCATCATTGAAGAGCCAATTCGAGAAAGAAGAAGATGGTGTTGAAGAAGACGACGAAGTAGCACTTGTTGATAGCCAAGAATTACTATTAACAGAAATCCGTGACTTATTAAAAGAACAAAACAATAAGTAAAGGGTGTAAGCGAGACCGCTAAGCTCAACAATACTGGAAGAATAGTGCCGTATCACACAAAGTATGATGCAAACTATTCTAAAGTGGACTTGAGCTGGTCGAGCGCACCCGACTAATAAGGATGCGAGGCCCAACGCCAAGAAATGAACCATTGGAAGATTAAGGCAGTAGATGACGCAGTCAGCTACAACTTAAACTGAAACGCAATTCTTTCTGGAGGTCCGAACTCGACTATAAGGGGTGAGCCCGATTTAGGCTCCGTCCTTTAATCTACCTTCATCTATTTTGAACAAAGTAAAAGGCCTAGCTGAGTATGTAAGTATACTCAGCTAGGCCTTTTTAGTTGGCATAGTGTACTTATTTGACTTTCACTTGTCCTAGTAAGTCAGTTAAGACGCTGATATCAACGTTTTCGATATCTTTGATGGTAGCAGCAATCTTATCAGCTAGGTCAGCATCGATTTTACTTGTAAGGCCATTGTATTTTTCCATTAAGACGTCCCAATCGGCAGGGTGGGTGTTGAAGCCGTGGTAGTCATTTTTCTCAATTTCAAATACTTGGCCGTCTTTGGTTTCTAGTTCAATACGGCAAGCCATTTCTGCTGGGAAACGGTCGCTGTATGCTTGAACTGGTTCAACGTGGACTTTTTGTAAGAGGTCTTGAACGTCTGAACTAGTAATGCGGGCTGGTTCGTATTGGTCAGGCATGACTTGTCCGTCTAAGTAGGCGACAGCTAGCATGTAAGGTAGTGAATGATCTGCTTCCTCTTTGAATTGGATGTTCTTTTTGCCACCTTCCTCGCCACCCCCGATAATATTGAAGGCTACGTCAAAAGTGTACAAGCGAATTTCCTTAATGTCATCAGCGGCGATATTTTCTGCGTCTTTCAATTCTAACAAACCTTCAATAGAAGATTGGGAATGAATTTCAGCATTGTAGCGTTTGGTGATGGTTTTGGTTACTCGGTTTAAATCTTCTTTCGACCAGTCGATATCAAATTTACCAGCAATCGAATCCATGAATCCTTTGTTTCCTTCAAATACTTCTTTAGGTCCAGTAATGCCGTAGCTAGCGAGTAAAGTCGCATGCATGGCACCCATGGCCGTGTTTGGATAAGCTAACCCTTTCCAGTGAGATAGGGCACCGGTTCTAGTCACCCGCAATGAATTGTAGCCTGTACCTGCAATGGCAATCGCATTTGCAGTCTTATCAGCGTCTAATTTCAAGGCAGCGGCCGCACCTGCAGCGGCACCGTAACTTCCTTGTACGGTATGATCAAAACCATGGTCACGTACGGGAGCAACGTCAGATAAGCGAGCTTGGACTTGGTAGGCGATGCCTAAGCCAAGTAAGAAGTCTTTCCCACTACCACCAGCGTATTCAGTGGCGGCTAATACTGGGGCAATATTGTCAGATGGGTGGCAGGTTTCGTTTTTCGCTAGGTATGAATCGTTGTAGTCTAAATAACGGATAGCTGCCCCGTTATAAAAGGTTGCGTAGTCAGGACTGGATTTACCGCCACCAAGTAAGGTTACTAGTGGGGCGCCACCTAAATCTTCTGTCATCGTGTGGATATCTTTCACGGGTTGGCCTTCTAAGGCACCAATCCCGACTCCGATACTATCTAAGAGACGTAATTTTAATACTTTAATGGCTTCATCTGATAAGTTATCATAGCTACGGCTTTCTACCCAGCTTGCAAGTTGTTGAACCAATGTTTGTTTATCGTTTGACATCTACTCGACCTCCGATATTTTATTAAGTCTATTTTCTTTATAGATATATAAGAAGGATATGGTCAAAAACGCATACCCCCTATAGTTGATGTTTATATGCCTACTTAGTTTTTACCGTCGTTTAAGGTAATTACACGGCCGAATAACTCGTTGTTACCCCAGATACCGCGACGAATACCTTCTAATTGTACGATTTGACTATGGTCAACGAACAAGTTCACGTCTGGACCGTAGTTTTTAATGTACCAAGAGAATACATCCGGATCAGCTGCTTCAAACATGACTTTTTCAGTACCTAATTCTGAAGCGAAACGGGTAGCAATTTCTGTTCTCCAGCTAGCCACACTTTCAGTGATTCCTTCAGACTCGATCATCAACATGTAAGCCCCAGCTTCTAAACAACGTTTACCTACTTCAATCGCTTGAGCGGGATCAAGTAGACCGGCTGCTTCATTTTGTTCGATTGTGTTGGTACCACCTGAACCAAATTGCACACCGATTTCTGGTTTGGCTAATAGACCAGCATCTTGCACGCGTTCTACTAAACGGACAATGTCATCAGTTGGCATGGTAATAAAGCCTGTAGAGATTTCAATGATGTCAAAACCAACCCGTTTACATTCGCTAATGTAGTAGTCTACCGCTTCGATTCCTTGTGTTAAAACATATTCCATGAATCCACCTGTAGATACTTTGACACCATATTCATGCGCTAAGTCTAAAATTTTAATCAATTCTTCTTCAGGCATTAAGGTGAAAGAACCACCAGCAAATTTCAAGATATCTACATGTTCACCCATTGTTTCTAACACATCACGTAAGTAGCGTTCACCCATAACCGTATAGTATGGTCCACGGATTTCTGTAATCCCGCGTGTACGTGGTTTGGCTTGACGGTTGTTATGTTTAATTTTAGTAAATGCTTCTTTATTATTTAGATCAGTGTTGTTTCCCATAGTAATCACTTTCCCTTTCGTAAACCAGAGTGTCTGTTGTTATTTGATTGTTACTTGAGAGCTAATTGACTGTGTTTGATTTGCCTATCTTCCATGGCAAGGTAGGCCTTGTTTTCGGAAATGTTGACATAAGCTGGGCGGATAATTTTCGGGTCTTGAATTTGTTCCAAACGATGGGCGCACCAACCGGCAGTTCGTGCGACGGCAAAGATTGGGGTATAGAGGTCTGGACTCAGTCCAAGCATTCTATAAACAAGGCCCGTGTATAAATCGACGTTGGCACAAATTTCACTGCCAGGACGCTTTTCGTTGATGAGGTCTTTGGTGATGGCTTCGATGTTACTTAGGAGGTTGAAGTCATCGCAATAGCCTTTTTCAATGGCCATTTCTTTCGCCTTATCTTTCAGCAAAACAGCTCGTGGGTCTGACTTTGTATATACTGCATGCCCCATACCGTAGATGAGACCTGACTGGTCAAAGGCTTGCTTATTTAAGATGTCACGTAAGTATTTTTCAACTTGATCCTTATCTGTCCAATCAGCCGTTGTGGCTTTTAAATCTTGCACCATGGCTTCTACCATCGAATTGGCGCCACCGTGTTTTGACCCTTTAAGCGAACTTAAGGCTGTTGAAATGGTTGAATAAGTATCCGTTCCTGTTGAAGACACTACGTGAGTAGCGAAGGTTGAATTGTTCCCACCACCGTGTTCCGCATGGATAATCAAACATAGGTCTAATAACTTGGCTTCCTCATCTGTAAATGTCGCGTCTGGACGAATAAGATGAAGGATTGTTTCAGCTGTGGACATATTCGGCTCCAGGTGATGCAAGATAAGTGAAGCATCATCGTAGTAATACTTCTTACCTATGTAGGAATAGGCAAGTATGAGTGGCATCTTCGCAATGATAGAAATGACTTGGGAGATTTGGTTTTCAAAATCACGATCTTCCGCCTTATCATCAAAGGAATAAAGTGCCAATAATACCCGCTGCATATTATTCATTACGTTCTCGGATGGTGAATTAATAATGAAATTTTCAATGAAGCTATCGGGGAGTTTTCGATTCTCCTCCAGCAATTCATCAAAAGCAGCCATTTCTCCTTTAGTTGGTAAACTGCCAGAGAGCAATAGGTAGATGGTTTCCTCATAGCCGAACTTATCTTCTTTAAAATAATTCTCTACTAAGTCTGTCAATCGAATTCCCCGATAACGGAGTTCCCCTTCTGTCGGAATTATTTTATCATCTAGCATTTTATATCCTGAAACTGAAGCAATCCCTGACACCCCAACTAATACACCTGTACCATCGTCATTCCGTAGACCATGTTTCAAGTCATAGGTAGAATAATGGTCTGGAGAGATAGTTGTGTTATTTTTTACTACATCAACAAATTGACGTCCAAACTCTCTATTATCAAAACCGATAGACAAGATATACCGCACCCTTTCTTTAATTTTAATAAAACATGCAAAACAAAAACCCTGTAGAAAACGCTACAAGTCAGTTTTGATAACTGTATCCTAGTCACTTTAGATTTGAATGTCAACCACTATTTTAAGAATGTGATGAGAGTGAATCTCATCTTTTTCTTATTTCACAAGAGTTTGTGCCGTGTAAAATAATTTAAAAATATTTTCAAAAAAGTAACATGACAGAAAAATACCTCACATGATTTTCTCATCAATGTAAGATTTTCTCCGCAAACCATGTGATATTTGTAAGAAAAGACACAGAACTGGAAGAGGTGGAAAAATAATTTAAAAGTTATGCAAATTAAGTGTGCAAATAAATATAAATGAACACCAAAAAAAGCCCTTGCTGATTCATTTGATGCAGCAAGGACTGTGTATTGCATTGGTTATTTGAAATGATTTGAAAGACTTTCCTACTATTGGACACGCTTTTGGATATAATTTTCAACGGCATAGTCGCTAGGATCAAGCAAGGTTTCCTCATTATTGATTAAGCGACTCATCTCTCTAGCAATCAAAGGGCCGGTGGTTAAACCGGATGAACCCAAGCCGGATGCTACATAAACATTTGGCCGGTCAGGCAATGGTCCATAGAAGGGCGCATAGTCAGAGGTATAAGCTCGGCTACCGATTTTATAGTCAGTGACTGGATGGTTAGCCAATTCAGGGACCAGTTGATAGATTGTGGAAAAGATATCCACTAATTGGCTTGGGTCTGTGGACAAATCAAATCCTTGATTGTCTTCATGACTAGCGCCCACAAAGATTTTCCCGTCTAAATGAGGTATAAAATCACCTTCACCTTCAGGCATAATCAGGGGTAATTCTTGAGTATCCCAGTCGGTTTCAAACACTGCCAGTTGGCCTTTTTGAGGGCGGACATCTACTTGATAGCCCAGTGGGTCAAGGACCTGACCCAACCAAGCACCAGTCGCTAAAATCACGGTATCATAGACTTCTTGGTCATTTTTCACCATAACTTTACCATCATCTAAGAAAGTTAAATCAGCCCGAACATTCACAACTTTTAGATTTTCCCCCTTAGCTGCGGTAATTAAATCCTGACATAAATCATGACCGTCTACTACCGCACCGCCATCCGTTTCAATCAGGTCGTTGTCATAGTGAAAATGGGGAAATCGAGCCTGTTGATAAGTTGGGGATAACTTGTTAATTTCTTGGATTAAAGGTGCTTCTCCTTGTCGTTTTTCAGCAATCGCCATCAAATCATCAATCAGTTTGGGCTTCTTCTTCAACAACCAAGTCGTTTTTTGTTGATAAGCCTGGGTCACTATCCCAGTGTCCGCCAAATCTTTCAATAAGTCTCGGTAAAAATGGGCCCCACCATTGGCTAGGCGGTACCAGGGTTTATTGCGACGTTTAGAGAACCAGGGGCAGATAATGCCGGCCGCCACTTTAGTAGCTTGTCCAGTTCCGTCGTCATATAGGGTTACATCATGGTCTTTGGTTAAATAAAAGGCAGCGGTCGATCCAAGGATCCCGCCACCTATTACTGCTATCTTCACTTAGTTAGCTCCTTACTATATATCAGTAC
>OMJG01001886.1_pt1 | contig 11206 bp, 7 predicted proteins | sample 1646431 | NCBI WGS metagenome assembly OMJG01 (sample SAMN03771674, study PRJEB25209) | food metagenome | isolation source: Cotija cheese | place: Mexico:Jalisco,Michoacan | collected 2011-12-12 | reverse complement strand
ATATATAAAAGAGATGTCTCGAAATGATCAAAAATATTTCTTTTATACTTAAAAATATATGGTTAGATATAAAAAAATATATATTATGATTTGACATAAATGTATAAAAGTAGTATGATTTTTCCATAGAATGTGAAAAAGTAAACAATAGATCGAAAGTAAGTGATGATAGTGAATATTGAACGTTTTATAGAAGCAAGGAGACAAAAAGGGTTTTCGCAAAATGACTTAGCAGAAAATATTTGCACGCAAGCAACGTTAAGTCGGTTTGAAAATAACTCTCAAGTTCCAAATTTAAAGATACTAATTAAACTGTGTGAAAGATTGGATTTACCTTTGAGTGAGTTGTTTCCTAAAGTTGGAATTCGATATACTGATGTAATTGAAATATTAAATCAAGCAGAATTTTTATTAATAACCAGCGAATATCAAAAAGCAAAGAATTTAATGGAAACAATTGATATTTGCAAAATCGAAGACAATGATATTTTGTTAAGGTATCATTATTTGACAGGTTTTTTAATGGTTTTTCAACATGCTAAAATTACCGATATTTTGTTTAATTTTGATCAAATTTTATTAGACAATGGAGAAACTGAAGATATCTATCATCTACTGGCTTACACTGGAATTGGGATGGTATTTGCCAGAGAGAATGATGTGGAAAAAGCAGAGTTTTATTTTAATAAAGTGTTGGAAAAAATCTATCGTTATCCTATAAAAAAAGTAGAAGATACTTGGCGAGTATTAAATATTGTCTATCAATGTGGTGAGTTTTATGCTAGCATTCATGAGCTCGAGGCTAGTAATGTTTTATTAAATTATGCGATAAAAATATGCTCAGATAATCACGTGACGTATTATTTAGCTCGTGCTGCGGCACAGCTTGCGCAAAATGCAATAGAAGAAAAGAAAGATAAAAATGACATTTTAGAATTAATTTACGATGCGAGAGCTTATGCCAAAATTAATCGTAATGAGATTAAGTTAAAAGAGTTAAAGCAATTAGAAATTGCTGTTAAGAAAGGATTGTAGGCCATGCAAAATAAAGTGGTCAAACAATTACATTTGATGGGAACAGTAATAGATATTACTGTAGTAGGAAATAAAGCGGAAGAAATAGTTGAGAAGACAGTTAGAATGCTAGAGTATTATGAAAAAATGTTTAGTGCTAATGACGATACTTCAGAATTAATGAAAATAAACTTTAATGCTGGAAAAACAGATACCATGGTTTCTCCTGAGCTATACAATCTTATTTCCCTAGGCAAGTATCATAGTATTCAGGATGATAGTTTTTTAAATATAGCGATTGGCCCTTTAATAAAAGAGTGGAAAATTGGGTTTGAAGGAGCGTTAGTTCCATCAAAAGAAGTCATTGAAAGTCTATTAAGAAAAACCAATCCAGAAAAAATTATTTTAAGTCCTAATACACATAGTATTTATTTAGAGGATAAACAAATGGAGATTGATCTAGGTGCATTAGCAAAAGGATTCATTGCTGATAAAGTAGTTGAGTATTATAAACAACAAGATATAACGTCGGCTATTTTAAATCTTGGTGGTAATGTGGTGGTCTATGGAGAAAGTCATCATCCAGATGGTTATTTTAGAGTAGGAATCCAACATCCAACAGAACCACGCTCTCATTGTTTAGTAACTATTCAAGCTAAAAATGAATCGATTGTGACGTCTGGTATTTACGAAAGAACGCTAACAGTTGGAAAAACAATCTATCATCACATAATTAATCCAAAGACAGGATATCCAATCGAAACAGATGTCGCTAGTTTGACGATTATTTCTAAACGATCAGTTGATGGAGAAATATGGACAACACGTCTATTTGGTAAAAATACTAAAGATATTATTAGTACTGTGAATCAACTTGATGCTATTGAGTGTGTTGTTATAGATAAAACAAATAAAGTATTTACTTCAGAGATGATTAAAACAAAACTAATGTAAAGAGAGGAAGATTTTTATGGATAAGTATATAGCGATAGTAGGGACAAATTCTGGTCAGTCAACAAATCGAAAATTATTGTACTTTATTAGAGATTACTTTAAAAACGAGGCAGATATTGAAATAATCGAAATCAAAGAGTTCCCTATGTTCAATAAACCTGACGATGGAAATTTACCAAGTATTGTAAAAGAAGTAGCGCAAAAAATAGAAGAGGCAGACGGTGTCATTATCAGTACACCGGAATATAATCATGCCGTTCCAGCAGCATTAATGAATGCATTGAATTGGTTATCTTACAATATTTACCCATTTGTGGATAAACCAGTTATGATTACAGGAGCTTCATATGGTACGTTAGGTTCATCAAGAGCACAAAGTCATTTAAAACAAATGCTTGATTCACCTGAGTTAAAGGCTAGAACAATGCCGAGTTCGGAATTTCTATTAAGTCACTCACTTCAAGCTTTCGATGAAAGTGGAAAATTAGTAGATGAGGATCAAATTCAAAAATTACATAGTCTATTTTTAGACTTTAAGCATTTTGTCTATATGACCAATCAATTAATGAGTGCTCACAAACAAAATAAAAAAGAAGCAGAAAACTTTTCATGGGAAAATATTTAAGGAGGAAGTCAAATGAAACTAGTAGGAATTGTAGGATCAAATGCTGATAAATCATATAATCGTACGTTGTTACAATACATAAAAAAACACTTTTCTGATAAATTTGATTTAGAATTAATCGAAATTAAAGATGTTCCATTGTTTAATCAAAGTAATGATCAAACAAATACGCCAGTGATTCAGTCAATAAACCGTAAGATTTTAAATGCAGATGGGGTTATTATTGCAACACCTGAACATAACCATACAATACCAGCCAGTTTAAAGAGTGTATTAGAGTGGTTATCATTTAAAATACATCCACTAGAAAACAAACCAGTAATGATTATTGGTGCTTCATACTATGACCAAGGTTCTTCACGAGCTCAATTACATTTACGACAAATACTTGATGCTCCAGGTGTTCATGCTTTAGTCATGCCAGGAAATGAATTTTTACTTGGAAAAGTACGCGAAGCTTTTGATGACAATAATGACCTAAAAGACGCTAAAACTGTTGAGTTTTTAAGTAATGTATTAGATAAATTTTTACGATATATTGAAGTAATATCTGAGTTAGAAGGAACGAAAAAGCCTGAACTGGAAAAAGAAGATTTATATTGCGAAGGGTCAATCGATACCACAATTGATGGAGTTGACAAGGGAGCTGATGACTGGGTTGAACAAGCATCAGAAAAAGTTCAAGCAGTAGAAGGTGATACTTATGTCAAATTAAATCGTGGTATATTAACGGTTAATCAGTTAAATCATTTCTTTGCCTCAATGCCTATGGAATTAACCTATGCAGATAATAATAATCAATTTTTATATTATAATTACACAAAAGAAGATAAAGATATGTTAGCCTCACGTCATCCAAGTCAAGTAGGGAACCCTCTAGCCTATTGTCATCCAGAAAAAGCATTAAACGGTGTGAATTGGGTTGTTCAGCAGTTACGATCTGGAGCTCAAGATTGCGTAAGAGTACATGTTCCAACACATGGACCAGATAAATTTGTTGTACATAATTATCAAGCAATTCATGATGATGAAGGAAATTATGCTGGCATAAACGAATACATATTAGATTTTAAACCAATTGTTGATTGGTATTTAAAACAAACAGGTCAAACTTTAACACCAGGAACAGATACAGTCAGTGGAGCTTCAGAATCTTCCAAACATACTGGTTCATCTGATGCGGATGCAGTTTCAAGTGCGTCAAAAACAGAATAATAACTAGACAGTAAAAGACTAAGATGTCCTATCTTGGTCTTTTTTTTGTTCGCAAATAGTAAAGTTACTAGTATAAATTAGTTTATCCTATTGAAAATGAGAAAAAAGTTTATCATAATGAGAAAAACTTAATAAATAATAAACAATATTTTAATCTTATTGTTGTTATTAAATAATCAAAGGGGTAGGTAAATGAAAAAGTCGGTTGTTAAAAAATCTGCAGTACTTATGAGTAGCTTATTATTGTTGTCCACGCCAATTTTAGATGCAACAATTGTATTGGCACAAGAAAATGAGAAAACTAGCGACAAGCAAACAGGGAAAAAGCAGATAGAAGAGAGTTTGAAGAAGTATTTATTGGAGGAAAATGCTTCTGCAAATAAAGCGTATTCTAAAGACTTTTACGCTAGAGTCAACGAACAATTAAAAAAAGATGGGTTAATACAGGAAAAATCATCAGAAACAAAAGTTGATAATAGTCAGCGTATTAGAGTACTAATTCAACTTGATAAAGAAGTGGCTATTGATCATGTTGATTTACCAACAGGCTCTAAGTCTTCTGTTCAATCAATTGAAAAAGCGACAGAAAAAGTAGTAAAAAAACAATCGTCTTTAAAAACTAAAATTGAAAAAATATCCGGCTCACAAGCTAAACGATCATTTGGTTATTTATTAAATGGTTTTTCAATTGATGTCAAAGTAGGCGATATTGAAAAAATTGAAGCGTTACAAGGTGTCATTTCAGTCACACCAGCACAAGTTTTTTATCCAACAGATACGCATGCGAATGCTATTGCTGAAGTTCAAAAGGTTTGGGAAGAAAGAAAACTTCATGGTGAGGGAATGGTCATTTCAATCATTGATAGTGGAATTGATCCGAGTCATAAGGATTTATTTTTATCTAATCCAGAGAGTGGCGTGTTAACAAAGGATAGTATTAACAAAATGGATAAGGGTTCTTATTTTAGTGAAAAAGTCCCATTTGGTTATAACTACGCAGATGGTAGTGATGATATCGTCGATGTGGGTGATGCTGGGATGCATGGACAACACGTTGCAGGAATTGCAGCATCAAATGGTGATGTAAAAGGAGTGGCTCCAGAAGCACAATTACTTGCAATGAAAGTTTTTTCAAATAATAAAAACATTCGTGGGTGTTATAGTGATGATGTCATTGCTGCGATTGAGGATTCTGTCAAATTAGGAGCAGACGTTATTAACATGAGTTTGGGTTCTGTTAGTGCTAACACTGATCCAGAAGATCCACAAAATCAAGCGATTAAACGAGCGAGTGATGCGGGGGTTATTTCAGTTATTTCTGCCGGGAATAACAGTGTTAGTGGAACAAATGACATGCATGATACACCAAAAAATTTACTTGATACTTCAGATATGAGTACTGTTGGAAGTCCTGGTGTAACGACAGAGGCCTTAACAGTTGCTTCATCTGAAAATTCGATTGTGACAATGGAAACGCTACAGGATAAATTAGGACATGCTGTTTTCAATTCAGTACCTGAACTAACAGATGGATCTACCACTATTTTTAGTAAAGTAGAAACAAATTATGATGTATTAAATAGTGAGCGTCAATTAGTTGACGTAGGTTTTGGACGAAAAGAAGACTACACAGACGATATTAAGAAAGCACTTAAAGGAAATATCGCTTTAATTAAACGTGGGGAAATTTCTTTTACCAATAAAGCAAGATTAGCTAAAGAAAATGGAGCTGTTGCTGCTTTTATCTATAATAATACAGATGGTGTCGTTCAAATGTCTCTAGAAGATACTGAATATCCAACGATTGGTCTATCTGATGTAGATGGAGAAGTATTGCTTCAAATCGCTAAAGATAAAAAGCCTGTTGCTTTTACGCTTGGGAAGGCAGAAGTTGATAACAAAATGTATGGTAAAATGTCTGATTTTAGCTCATGGGGACCAACACCTGAATTGAATTTTAAACCAGAAATTTCAGCACCTGGTGGAAATATCTACTCATTAGCTAATGGTAATAAATATCAAACAATGAGTGGGACGAGTATGGCATCACCATTTGTTGCAGGGTCACAGGCATTGATTTTACAAGCAATTAAAGAGAAAAAATTAAATTTAAGTGGAAAAGAATTAGTAAAATTTGCAAAAGACTCAGCTATCAGTACTTCTGTGCCACTGCTTGATGTGTCACATACGAAGGAAATTATTTCACCTAGACGTCAAGGTGCTGGTGAAATAAACGTGGCTTCAGCTATTGAAAATGATGTGAGCCTTCATTACACACCAACTAAAGATTCAACCATTGCCTTAAAAGAAATTGGTCGCTCGACAACTATCAATGTTACATTAACCAATCATGGAGAAAAAGAAAAAGAGTTTACTGTTAATGATTTTGGTGGGGTATACACTCAAACAACAGACGCTAATAAAGAAATCTACGATACGAAGATTGAAAAAGCATCTCTGTCAACAGAGAATCAAACCATTAAACTTGCAGCTGGAGAAAGTAAAGAAGTAGTATTCCAGTTAAGTTTGCCTTACCCTTTTGAAGAGCAACAATTTGTTGAAGGATTTATTGGTTTTGATGGCGTGGATACGCCAAATCTTGTGATACCTTACATGGGATTCTTTGGTAAATATTCAACTGGAAACACAATTGATCCATTAATTTACCAAGATGGACATAGTGCTCCTACGGCGTCAGGTTTTTTAGCAAGTAATAATAACTTTATTTTAGGAATGCTTAAAGATGATCAAGGTCAATCAGTTGTTTCTCCTGATGCGATAGCCATCTCTCCTCAAAATAAAGATAACATTCAAGATTATAGTATTCCTTATTTATTTTTCAATCGTAATTTTGCTAAAGCGACTTATGATATTGTAGATGATAAAGGGGAGACGATAAAAGAGTTATATATTGCTAAAAACGGACGAAAAGATTTTTACAATACAAGTTCTGGAAAATGGACAACTCATGTCGTATCTCAAGCAAAATGGTCAGGAACTCAATACGATAAAAAATCAGGAAAAGAAGTATTAGTTCCAGATGGTCGTTACCAATATAAAGTTACGGTGTCATCACAAAGTGATAATTCCGATCAAGTAACGTATATCCCAGTCACAGTCGATAATACAAAACCTAAGATAGAAAAAGTTGAGGTAACAAAGTCTGGGAAACTATTAGTAGATGCAAGTGATAAGTTATCGGGGATTAAGCAAGACGTTGTAGCATTAAGCGTCAATGGCAAGAATTACAAAGTAGCACTTAGACAGATACCACAAGGTGAGGAAAATGCAGGAAAATATGAAACGGTTCAAAAAATTTCAAGTGTCTTTTCACCAGGGAAAAATCAAATCATTCTTGCATTGAGTGATCATGCAGGTAACGTTGAATTTTCTTCAACAATCGAAGAACAAGGGAACCAAGATAATTTATTAATTTACAACGTGTCTCCAAATCAAACCATTAGCCAAAATACAGCAGGGTATAACAAAGAGGACAGCACATTTACTTTAATAGGAAGTTATGCAAAAGATATGTTACTTTATGTGGATGGTATAGAGGTTAAAACATCAAATAAAGGATTATTTGAAGTGAAGGTTCCAATTACTAAAGACAAGACGGATTTTAATTTTACTTTAGACAAAGAAGGAAATGAACCTTTAGGAACATTATCTGTAAAAGTAGATATCGAAGCACCAATTATTCAAGTGCAGGACTTGACAGATGGTGTCATTAATACAACAAAAAATAATTATACAGTAACTGGACAGATAACAGATGCAAAAGAAGCTGTCATATATGATCCAAAAGAAGATGTTTCAACACCACTGACATTAGATAATGGGGCATTTTCATATGATTTATCGCTTGTTTACGGGGATAATTTATACTTTGTTATTGCGGCTGACGATGCTGGTAATGAATCCGTTCAACAAGTTGTCATTCACTCATCTGGCACGACAAAATTAGATGATACTTTCATTAAATTTGATAATATCGAATCAAGTTTATCTATTATTAATACAGAGAGTCCTGGCTATGATAAGGAAAATAAAGTATTAACCATAACAGGTAAATTAGCTTATCCAGTTAAACAGTTTACATTAAATGGAGAGAAAGTTGATTATGATCCAACGACATTAGCGTTTAGCTACCAAATGAAAAATATTTCAACAGGTTCTTATCGATTAACTGCTTATGCACAAGATGATGATTTAAATAATGGTCGACCTGTTGTTAATTATGGCTATACGATTTGGGTAGATGACAAATTACCAACATTAACGTTAGACAATGTAGAACAAGATGAGTCAGGAAAACTTGTAGGCTTTACTAATCATAATCCATATGTAGTAAAAGCAACGATTACAGATAACTTAGCCGGGTATAACTTAAGTATCAATCATAATCACGTTCACACTGATTCAGATTATAATGTGTTTAATGAAGCATTTTTTGCTAATCGACCTGCTGTTGATGTAGCATATAAAGTGAAAATATTACCAGAAGAAACATCAAAAATGACAGCAACGCTAACAGATTTGGTTGGGAATAAACAACAGTTAGATTTTGATATTAATCATCATAAAGATGAGGCTATTAGTGCGCCAGAGATTACGTCCAATGAAACCTCATTAACCAATAAACCAATTGTTCTAACACCAAAAAATAAAGAGTCTGTCATTAAACACGCAGGGAAATTCAGTGCACCAGAGTTATATTATTCAACTGATCAAAACACTTGGACACTTGTGCCAGATACGATAACGGTCAGTGAAAATGGTGATTATTTCTTTAAATACAGTGACAAATATGGCAATGAATCTCCAGTGACTCATACAGCAATTCAAACTATTCGTTCTGAAGTTAAAGCTCTTCCAACGGTCTCATTAAGCTCATATGGAGGAAAAGAAAAGCAAGTAACAGTTACTTTAGGTATGACGGCAAAGGATGAGCATACAAGTATTAAGTATAGTTTGGACGAAGGGAAAACATGGGAAGATTATAAAGATGCCTTTGTTGTAACAAAAAATAGTGTGCTACAAGTGAAAACGGTTGATACAGCATCTAATGAAAGTCCAGTATTTTCTGAAAATATTATGGTAAAACCATCATCTGTTGAAACGACTGATATTGGTACACAAACAGATTTACCAACTAAAAAAGAAGATGAATTAACGAAGGATAACGATAAAAAAGGAACAGACTCTGATGATAAATCAAAAGAGGGAAATCCACCTTTTGAAAAAAACAAAGATAACTCAGAAAAAGATAAAGAAGATAAAAAATCCGAAAATAGCGTGATATCGCAAGCACCTATTGGATTTATTGATGGAAATATAAATAAATATAGCGCTACATCAAATCAATCATCAACACAACATACGCAACAAGGCTCTAAAATAACCAAAGCGTTACCTAAAACTGGTGAAGTAGAGAATAAAAAAGTATTTATTTTAGGATTGTTAATGTTGTCATTACTTTCTATTAGTTGGTTTGGTAAACATAAAAAAAATAAAAAAAATAGTTAATACATGAAAAAGAAGAAGGATGGGAAGCCCTTCTTCTTTTTTAATACTTTTCAAATAATCTAGCATAAAATGAGAGTCTTATTTGTTATTGTGGTATAGTTATATCATAAATACTATAAAAGTGGGGAAGATGTCTTTATGATAAAAGCAGTTGTCAAACAAATTGGCGAGCATTCAATGGATGCAAAAGATGAAATGATTATTTTATTTGGAGAAAAAGTAACAAATGAATTAGAAAAATTTTCTGTTATTCAAACAATTGAAACAGATGAACCGTTTAACATTGAAGTTGGTGGGACTATTTCTTTTGATGATCAAGAGTACCATGTTGTAAAAATTGGTCCTATAGCTAATAGACAATTAGACTCTATGGGCCATGTGTCATTAATGTTTAAAAGTCCAGAAGGAATGGACGAATTATCTAACGCTATCTATTTAGAACCATATACATTCCCTGTCATTAATGAAGGGACTATTATTACATATCGTTAGGGGGAAAGTAGTTGAAAGTAAAAAAAGAAGGAAATACCAAATCTTTATTTTATCGTTTATTTTTAAATAATAAACTTATTACTGGGTTAATGGTTATATTGCTCGTATTATTAATATTATTAGTGTTTACACAAGTATCACACTTATTTACACCAGTTGCACAATTTTTAGGTATTGTTGGTGTGCCAATCATTATATCTGGATTATTATATTATTTATTAAATCCAGTCGTAAATTTTTTTGAGAGACGTGGTATTAAGCGTGTGTATACGATAAGTGCTCTTTTTATTACCATTCTAGGTTTAATTATTTGGGGAATTGTCATCTTGATTCCTAAAATTGAATATCAGACCAAAAGTTTTGTCACAGAATGGCCTCATTATTGGGATATTATTGAACAAAAGACGACAGAATTTTTGGCTCTCCCAGCTTTAAGTGAGTTTAGTGAACCATTTGAAAAATATTTTAATGAATTAATCACATCCATTAGTAGTTTAGCTAGTTCTGTTTCAAAAACAACATTTAATAGTCTAGGTAATATTGTGGGAGCTGTTGCGAATGTTGTTGTTACTACAATTACTGTTCCATTTATTTTATTTTATTTATTAAAAGATGGAAAACAACTTGTACCATATATTACCCCCGTAATACCTACTAAAATGAGAAAACCAACGCTGAAAGTGTTGGAAGATATCAATAAGCAATTATCTTCTTATGTTAGAGGTCAAGTGACAGTTGCCTTTGCAGTAGCTGTTATGTTTATGATTGGTTTTAGTGTAATAGGATTGGAATACAGTGTGACGTTAGGTATCTTGGCTGGTGTACTAAATCTCATTCCTTATATTGGTTCAGCTTTAGCAACTATCCCAGCAATTGTTTTAGCGTTGGTAAATGGTCCTAAGATGTTAATAGCTGTGATTATTGTTTTTGTTTTGGAACAAACCATTGAAGGTAGAGTCGTATCGCCACTTGTTTTAGGTAGTCAATTAGATATTCATCCTATTACCATTATTTTTGTATTATTATCAGCTGGTAAACTATTTGGTGTACTGGGCGTTATCTTAGGGATTCCTGGATATGCGGCCATTAAAGTTATCGTAATACATTTATTTACTTGGTACAAGGAAGTGTCAGGATTATACGAAGAAGAAAAAGAGGATACAACGTTAGTGTAATAAAAAAGTCACCAATTAATGATATTGGTGGCTTTTTTCTATTGTTAAAGAGATTTTAATATTTATGATAGCATTTTTCACATTTAGTTACAAAAAGAGTCATAAATAAATGATTTAATAAGAGTGCTCTTAGCTAAGAAATATTTTAAAGAATTTTTAAACGTAATATGTCATTCATCAAATTTATATGAGTTGTTTTTTT
>OMJG01001884.1_pt1 | contig 11211 bp, 8 predicted proteins | sample 1646431 | NCBI WGS metagenome assembly OMJG01 (sample SAMN03771674, study PRJEB25209) | food metagenome | isolation source: Cotija cheese | place: Mexico:Jalisco,Michoacan | collected 2011-12-12 | reverse complement strand
GTCGAGGCCGCTCGGGACGAGCTGATCCAGCGGTACGAGGAGGAGCTGCTGAACCCGTACCAGGCCGCGCAGCTGGGGTACGTGGACGCGGTGATCGCCCCGGCCGAGACCCGGGTGAACATCATCAAGGGGCTGCGGGCCCTGCACGACAAGCGCGCGGCGATGCCGGCCAAGAAGCACGGGAACATCCCGCTGTGAGCGCGCATCGGCATGAGGACCAGGATCGGGCCCAGGAGCCGCTGTTCTCGGTGGTGCGCGGGAATCCCACCGAGGAGGAGCTGGCCGCGCTGACGGTGGTGCTGCTGCAGCGTCGCGCCGCCCCGAAGCCCGCCGCCAACCCGCTGGCGGAGGTGGGGCGGCTGCTGGCCCGGCGCCAGCGGTTGGGTGCCGGGCTGCGCCCGGGGCCCGGCTCCTGGCGGCGCGCCCGCCCGCGCTGAGCGCACTCCGGAGACCGAATCCGGAAGACCGACCCGCGGCCCTGCCCCGGCAGCGAGCACCCCGGCGCTACAGTGGGTGCCATGACCGAGAACACTGTGACCGGTGTGACGCCGGACGAGCTGCCCGAGGCCCTGCGCCTGGACCGAGAGCGCACCGCCATCGACGAGGCCGCGGACGCCTACTACGAGGAATACCTGGCCCTGCACCCGGATGCCGCGACCATCGAGGGGCGGCCCGGGCACGAGACCGAGTACTCCGACTACTCCCCCGCCGGGGAGGAAGCCGACGTCGAGCTGGCCCGGCGCACCCTGGAGACCGTCAACGCCCTGGAGCCGCGCGATGCCGTGGACCGGGTGACCCTGGATGTGCTCAACGAGCGCCTGGGCCTGCAGATCGAGATGCACCTGGCCGGACTGGGCGCGTGGGAGCTGAACCCGCTGGCCACGGAGGCCCACGGGATCCGCCAGATCTTCGACCTCATGCCGCAGCGCACGGCCCAGGACTGGGCGCACATCGTCGGGCGGATGGCCAACGTGCCCGCGGCCATCGACGGGGTCATCGAGACCCTGGAGCATCACCGGGAGGCCGGCCGGGTGGCCGCGGCACGGCAGGTGCGTCTGCTGGTGGAGCAGTTCCGCGCCTACGCGCAGTCCGGCGGGTTCTTCGACGGGCTGGCCGAGCAGGCGGTGGCCGCCGACGCCGAGCTGGGCGGATCCGCGCAGGAAGCGGCGAGCGCGGCGGCCGGCGCGTACCATCGCCTGGCCGATCACCTCGAACAGGTGCTGCTGCCGGAAGCTCCGGAGGAGGACGCCGTGGGCATCGAGCGCTACCGGCTGCACTCCCGGCAGTTCCTCGGTGCCGAGGTGGACCTGGCCGAGACCTACCGCTGGGGCGTGGAAGAGCTGGAGCGGATCATCGCCGAGCAGGAGCAGGTGGCCGAGCAGATCCGCCCCGGAGCGAGCATCGCGGAGGCCAAGCGGGCCCTGGATGCGGATCCGGATCGCCGGCTCGAGGGCACGGACGCCCTGCGGGAGTGGATGCAGGGGGTCTCGGACCGAGCCGTGGAGTTCCTGGCCCGAGAGCACTTCACCATCGAGGGGCCCATGCGCACCATCGAGTGCATGATCGCCCCGACCCACGACGGCGGGATCTACTACACCCCGCCGTCGGCGGACTTCTCCCGGCCGGGCCGGATGTGGTGGTCCGTGCCCGAGGGGGAGACGCAGTTCACCACGTGGGCGGAGACCTCCACCGTCTACCACGAGGGGGTCCCCGGCCACCACCTGCAGTTCGCCACCGGAGCGGCCCTGGCCTCCTCGGTCAACGACTACCGGGCGCACGGGGTGTGGGTCTCCGGGCACGGCGAGGGCTGGGCCCTGTACGCCGAGCGGCTGATGGAGCAGCTGGGATACCTGGAGGATCCCGGGGACCGGATGGGCATGCTGGACGGGCAGCGGATGCGCGCGGCGCGGGTGGTCTTCGACATCGGCGTGCACTGCGGCTTCGAGATCCCGCAGGCCTGGGCCGAGCAGATCGGGCACTCGGGGACGTGGACGGCCGAGGCCGGGCACGAGTTCCTGGCGCAGAACCTGGACATCTCCGAGGGGCAGCGGGAGTTCGAGTTCCACCGGTATCTCGGCTGGCCGGGCCAGGCCCCCAGCTACAAGATCGGCCAGCGCATCTGGGAGCAGCTGCGCGATGAGGCCCTTCAGCGCGGGGAGTCCCTGCGCGAGTTCCACACCCGGGCCCTGCTGATCGGCTCGGTGGGCCTGGACACGCTGCGTCGGGCGCTGCAGGATCCGGAAGCGTAACACGACGACGCATTTGGTTTACCGGGAAAGCATCCGCTCCTAGCCTGGAGCGCATGTCCGAACGCTCCACCGCGCCCGCAGCGCGCCGCCGCCTGCCCTCCTGGATGACGAACTTCGGGGTCCAGATCCTCCTGGGCCTGCTCATCGGCGTCCTGCTGGGCTTCGCCGCCCTCGCCCTCGGCGGGGATCCCGAGACCTCCCCGAACTGGCTGATGACCACCCTGGACACCATCGGCTCCAGCTACGTCAGCCTGCTCAAGGCCGCCGTCGTGCCGCTGGTGGTCACCGCGGTGATCACCTCGATCGCCAACCTCTCCGCCGTGGCGAACGCGGCGCGCCTGGCGGTGAAGACCCTCCTGTGGTTCGCCGGGACCGCGCTGATCGCCGTGATCATCGGCATCGTGCTCGGCGTCGTCTTCCGCCCGGGGGTCGGCACGGGCCTGTCCACCCCGGACTCCTACACCGGCACCCAGGGGTCCTGGCTGGCCTTCGTCACCAGCATCGTCCCGGCCAACGTGCTCGGGCTGTCCGCGAGCACCCGGGAGACGGCCGACGGGCTGCACACCTCGGTGAGCTTCAACATCCTGCAGATCCTGGTGATGTCCGGGGCGGTGGGGATCGCCGCGCTGAAGATCGGCAAGCCGGCCGAGCCGTTCCTGAACTTCATGCGCTCGGCCCTGGCGATCGTGCAGAAGATCCTGTGGTGGATCATCCGCCTGGCCCCGCTGGGCACCCTGGGGCTGATCGGCACGGCGGTGTCCACCTACGGGTGGGCCACGATGGGCTCCCTGGCGAAGTTCGTGCTGCTGCTGTACGTGGGCCTGGCGATCGTGGGGTTCGTGGTCTACCCGCTGCTGGCCCGCCTCAACGGGCTGTCCATCCGCCAGTTCTTCACCGGCGTGTGGCCGGCCGCGCAGATCGGCTTCGTCTCCCGCTCCTCGATGGGCACGATGCCGGTGACCCAGCGGGTGGCCGAGCGCAACTTCGGCGTGCCCCCGGCCTACGCCTCCTTCGCCGTGCCCTTCGGGGCCACCACCAAGATGGACGGGTGCGCGGCGGTCTACCCGGCGCTGGCGGCGATCTTCGTCGCCCAGTTCTACGGCGTGCCGCTGGGGATCACGGACTACCTGCTGATCGTGGTGGTCTCCGTGCTGGGCTCGGCTGCCACCGCCGGGACCACGGGAGCCACGGTCATGCTGACCCTGACCCTGTCCACCCTGGGCCTGCCCCTGGACGGCGTGGGGCTGCTGCTGGCCATCGACCCGATCATCGACATGGGCCGCACCGCCCTGAACGTGACCGGGCAGGCGCTGATTCCGGCGATCATCTCCCGCCGGGAGGGGATCCTGGACGAGGACCTCTACAACGCTCCGCGCTCGGCGGACTGGTTCGACTCCGATCTCACCGCCGCCCAGTGGGCGCAGGAGCACGGGGCGAACGCCGAGCAGACCGGGCAGGACGACGCCGTCGCGCCCCGCCCCGAGCCCGCCCGCATAGGCTGACCCCGGCGCGGAAAACCCCACGGAGGAGGTGCCCTCTCGCTCGGCCGCTAGGCTGGGGCGGGTGAGCACCTCCTCCCGCACGTCCGCGCCCGTCGACCCCTTCGATCCGGGTCAACCCCTGCTGATCCTGGGCTCCCAGTCCCCCTCCCGCGCGCAGATCCTGCGCCAGGCCGGGCTGGAGTTCTCCGTCCTGGTCTCCGGGGTGGATGAACCGGAAGCCGTGGAGGAACGGCGTCGGACCCTCGGCCGGCGGCCCTCCCCCGCCGAGACCGCCGAGCTGCTGGCCCGCGCCAAAGCCCAGGCCGTGGCGGGCCTTCCGGAGGCCGCCGGGCACCTGGTGCTCGGGTGCGACTCCGTGTTCGAGCTGGACGGGTGCGCCTACGGCAAGCCGGGCACCGAGGAGGCGGCGCGCGAGCGCCTGCGGACCATGTCCGGGCGCACCGGCATCCTGCACACCGGCCACTGGCTCGTGGACCGGCGCAAGGCTGACACCCCGGCCGAGGGCACGGGCCTGTGCGTCAGCGCGCGCGTGTCCTTCGCCGCGATGACCCCGGAGGAGATCGACGCCTACGCCGCCACCGGCGAGCCGCTGTGGGTCGCCGGGTCCTTCACCCTGGAGGGGTACGGCGCCGCGTTCATCACCGGGGTGCAAGGGGACCCGCACGCGGTGCAGGGGCTCAGCGTGCACGGGCTGCGCGAGCTGCTGGGCCGCCTCGGGGTGGGCATCCAGCGGCTGTGGCGCGCCCCCGAGCAGACCGCCTGAGCGGGCCCGCCGAAAGCGGAGCGGGGCCCCCTCCGGCGCCCCGACGCTTAGGCAAATCGCAATTCCAGAGACTAAGCTCGCGCTGAGGACGATAAGGAGTTTCCCCGTGACCGATACCGTGTCCGCGCCGAAGGCGACCCCCGCAACCCGCTACGCCAGCGGTCCCGTGACCAAGGTGCTCGTCGCCAACCGCGGTGAGATCGCGGTGCGCGTGATCCGCGCGGCCCGGGACGAGGGACTGCCCACCGTCGCGGTCTACGCCGAGCCGGACCGGGACGCCCTGCACGTCAAGCTCGCGGATGAGGCCTTCTCCCTGGGCGGGTCCACCGCCGCGGACTCCTACCTCGTCATCGACAAGATCATCGACGCCGCCCGCCGCTCGGGCGCCGACGCCGTGCACCCCGGCTACGGGTTCCTCTCCGAGAACGCCGACTTCGCCCGCGCGGTGCAGCAGGCCGGGCTGACCTGGATCGGCCCCTCCCCGGAGGCCATCACCGAGCTCGGGGACAAGGTGGCCGCCCGGCACATCGCCGAGAAGGTCGGCGCCCCGCTGGTGCCCGGCACCAAGGACCCGGTCTCCGGGGCCCAGGAGGTCCTGGACTTCGCCGACGAGCACGGGCTGCCGATCGCCATCAAGGCCGCCTTCGGCGGCGGGGGTCGCGGGATCAAGGTCGCCCGCACCCGGGAGGAGATCCCGGAGCTCTACGACTCCGCGGTGCGCGAGGCCACGGCGGCCTTCGGCCGCGGGGAGTGCTTCATCGAGCGCTTCCTCGACTCCCCCCGCCACGTGGAGACCCAGTGCCTGGCCGATGCCCACGGCAACGTCGTCGTCGTCTCCACGCGCGACTGCTCCCTGCAGCGTCGGAACCAGAAGCTCGTGGAGGAGGCCCCGGCCCCGTGGCTGTCCGAGGAGCAGCTGAGCAGCCTGTACGCCTCCTCCAAGGCGATCCTCGCCGAGGCCCAGTACCAGGGCGCGGGCACCTGCGAGTTCCTCGTCGGGCAGGACGGGGTCATCTCCTTCCTGGAGGTCAACACCCGCCTGCAGGTGGAGCACCCGGTCTCCGAGGAGGTCTCCGGGCTGGACCTGGTCCGCGAGCAGTTCCGCATCGCCCGCGGCGAGGAGCTGGGCTATGGGGACCCGGTGCTGCGCGGGCACTCCTTCGAGTTCCGCATCAACGGCGAGGATCCGGGTCGCAACTTCATGCCGGCCCCCGGCACCGTGGAGGTGCTCACCGTGCCCTCCGGTCCCGGGGTGCGCTGGGACTCCGGGGTGGTTCAGGGGGATGTGATCGGCGGGAACTTCGATTCCATGCTGGCCAAGCTCATCGTCACCGGGGCCACCCGCGAGCAGGCCCTGGAGCGCTCCCGCCGGGCCCTGGCGGAGCTGACCATCGAGGGGATGCCCACGGCCGCGACCTTCCACGAGGTGGTGGTCTCCGATCCGGCCTTCGCCCCCGCCGACGGCGAGCCGTTCTCCGTGCACACCCGCTGGATCGAGACCGAGTTCCACAACGCCATCGCCCCCTACGGCGGGGTGCCCGGCTCCGTGGACGAGGAGCAGGACGAGCGCGAGCGGGTGGTCGTGGAGGTCGGCGGCAAGCGCCTGGAGGTTCTGGTGCCGCACCTGGCCGGGGCCGGCGCCCCGGCGGCCAAGCCCGCCAAATCCCGTTCCTCCCGCCGCAGCCGTCAGTCCGCGGCCGCCGCGGCCAGCGGGGATGATCTGACCTCGCCCATGCAGGGCACGATCGTGAAGGTCGCCGTCAAGGACGGCGCGAAGGTCAGCGAGGGCGATCTGGTGGTGGTCCTGGAGGCCATGAAGATGGAGCAGCCGCTGACCGCGCACAAGTCCGGGAAGATCACGGGGCTGAAGGCCAAGCAGGGGGACACGGTCTCCGCCGGCGGGGTCATCGCGACCATCAAGTAGCCCCTCCGCAGGGATCGCGTCTCAGGATGCGGAACGCGTTGTCCAGCTTGTGAGCACCGCACTACGCTGATCTCACCCCGTTCCCATGGGCCCCGTCACACACCGCACCCGGTGGGCGACGGGGCCCGATCGCACCTGTTGATCCGCAAGGAGAGGCCATGTCCTCCACCCTGGTCGCCGAGGAGTCCCCGGGCTCCTCCCCCGCCGAGACCGATCCCGTCGCGCGCGTGCCCAAGCACCGCATCATCACCGCCTCGCTCGTGGGCACCACGATCGAGTTCTACGACTTCTACGTCTACGCCACCGCCGCCGTGGCCGTGTTCCCCGCCCTGTTCTTCACCGGGGCCGATGACACCACCCGCCTGCTGGCCTCGATGGCGACCTTCGCCGCGGCCTTCTTCGGCCGGCCCATCGGCTCGGTGGTCTTCGGGCACTTCGGCGACCGGATCGGACGCAAGGCCACCCTGGTGGGGGCCCTGCTGACCATGGGGCTGGCCACCTTCCTCATCGGCCTGCTGCCCACCTACCACCAGATCGCCTTCTGGGCCCCGGCGATGCTGACCATCCTGCGCTTCGCCCAGGGCCTGGGCCTGGGCGGGGAATGGTCCGGGGCGGCCCTGCTGGCCAGCGAGTACGCGGAGCCGGGCAAGCGGGCCCGGGCGGCGATGTGGCCGCAGCTGGGCGCCCCGTTCGGCTTCATCCTCGCCAACGGGTTCGTGCTGGGCCTGACCACCTGGTTCGGCTTCAACTCCGCCCGGGACGGCGCGGATCTGAGCCACCCGTTCATGGTGTGGGGCTGGCGCGTGCCCTTCCTGTTCTCCGTCGTCATGGTCCTGGTGGGCCTGTACGTGCGGGTGCGCCTGGAGGAGACGCCGGTGTTCCGCCGGGCGGCCCAGCGCGGGGAGAAGGTCAAGGCTCCGGTGGCCGAGGTGTTCCGGGTGGCCTGGCGCCCGATGATCCTGGGCACCTTCATCATGCTGTCCTGCTACGTGCTGTTCTACCTGATGACCGCCTGGATCCTGTCCTTCGGCATCGGCAAGCCGGCGCAGGGCGGGCTGGGGATCGGCTACCACACGTTCCTGAAGATCCAGCTGGCCGCGATCGTGTTCTTCGCGGTGTTCGTCCCGATCTCCGGGTGGCTGGCCGACCGCATGGGACGCCGTCGGCAGCAGCTGATCACCAACGTTCTGATGGCGGCGTTCGGGCTGAGCTTCGGGCTGTTCATGGCTCCCGAGCGCATCGGCACCGGCGAAGCGGCGAACATCGGCGGGATCGTCCTGTTCCTGTCGGTGGGCATGGTGCTGATGGGTCTGTCCTTCGGGTCCATGTCCGCGTACCTGCCGGAGCTGTTCCCCACCAACGTGCGCTACACCGGCTCCGGGATCTCCTACAACGTCGCCTCGATCCTGGGGGCTGCGATCACCCCGTACGTGGCGGTGTGGCTGAATGCTCACGGCGGGGTCGCCGCGGTCGGCTGGTACCTGTCCGCAGCCGCCGTCGTGACCATCGCGGCGCTGCTGCTCTCCCACGAGACCCGGGATCTGGACCTGGACAGCGTGGGCGCCGCCCCCGCCGCCCGCCGGGAGCGGCCCGAGCTGGCCGAGGAGCCGGCCGGACTGGTCTGACCCGAGCCACTCCCCGCACCCGGCCCCGGGCCGTCTCGCTGAAATGGCCCGGGGCCGGGTGCATCCGGTGGCCTGCGCCTTCGAGGGCCGCGAGATCCCTAGGGAGTGCGGGGAGTGCGAGCCCGGCTCAGACGCGCCGCCCAGCCCTTCACCGCGAGCAGCGCCAGCGTCACCTTCGGGCTCATCAGCTGGCGGGGCCCCCGGCGCACGCACCGGGCCCAGAACGACGGGCGCCGGGTGCGGTACAGCTCGAGGTGTTGCTCTGCGATCACCCGCGGATCCTGTTCGGCGCGCAGCACTCGCGCCACGGGGGCGCAGGTGCCGTAGTCGCGACGGATCAGCGCCGCCAGCTCCTGCACCGTGGGCCAGGTCCCGGCGCGGTGTCCGCCGAAGTTCGACGCCCTCAGCTGCTCCAGGTTCCGCGCGGACGCCATGCCGTGCAGCCCCTGGTAGTCGAAGCACAGGACCTCGGCGCCGCTGACCAGCGCCTCCATGGCGACTCGGGCGATGCCGATGACGAGGTCCGCCTCACGGTAGACGGGCGCCGTGTCCGCCACTGCGGTCTCTCGGCCGACCACCCGCAACGGAACCCCGAGCACCGTGGCGGTCCCCTCCACGATCGGTCGCGCCTTCCCCTGGCGGTTCGAGACGAAGGCGATGCTCCGCGGCCCGTCCTCCGGAAGCCTGCGGGATCCGGGGTGGAAGCGCTGCAGATCCAGCGGGTTGCGGATCACGGTGCTGCGCCACGGGATGCGGCCGCGCTGGACGTCTTCGGAGACCGCGACGTAGGCATCGGCACCGAGCACCGGGATCTCCTCGAAGGGGATGACCCCGTGGCTGATGTGGATGCGGAAGCCGATGCGCGCCCGCCGCAGCCGCTGCGCGGTGGCCCAGTGGTTGATCAGGGCGAGGTCATAGAACAGCTCGGGATCGAAGCCGCGCAGATCAGGGGGCACCTCCCCCTGGGCGGTGGCGACGAAGACCTCGCCGTAGGGAGCAAGGGCCGCGGCCATCTCCCGGATCCATGCCTGCGTGCCCCCGGGGTATTCCATGTCCGCGTTGCCCAGAAGGATGCGCAGGGGATGCCGGACGGACATCGGATCGCCGGATGCTTCCACGGGTGCTCAGCCGGGCATCACGTGCAGGCGGCGGGCCGCCTCGGACAGGGAGCCGGACAGGGACGGGTACACGGTGAAGGTGTCCGCGAAGGAGTCCACGTGGATCTTGTTGTGCACGGCCAGGGAGACGGCGAAGATCAGCTCCGAGGCGCGCGGACCCACCACGACCCCGCCGATCACGGTGCCCGAGTACTTGCGGGCGAAGATCTTCACGAACCCGTCCTCCACGGCCATCATCTTGGCGCGGGGGTTGGTGCCCAGCTTCAGCATCACCACATCCGCCTGGTACTTGCCCGCGCGGATCTCCGCCTCGGTGACCCCCACGGTGGCGATCTCCGGGGAGGTGAAGATGTTGGAGGCCACCCGGTGGGACTTCAGCGGGGAGACGGAGTCGCCCATCAGGTGCGCGATCGCGATGCGCCCCTGCATCGCGGCCACCGAGGCCAGCGGGAGCACGCCGGTGCAGTCCCCGGCGGCGTAGACGTTCGGCGCGGTGGTGCGCGAGACGCCGTCCACGGCGATGTGCCCGGACTCGGTGGTGCGCACCCCGGCGGCCTCCAGACCCAGGTCCGCGGTGTTGGGGATCGAGCCCACGGCCATGAGGCAGTGGGAGCCGGCGACCTTGCGGCCGTCGTTGAGCGTCACCACCACCCCGTCCTCGGTGCGCTCCACGGCTTCCGCGCGCGAGCGGGGCATGACCTGCAGCCCGCGGCGCTCGAAGACGTCCTCCAGCACCTGGGCGGCGTCCTCATCCTCCCCCGGCAGCACCCGGTCCCGGGAGGAGACCAGGGTGACCCGCGAGCCCAGGCCCCGGTAGGCGGAAGCGAACTCGGCGCCGGTGACCCCGGAGCCGACCACCACGAGGTGCTCGGGGATGGTCTCCAGCCGGTACAGCTGAGTCCAGTTCAGGATCCGCTCCCCGTCCGGGGCGGCGGTGGGGATCTCCCGGGGGTGGGCGCCCACGGCCAGCAGCACGGCCTCGGCCTCCAGCTCGTAGCTGAGCCCGTCCGCGTCGGTGACCTGCACGGTGTGCGCGGACAGCAGCTTCCCGGTGCCGTCCACGACCTTGACCCCGGCCTTCTCCAGGGAGCGGCGGATGTCCTTGGACTGCTCGGCCGCCAGGCGCAGCAGGCGCCGGTTGACCTTGTCCATGTTGACCTCCAGCTCCACCAGCTCATCGCCCTTGCGGGTGCGGATGCCCAGGGCCGGAGCCTCGGAGAAGCGGTTCATGGTGTCCGCAGAGGCGATCAGCGTCTTGGAGGGCACGACGTCGGTCAGCACGGCCGAGCCGCCCAGGCCCTGACGCTCGATGAGGGTGACGTCCGCCCCGAGGGTCGCCGCGACGAGGGCGGCCTCATAGCCGCCGGGCCCGCCGCCGATCACGAGCAGGCGCTGGGGTGCGAAGGATTCGTTCTGGCTCACACGCCTCATCCTCGCGCATCCACGCCCTGTCACCAAACCTCCGCGCACCGCACATGCCCCCGGTGGATGCGGGGCGCACGTGGGGCCCTGCTGATACCGTGGTGGGGTGAACGACGACGCCGCGCAGCTGCCCTCCTCGCACCCCGATTTCCCGCCGAACCGCGCCGCCCGCGAGGCCGCGGCCCGCCTGGCCGAGATCACGGGGGTGCCCCGCCACGATGTGGCCCTGACCCTGGGCTCCGGGTGGGGTGAGGCCGCAGAGCTGATCGGGGAGACCACCCACGAGATCCCCGCGGAGCAGATCCCCGGCTTCCACGCCTCCGGGGTCGCCGGGCACAGCGGCACCCTGCGCTCGATCCGCACCGAGGACGGGCACCGCGCCCTGGTGATCGGCGCGCGCACCCACTTCTACGAGGGCCGGGGCGTGCACGCCGTCGTGCACGGGGTGCGCACCGCGGCCGCGGCCGGGGCCCGGACCATGATCCTGACCAACGGCTGCGGCGGCCTGCAGCCCGACTACGCCCCGGGTCAGCCCGTGCTGATCCGCGACCACCTCAACCTCACCGCGGCCTCCCCGCTGGCCGGCGCCCACTTCGTGGATCTCACCG
>OMJG01001883.1_pt1 | contig 11214 bp, 8 predicted proteins | sample 1646431 | NCBI WGS metagenome assembly OMJG01 (sample SAMN03771674, study PRJEB25209) | food metagenome | isolation source: Cotija cheese | place: Mexico:Jalisco,Michoacan | collected 2011-12-12 | reverse complement strand
ACATGGCACGTGTTAAAGGTGGAACAGTAACTCGTAAACGTCGTAAAAGAGTGCTAAAATTAGCAAAAGGTTACTACGGTTCAAAACACACTTTATTTAAAACAGCAAAAGAACAAGTAATGAATTCATACAACTACGCATATCGCGATCGTCGTCAAAAGAAACGCGACTTCCGTAAATTGTGGATTGCTCGTATCAACGCAGCAGCTCGTATGAATGGCTTGAGCTACTCAAAATTAATGCACGGTTTGAAAGTTGCTGAAATCGACATCAACCGCAAAATGTTAGCTGACTTGGCTGTAAACGATGCAGCAGCATTTACTGCATTGGCTGACCAAGCAAAAGACGCTTTGGCTAAATAAGCTAAACAATTATAAAGAGGAAAGAAGATAACGAAAAGTTATGTTCTTTCCTCTTTTTTAGTGTTGTAATATACATAATTAAACAAAACAGTAAGAGAAATTTAGTAATCATTATTTCATCCTGCAGATTATTGGATTCATCGCGCATTAAAATAGAATAGATGCTATAATTTTTAAGAGAAAAGGATATTATTTAGCTAACTTTTCTTAAACAAAATATAACGAAAGAGGGAAAAAAGTGAATTGGTTAAAAGAAAATATAGACAAGAATAAAAGAATAGCCATGTTGTTATGTACTTATTTAATAATGGTTGTATTAAATTTTTTAACACCTTTAATTGCTGATGATATTGAATACATGTATAAAACTACGGATTTTTCAACTATACTACAAGACGAATATCATCAGTATATGACGTGGACTGGAAGATCCGTGGTGCATATCATCGCTCGTGTGTTTTTATTGATGCCTAAAATGGTTTTCAATTTAGTCAATCCATTAATTTATGTGTTGTTAACCATTTTGATTTACAAGATAACGACAAAAGATAAAACAGAGTTTCATGCTTTTAAATATTTGATGATAAATGTCGTTATATGGCTATTCATTCCCACATTTGGACAGACGATTTTGTGGGAAACAGGCGCTGCAAATTATTTATGGGGGGGAATAATTATAACTAGCGTTCTGTTTATTTACCATCGTTATTGTTATGCCGATAGATTACTCCCTTTTAAATCAGTAGGAAACCTTATAATTATGGCAATTTTAGGTGTCGCCGCAGGTTGGTGTAACGAGAACACATCTGGAGGTGCTGTTTTAATTATTTTAGGTTATATCTATATAACTTACCGTAAGAAAAAGCCATTACAATTATGGATGTTCTCAGGCTTGGTTGGTACTATTTTTGGGTTGTTTATGATGGCATCAGCTCCAGGAAATGCGATTAGAGCAACTTACTTTGAACGTAGTACATGGTCTTTACCTCATAAATTGTTTTCAGGAATTGTAGATATTACCCAAACTCTACAAGAAAATGGATTACAGTTATTTATTTTATGTGCAATATTACTGTCATTGGGAATAATTTTTGATCACAGAAAAGAGTGGTTACGTCTATCTTATATTTATATAATAGCAGGATTGGCAACTATTTATGTATTAGCAATATCACCTGCAGGTCTTGGATGGGGGCGTTCTTTTTTTGGCGGAGTATTATATATTCTTATTGCAATGATGATAGAATGGCCCGATAAAATTGAAAAAATTGCGCCAAAGATTGTTTACAGTGTAATCAGCTCTATTTTGCTAGTCCAATTTCTATTTTCGTTTGCCTTAGGATCCATTGATATTGCACGTTCATATCGTAATATTGAAGAACAATACGATTACTTGAAAGCTCAAAAGCAACAAGGTAATTTGAATCCTGTTGTAAGTGAATTCCATTCGTATAATAATACGAGTTATCCTGCCTATTCCAGCGCACTTTCGCATATAAAAGGGGATGTTGATGCGCAAGTAAACAGAGCTAACGCAAAGTATTTTGATTTACAAAGTGTCCGTTCTATAACTGAAGAGGACTGGAAAAATATCTATAAAAACGGCGATTCTAAACTGATGAATATATGGAATGCTCAGGATTATCTAAAAAAACTAGCGGACTCTGAAAATCCACTCATTGTTGCTGGATTTGGTGATGTCACACAGATAAATGAAACGTTGATAAATGACATGATAAAATTTTTCCCTAGCTTAGATCCAGAGATTTTTAAACAACACTGGAACTTTTCAGGAATGATTCTAGATAAAAAAGAAGCAATTTTATCACAAAAACAAAATTACAATATTTTCAGTAAAGATGTGGCTAGAAAAGAAATTACTGTTCGAACTAGCTATACGGCTTACGAAGATCAGCAGTTTGGATATATTAACATTGACGGGATAGCAATTTCACGGAATAAACCTGGAATCAATATAGTTGTTCTATCTAATGATGGAAAGATCTTGGATTCTGTAAACATTGGCATAGTTAATGAAGAAGTGACTTTATTAAGATAAGGTTACTGAGACATCTTTTCATAAGTTTGTTTCCTTTTGAACACCGTTTATTCGGAAAAAGGGGACTGTGACACGACTGTTGTCACAGATCCCTTTTTTTGTTTACAATTCTTCACCATATAAAACGGGATAACAACGTATAAGTCTAAAATAACATAATTAAGGTTTTTTAATTGAAATCCGAACATTTATGGTCATCCTTTAATGAAAGCGCTAACTACATAAGTTAGAATGAGTTCGACTGATATATTAGTTTGCTTATCAGAAAAACAAAATGGACGGAGGAATAACATGAGTGATATTATTATTGGTATTTTGTTAGTTATCTCATTCTTTTTCATGGTCTGGTACTGTGTAAAAGGCTATAACTTGATGGTCGGCTTTGCCATCATGGCTACTGTATGGATGGGATTAGCGCTAGTCGGAAACACGTTTTCACCAAACCCGGCGATGGAAGGGCAAGGAGTAATTGATGTGTTGACGCATATCTATACGACGGGGCCAGCTGAGTACGCCAAATCGATCTTGGTAAATGTCTTCTTTGGTGCCTTTTTCGGGCGTGTTCTAGTAGATAGCGGAATCGCAGCTACCCTGATTCGAAAGGTAGTTGAACTTGGAGGGGACAAGCCAAGAATCACGATGAGCTTACTATGTATTGTAACCGCTGTTATATTCATGTCGATGACAGGAATCGGACCAGTGATTTCTATTGCAGTTATTGTATTGCCGATCTTGATGTCATTAGGTATTTCAGTACCGGTTGCACTGTTCTCATTTGTGGGCTCGATTATGGCTGGAATATTTGCTAATATCGTCAATTTCAAACAATATCAAACGATTTATGCTGGTTTCAATCCAGCGGCTGAAAGCTATACTTATAATGACTATTTCCAAATTGGTATGATTGGGATGATTGTAAGCTTAGTTGTGGTACTAACGGTCGCTAATATATCAATGAACAAAAAGAAACGCTATGCAATGGCAGCAAACGTACCAGCTGAAGGTGGCGACGCACCAATGATCTCATGGTTAGCCGTATTATTACCAGTTTTAGGGGTCGTTCTTTTAGATCTTCCAATCATCTTAGGTTTTATTCTAGCAGGTATCTGGGCATTGCTGTTTACTGGAAAATTGCGCGGAGGTTATAAAGAAATCTGTCGTCAGTTTGCGAAATTATTTACAGATGGCGCAGTAGATGTTGCACCAATGGTTGGTTTCTTGATGACCTTAGCGATGTTCAATAATTCAGCTGCGTATGCTTCTCCTTATTTTTCAGCTATTTTTGGAGATTGGATACCGCAATCACCATTAGTCTTGGCAATCGTATTTGCTATATTGACACCACTAGGATTTTTCCGCGGTCCAATGAATCTAGTCGGTTCAGGCTCAGCTATTTTAGCTGTCGTGTTAGCTGTTAATCCAACGATGTCGCCAGCCTTTTTGTTCCCGTTATTTGCAATCACAACGATTGCTCCTCAGCATTTAGATATTACACAATCTTGGGTTGCTTGGGGATTAGGTTATACAAAAGTAACTTCTCGAGAAGATATGAAGAAATCCATCCCAACTGGTTGGATCATCGGTGCGATCTTATGCCTGATCACGTTCTTATTGTACGGGAACGCCTAGTAAACAAAACGTCGATAAAAACGATTAGATGAATGGAGGAAAAGAAAATGAAACGTTTTGTGCGAATGGGAATTGATGTTGGCGGTACACATACGAAAGCAGTCGCAATCGATAATGCGACGCACGAAATCATCGGAAAATCTTCAGTGAAAACAACCCACGATGATGTCCGTGGAGTAGCCGCAGGTGTCGTTCAGTCTTTTCAAAATTGTTTGCGGGAAAATAATATCAGTCCAGAAGATGTTGTGTTTGTTGCACATTCTACCACACAAGCGACTAATGCACTGATTGAAGGAGACGTAGCAAAAGTCGGCGTAATCGGGATGGCAAAAGGTGGATTAGAAGGTTTTTTAGCAAAACGACAAACTAGATTGAACGATATCGATTTAGGGAATAAGAAAAAAATAGAGATTGTCAATGCATTCTTACCTGTCAAACACTTAAATGTAGACCGTGTTTCAGAAACGATTTCTTCTTTAGAAAGAGAAAGAGCGGAGGTCTTGGTTTCTTCTATGGCATTTGGAGTAGATAATGGGGAACCAGAACGAGTTGTTTATGAAGCAGCATCTGTGAAAGCGATCCCTACAACGATGGCTTCTGACATTACGAAATTATATGGATTGACAAGAAGAACTCGGACAGCAGCAATCAATGCATCTATTTTACCAAAAATGCTAGATACGGCAACCTCTACAGAAGATTCCGTACGAGAAGCAGGGGTCAATGTTTCTTTGATGATTATGCGCGGAGACGGCGGAGTAATGGAAATCAATGAAATGAAAAAACGACCTGTTTTAACCATGCTTTCCGGTACTGCTGCATCAGTCATGGGCTCTTTGATGTACTTGAGAGCGTCTAATGGTGTTTATTTTGAAGTAGGCGGAACAACAACCAATATCGGGGTCATTAAAAATGGACGTCCAGCAATCGATTATTCAATTGTAGGTGGCCACCCAACATATATCTCTTCATTAGATGTTCGGGTTCTAGGTGTGGCAGGCGGTTCGATGGTACGGGCTAATCAGTCAGGAATCATCGATGTCGGTCCACGTTCTGCACATATTGCCGGTCTAGATTATGCAGTATTTGCGGAGACAGAAAAAATCAAAGGTCCTAAGGTTGAATTTTTCTCTCCTAAAGAAGGAGACCCTGCTGATTACGTCAAGGTAGTGATGGAAGACGGAGAAGAAGTGACTATTACAAATACATGTGCAGCCAATGTCCTTGGATTAGTGCAAGAAGAACATTTTTCTTATGGAAATGTCCCATCTGCACGAAAAGCCATACAGGCATTAGCAGACTATTGTCATACGACGGTTGAAGACATCGCAGAGCAGATCATGGAAAAATCCTATGCTAAGATTGAACCGGTGATTTTAGAATTGGCAGACAAGTATCACTTGGAGAAAGATCAGATTTCTCTTGTAGGTGTAGGGGGCGGCGCTGCCTCATTGATTACTTACTTTAGTAATAAAATGGGTGTGAAATATTCGATTCCTGAAAACGCCGAAGTGATTTCTTCTATTGGTGTAGCACTTGCAATGGTCTGAGATGTTGTAGAACGTATCATCCCTTCGCCAAGTAAAGAAGATATACGATCGTTGAAAAATGAAGCGATGAATAAAGCGATTGAATCAGGCGCTACACCAGAATCGATCGAAGTCCACGTAGAAATCGATCCACAGACTTCAAAAGTAACGGCTATCGCTACTGGTTCTACGGAAGTGAAAGCAACCGATCTAACCAAGGAGATCACAACAGAAGAAGCACTAGAGCTTGCTGCAGAGGATATGCGATTAAATAAAAATGAAGTTTGCTTATTGGAAAATACACCTTTCTTTTATGTATGTGGCGAACAGAATCGTTCAAAAAATGCTGGAAGTCTTCGGATCATCGATCAAAAAGGATTTATCAAGGTCCAACGTGGACATGCTTCATGTATGAAAACAACTGCAGCCAATTATATGACAGCTGTCGAACAACTTTGGGAAGATATGGCAGTTTATCAAACTGAATTGATTGCCCGACCAGAATTTTATCTCTGCTTAGGAGCAAGAGTCTCTGATTCTACAGCGACGGATCTGGAACAACTACAGCTTTTGATGGATCTGGAAGTATCTACTATGGAACCGGAGGAAGAAGTGATCGTCGTTGCCGGAAATATCAAACAAACATAAGTTAGAAGAGTTACTAAACGAATTACAACAGATCCCCGAAGAAATTTGGGGATTCTACCAGTTTCGGCGAGATTTATTTTGGAAAAAGATTCCTTTGTCCAAGCAGAAAATTCTTATACAACAATCAATCGATTGTGGTATCGAAACGGCATGTAGCATCAAAAAAAAGTACCCTTTTGCCGATGTAGGAGAAATTTGTGAACAAATGGCTGTTCCAATCGTTTCCTGTGAATCAGAGCAAATAAACGAACGAATCACTTTTGCAACTTATGCAGAAGATGAAGGGATCCGATTGATGACGGAGCCGTTAGAAAAATTAAAATGTTCAGGACTAGCTTCGATCTCTAAAGAAACAGCGCAAGCTTTGATTATTGGACATGAACTATTTCACCACATCGAAGCTTCTGTTAAGGGAATTTATACGCAAAGCGAAAAAATTGTGCTGTGGCGGTTGCCTTTTTATACACATCAATCAAACATTCGTGCATTGAGCGAGATAGCAGCGATGAGTTTTTCAAAAGAGATGAATCAAAGCGATTTTTCGCCTTATGTATTAGAGGCAGTCTTACTTTGGCCATATAATGAAATTCGTAGCCAAGGGATCTTAGAAGAAATAAAAAAAATAGAAAAAAGATGTACGGAGTATGATTTAGATTACAAATAAAGAGACTGTGACAAAAGTCGTGTCACAGTCCTTTTTTTCCGAATAAACGGTGTTCTCCTGTCAACTCCTCGGTCACAAGTCAAAATATTCAACAAACATGAGAAGCTGTTTTTTGAAATTGTTCCTTGTGACTCGGAGATGAACGGCAGGCTCACGACCTCTTGGAAAACGGTGTTCAAAAGCTTGCATCTGCGGTAGTAAGTCCAGCCAAGTTAAAAACATAAGAAGCTATTTTTACTTGGCTGTTCTTATTACTTGATGCAGGGCAGCTTTTTCACAACCTCTCAATAAACGGTGTGCAATCAGCTGACCCTCGGTATTAGCTCAAAAAAAACGGCAAAATATGAGGAACTATTTTGCCGTTTCTTTCTCTAATACTCAGGTCAAAACGCTGATTCCAAAACCTCTTATTTGATGGGTCTGTCCTGAATATCTTCAAAATAATCGGGGTAATTATGAATCACGTATTCTTGCTCCTCGATAATCATATGTAAATGCATCGTGCAAAGAAATCCGACTTCATCAAAGTTATGATCAATCATTGATTGAAGCATTGTCTGATGTTCATCTAATACTCGACCCCAGTCTAATTCTGAAATCGTCAAACGTAACCATCTGAAACGGTTCAAGTGCGTACTATAACTTTCTAGCCAATCCCAAATTTCTCGTTTTCCAGCAATTTCATAACAAGTTCGGTGAAAATCAGTATCCAAATCAAAAAAAGCTTTTTTATTTTGAGCGATCACTGCCTGATCGGTTTGTTCTAGTATTTTTTCTAGTTTAGCTTGATCTTGCTTGGTCATTTTCGCACTGCATTCTTGCAGGATCGGTTTTTCCAACTTTTCCCGCGTATAACGGGCTAATGAAGCAGATCGGATATCGATTTTTGAAACATAAGTGCCGGACTGTGGAATGGTTTTTACAAGCTCTTGATTGCGCAGTTGGATCAGTGCTTCTCGAATCGGTGTACGCCCGATAGCTAGTTGTTCTTCTAACACTTTATCGGAGATTTTACTTCCAGGTGCTAACTCGGAATAAATGATTTGTTTACGTATAGATTCATAAGCTTGCTGTTGCAAATTATTGATAACCATTTAACCTTCCTTTCTATGCAGATATAATCTATTATAACATAAATCGCTTACAAATCGTGTGGGCATAAAAACACAGTCTGCAAAAAAAGCCCTGATAGGCATGCCTATTAGAGCCTCGAAAAGAAAAATATTGAATCAATCTGGTCGTACCTCTTGGATCGGTTTGACACGACCGCCGATTCTTTTAGCAAAAGCTTCGGATTCTTTTTTGTCTTTGAAAATGAGCAGATTGTCTAAGTTTTTTTCCCGAGTGCGACAGCCAGTTTTATCGATGTAACCGTGCATTACTTTAACGACATACATGGGGATCACCTGCTTTTTTCTTTTCATTATACGAACTACTCGACACAATACAAGAAAAATGCTTAGACGGTCTTTATTAAGAATTTACATCATCCAAAGAAGCGTACGCTTGGAATAACTGATCTAACTCCGGATTGACTTTGCTCAGCTTCACTAATCGCTGCGAATCAGAAAGTAAAAAACAGTGTTTACTACTGCCAGTAGTTTTTAATTTTTTGTCTTCAGTTCCCACAATTTCGTAGCTAAAATCCAACCGTGTCCCCGTATACTTTTGGATAGTTGGATGGATGCTCACTTTTTCTCCGTAATGGATCATTTCTTTATAGCTACAATTTACTTCCAGAACGGGGATGATGATCCCAGATTCTTCGATTTTTTTATAGGGAAACCCTAGATGTACCAATAAGGCTACCCGAGCCTCTTCAAACCAGCGGATATAATTGCTGTGATGAATAATCCCCATTTGATCTGTTTCATAATAAAAAGGTTCTCGCACATAACCTGTAAATTTCTCCATGACTCATGCCTCGTTTTCCATTGATTTTTTACAAAAATAATTCATCCATTTCGGAAGTGCTTCGCTGATTTGTGTCGGCAAAACAATATATTGTTCTTTTGCCAGCTGGTCTCCAATGAAACTATGAAGATAAACAGCTGCTGCAATCGTTTGGTCATTTTGAGGAAACTGGGCTAAAAATCCTGTGATCATCCCAGCTAAAGTGTCACCCATGCCGCCTGTTGCCATAGCAGCAGAACCTAAAGGATTGGTGTAGAAGTGCTGGTGACCATAAATTTTTGTCTCATGACTTTTCAAAACGAGCACAGCACCGATTTCCTGTTGCTTCTTTTTGTTTTCTTTATCCCGTTGTTCTTGTATCGGTAGAGAACTCAACCGTTGCCACTCCATTTGATGAGGTGTAAGTACAGTTTGTTCGGGATAGGGTAGCAAAAGATGATTAGCAGCAAGTAAACTTAAAGCAGAGCCATCAATCACCAGCCATTGTTCTTTTGATTGGTTTTCTAGTACTTGTTTGAAACGTTCCAAACTCTTAGAAGAAGTACCCAATCCGGGACCAATCAAGAGTACATCTGCTTGCTTTATTACGGAAAGAAACTGGTCAGTATCCGTCCAATCTACAATCATTGCTTCTGGCAGATGACTGTGAAGAGCACTCCGATTTTTTTCATCAGTTACTACAGTCGTGAGACCCGCTCCGCTGTGTACGGCAGCTAAAGCACTCATAATGATTGCTCCGCCATATTGTTCATTGCCGCCAATCAAAACGATACGTCCAAATGTTCCTTTATGTGAAATTTTTGGACGAGGTGTGATGACTCTTTTCACTAGTTGTTCGTTTATCAGCATCGAAAAACCTCCTTTTACTCATTATAGCGTATATTTTTTTTAGAGAAAAACAGATAAGAAAAGGAATTGTCAGATTTTTTGAACTATTTTTTTCTGTAATTTGTGGTATCATGAACACGAAGACTTAAATAAGTGGAGGATTAACTTTATGACAATTGATTGGCAAAAAGAAGTAGAAGCACGTAAAGAAGACTTGCTTGAAGACTTGAAAAATCTTTTACGTGTCAACAGCGAGCGCGATGACTCAAAAGTAACACCAGATGCACCATTTGGACCTGGACCTCGCGACGCATTGAAACATATGTTAGCTTATGGCGAACGTGATGGATTTAAAGTAAAAAATGTCGATAACTATGCAGGGCATATTGATCTTGGCGAAGGAGACGAAACGCTAGGGATATTTGGACACATGGATGTCGTTCCTGCAGGAGATGGCTGGGACACAGATCCTTATGAACCAGTAATCAAGGATGGAAAGATCTTTGCACGCGGATCAAGCGATGACAAAGGTCCAAGTATGGCAGCTTACTATGCGATGAAGATCATTAAAGAACTTGACTTGAAACTATCAAAAAAAGTTCGCTTCGTAGTCGGCAGCGATGAAGAAAGCGGCTGGGGCGATATGGCTTATTATTTCGAACATGAAGAAGAACCAGATTTTGGTTTCTCACCAGATGCTGAATTCCCAATCATCAATGGTGAAAAAGGAAATGTTTCTTTAGCTTTACGCTTCAAAGGCGACAATGCAGGAGATTATGTCTTGAAATCTTTTGTTTCCGGACTTCGCGAAAATATGGTGCCAGGAACAGCAACTGCAGCACTTCAAGTACCAAGTGCAGATGCAGCTATCGCGATGGAAGAAGCATTTTACCAATTCATCGAAGCAAATCCAGTAAGCGGAACGATTGAAGCAGACAATACGTATGTAAAAATCGAATTAGTTGGTAAAGGCGCACATGGTGCAAGCCCACAATCTGGTATCAATGCAGGTTCTTTCTTGGCATTGTTCTTAGATAACTATGAATTCCTAGGATCTGCTAAACAATTTATCCATGTAGCAGCTGCTTATGTCCATGAAGATTTTTATGGAGAAAAACTAGGAGTCGCTTATGAAGATGAAAAAATGGGCAAATTGACAATGAATGCTGGACTATTTGCTTTTGAAGAAAATGGTACAGAGGAAGCGAACTTCATCAATATGAATTTCCGTTTTCCAAAAGGTGTAACAGTAGACGGATTGCAAAGTGACATCGAACAAACAGTGGGGCAAGAAGGCGCAACAGTTACTCGAGGTGCTCGCGTAATGGAACCACATTACGTACCAATGGATGATCCATTGGTGGCTACATTATTGCAAGTCTATGAAGACCACACTGGAGAAAAAGGCTACGAACAAATCATCGGTGGCGGAACTTACGGACGTTTGTTGAAACGTGGCGTTGCTTATGGAGCGATGTTCCCAGGATATACTGATACAATGCACCAAGCAAACGAATTTATGAGTCTTGATGACTTGTTCAGAGCAACAGCAATCTATGCAGATGCCATCTATCGTTTGGC
>OMJG01001882.1_pt1 | contig 11215 bp, 11 predicted proteins | sample 1646431 | NCBI WGS metagenome assembly OMJG01 (sample SAMN03771674, study PRJEB25209) | food metagenome | isolation source: Cotija cheese | place: Mexico:Jalisco,Michoacan | collected 2011-12-12 | reverse complement strand
TAAAATCTAAATCCATAAAGCCAGCCTCCTAACCAAAATCAATTTTATTATCGCTTTCTTTAGTACTACCTTCACGTGTGCGTAACGTTTCCCAAATACCTGTAGCCATCAGCCCACTAATTAATCCAGCTAACAAACGACCTGCTATAGATAATTCGGTTACTATCTCTGGTATAAAGGCAGTAACACCGCCTACCACAACACCTATCACCATTGAAATGATTGGTATGATATTTTTAGGCACAACACTCGATTTCTTAATAACTTGTGTTAATGCAATTGTGATTACTGAAATTATTCCTGCAAATGCTATAATTTGTTCCATTTATAAAAACCTCCATTAATTTAAAATAAAAAGCCGACACTGTGTGCCGACTTAGTTGTTATCTCTATTGTCATAAAATCTATTTTCAAAGTTTTCAAAACGAGTAGTTAAAGTATCAATTTTTGAACTGATTTGAAGAATCATTTTAATTTCTTCTCGTTGCTGCCTTAGTTCGTCCTTAACCTCTTTAACATCATTTTTATTATTTGAAACGTTTGCCTCTATTTTAGTGATTCTATTTTCATTATTCTTCTTATCTTTGTTTATTTTCCATGCAAAAGTTGCTATCGCTAAGGCAATAGGCAAGACAGAGAAAATAAACCATGTCGCTAATTCATTTTCATTCAACATTGAACCTCCGCCTACTATTCGTCGTTATGTTCTATTTGCGATTTGTACGCCTCTAGTTCTCTAGCTGTTGCCTCAAGCTCAATTTGTAGCTGCACGCTACGTTGAATTTCTTCAAACAGCCTATTTTGTAATACTGCTTTTTCGATATTTTCTTGGTTATTATTGTTCATTTATAATTGCCTCCAGTTTGTTAGATAACTTTTTAATTGTTTCGTCTTGCTCTTTTAACCCTAGTATTGCCCACGTTGCCACTTTTTGAACACTAATTGATTTATGGTCCAGCACACTAATATCAGGGCTGTCTTCAGCTATAAAACCAATATCGCCATCTGTGATACCGTCTTTCAAATCTTCTTTATAATCGAAAGAAACAGGCGTTAATCTTCGTATGGCTTGCATACCATTTTCTAATTCTTTAATGTTTGTTTTCAATTCTCTTGATGAACTCTTGATAAAGTCTTTAGCCTGTGCGCTGACAAACTCACCCGACTTATATTTAGTGAAACGTACGCCTGTTTGTCCTTGTAAATAAGTGTCACCACCGTCAAACGCTACACGCCCTACGCCAGACAAATCAAATGCACTCGCGTATATATCTTGCAAATTAGCCCCGCTTGAGTTCAAGCACCTTATTGCATTACCTCTTAATAATACGTCCCCATAGGTAGAAGTAACATTAAAGTTTAAATCATCAGATGTAATGCCCATAAAACCGTGTTGTACGTTTGAGTAGGAACGTAGACTTATATATTGCCCTCCAGTTCCCGGTGATGAATCAAAAGGAGTTTGCCTCCTTAGAGTTAAACCGGTTCCGTCTTTTTCGATTTCTAAACCACTATTTTTTAATCGTGTGTTCCAACCATCAGAGGAATTTAACAGTAATCTATATTTACTTTCTATTTTCAAGTCTTGCCCTGAATAGATGTGCATGCCTTGACCAAATACATTTGAAGAAAAAGTTTCGTCAGCAAATAAATCAATAAAACGAGCGCCTTTCTTGTCAGGAGACATACTGTGTACAGCCCTTTGAGTCGTTATGCCTTTATCAGTTAATGATGTCCAACGAGTGATGCCGTTCAGTTCTTTATCCCCCGCCTTTTTACTAATAAGCCCTGACCTGTAGACCCCGTTCCAACTTTCAGTGTAGGCTGTGTATTGCGCGTCACCCTCTGGGAAAGTACGAGTGAACTTACCTTGTGAACGAATTTTCCCTTTTTCAAGCACAGTAGAGTCAAATTCGCCCCCACCAACTAACCTTACTAAATCAGAATCAATTGTCCCTCCTCTGATGTAATCAGCATTTAATGAGCCTGCTGTAATCAAGTCGGCGTTTATCTGACCGCGTGTGATTGCATTGTGGAACGTTTGGCCACCATCTTTGCTGACACCTAAACCGCTTGAGTTGAGCAGCGTCACATAGTTAGGGTTGTCCTTATCAACGGCCATGATGCCTTGTTCACTGAATGACAACTCACTCGCTGTGTCCATTAGCATTTGAGTTGACTCTTTGATTGCTGCAGGCAGCACTGACTCTTTTATTTTCGTACGGCCTGCAAGCAAATCATTCATGTTAGATATAGCGCCCGATTGGGCTTGCTTATATCTCGTCTCACGTTTAGGGTCGCCTACTACGATTGATTGCTTAGTGACTTTGTGGTGTGCGTCTCGTGTCGTTTTAATCTCTTGTATTCTCAGCAATCTATTAAAGTTGATCGTTTCATCAATAACGGGTATCTCGTCGCCGATTTCAGGTTGCGCGAATGGATAATTTCTACCAAGTTTTACGAAATCAAGCTCAATACTCATCTTGAGTGATTTCTCAACTTGTTTCCTCATCATGTCGTCCATGAGTGACTCATCGGTCACACGTCCGTCAGTGACGGGAGGTGCCTCTCTGATACCGAATAACTCAATCATTGGGCTTGTCTTGCCTTGAGGATATTCCAGCTTATAGTTAGCTGCATGTAAGTTGTTAGACCCGTCGTAATCAAAATAACCTTGAACATAGGTATAAAAGTTTGTTGCGTCCTCCTCAAAACTGATGTCATTTGCGTTGAGTTTCTTAGAAATATAATAAGCAGGACGGCGTGAAATACGCGCGCCCAACTTGAAAGTTTTTGAGGCTGGCTCGTATTGGAACTCGAAACTGTAACGCTCTAGCCAGTTAAGAAACATTTCAAACTTGCTTTGTCCGTCACCTGCGTTTTCCCACTCTTTAGCATATACACCGTCTAGCAACGTATAGCTGTATGGTGTGTCGTCGAATATATAGTTTAGGAAGTCGACGCCTGTGCGGCTGCCTGTGATGTTCTCATGCACCCTGTGTGTTTCTAAATAATCGAATTGTGCCTCTTTAGCCGTGATTTGCACAACCTGCTTGTCTTTATATGCTTTTCGGTTTGCAATAACGACAATATAAACCAAGTCGTCAGATTTGCCTGTGACATTTTCTACTTGCCATAATTTAGAAATGCCATTAATAAAATGCGCTGTTTGGTCATTTTCAATCACATTGAAAGTCAGCATGCCGTCACTATTCATGCGTACTGTGTGATTAGTAACAGTTTCTACAGGATAGGCTTTCCCGTCTAAGTCTTTAAGAATTAAAGCCATTTAATGCCTCCTATAAATGAATTTCGGGTTTTGCATAATCAGGATTAGTCTCAATATTACCGTCAACATATAAGTAGTATTTAGAGTCAAAATTCTCTTTAAAGTTATCAGGCAGAATGTCAATAGGAATATCTACGCCACTCACGCCTCCTATGATTGCGTATGCCGTTATTTCATTGTTTTCATTTACTTTAATGTTAATTGTTTCAATCTCATCTCTCATTAAGTAACACCCCATATTTTTAATATCGTAATTTCGCTATCGTCAGTTGCTGTACCTTTAGAATCAAAGTAAGATTGGGAATAAATTTCTAGTTCAGTTGGAGAATTTCTGCTAATTAGCATTTCATTAAGGGAGTATCCGCTATTGCTATTAAATATATTCGAGTGGTTGATTGGGATAGCCCCCTCGTTTTCAGCATCAAAATTGAAAATTTCATTACCACCTGTACGGTTTACCTTCACTTTTAACTCAGTAAAATTTTCATAAGAAGTGTTGAGGTTTATTATTTCTCCGGTATTTTTAGCTTGTCCCTCAAACAAAACAGTTCTTGTCATACCTGTTAGCTCTTTCCAACCAGACCATTTTTTATAATATCTGTTTATAGACAATTTATCCTGATTATATGGTTGGAAATAAATGACTTTTACCGCATTTCTTTCAAAAACAGTTAAAAACCCACTATATCCGACAGGTGGATTAATTGGACTAGGCAGATAATGAAAACCAGTACTTAAACTATCTAAAAAATCCTCATCTTCTAAATCCATCCCCCTTTCGAAAGATTTGACTGTCCCATCATCATCAGTTAATTTGTGTTTTTGCCAATTGCTAGTGTCGACATTTTTAAAATCTTCAAGCGCTGTAATAGCTGCCTGTTTGGCACTATCCACCTCAGCAAGTGCTGTATCTTGCTTGCTAGAGAGCTTATCCATTGAGTCATTAAATAATGCTGTCAGTTCTGAAGCTTGTGTTGACATTTCGTCTTTGATTGCTTGTATTTGGCTCTGTGTGCTTTCTATGGACTCAATAGCTGAGTCTTTTGTAGATTGCACCTCTTGCGTGATATTTTGTATTTTCTTTTCATAAGCAGCAACGATTTCAGCTAGTTCATCTTTGAAAGGCTCGAACGGGTCGAGGTCTATCTGGTTAAAAGGTTGCCATTTACCATTTACGAAACCATAAACACGCTGCTCGTCAATAACTGTGATAAGTGACTTGTCAGCTTCCTCGCTTGGCAGGTCTGCTGCTGTCTGTACTGGCTCAAGCATTTTCATCGTGTTTGCGTCTTTGATTTCTTCCCACATGTCCTCGCTGATGCGTCTGTCGGTTTCATCAATCAAACCGTATAGCTCATCATAGTTGTCGTTATGATTATCAAGGTTTTTCAGGTCTAATGGTGTAGTGATTTCTTTTCTTGCCATATTGTCATGACCTCCTATAAGTAATAATATCGACACTCGACCTCGATAGTCAGGTCATAAGTGCCGTTAAACATTAATTTATTTAAGCCCTCCTGTAACTCGGGCATTTTGTAATTTGTAGCATTTAAGATACTTAGGCCATTATTGAAATAGCCGCCTGTTTCATAAGTGACAACATCACCTGCACTGATATTTGCTGCAGCACCGTCAATCTCAATATTAAGGCCGTTAAAGCCAAAGTTGATAGTGCTGTTTAATTCCTGATTGAAAGTGAGCTTTAATATCAAGTGTTGGTTAAATTGGTCTATCGGCACATCGCCGAAATTGTACACGTCGAATGATGTTGCTGTGTTCACATCGAATGTATATTGCCTTGTAGCAGGGTCTCGGCTCAGCCCCATGCCATATGACCAAATAGGGTTTTCTGTATAGTGCAATCCGTCACGCTCTAAATCTTTTGACGTGCCAACACTTTCAGCAAACGGCAGCTCTGTCGTATGGAACGATAGCTCGCCTTTGCCTTTAGATGTATGAGCTGATTGCTCTACCTCAGTAGCGCCTGAAAGCCTTACAAGGTAACGTTTGCCTGTGCTGACCTCGTTCTCTGATTGCGTTTCATCGAACACTGTATCTCTGCCGTATTGGTCAATTGATACTGCATTAGAGTTCTTCGCATCTTTGAATGTATAGCCTGCTACTTGTGGCCTGCGTAATTCCTGAATATAAAAAGGCTCAGTCTTAGTTGTTAGTTTGTATATTAAATCTCTGAATAGTGGATAAGATGCCAAATTCTGACCTTGAAATGAAAAAGGAACGCTAATATCGCGCCCCTTGTATGTTGCCCCCATGTCAAATGAGCCATTAAGCCCTTGTATGTCACGGGTTTGCTCCTCCATTTCAATACCACTAATTACAATGTCAGTAACGTCTACACCATACTCGCCTAATGTGAATGAGTCGCCGTTTTGTCGTGTGATTTTTAGGTCGATAGGTCACACCTCCTTATTAGAATGATAGAACTTCGCCGTCACGCGCGTTTACGCCGTTGACTTTAGCTGTTAAGACTTCATCGTCAGTGTCTAGCTGTATGCGTAAGTTCATTGTGCTAGGCTCAGCCTTAACTGTTGTTATATGGTTTGCCGTAACATGTCCGCGTGTAGATAAGTTGTTAAGTTCGCGATTAATGCCCTTAACTGCAGGCTTAGCTTGTAAGTTAGGATCAAAGCTATTAGTTAATGTACGAGCAAGTTGAGCAGTTTCACTTACAACATTTCTGCCCTCTTTCTCCATACCTACACGCATACCTGCAATAGTGTAATAACCAATATCTTTAAACACACGTGATGGGGAATGTATATCTAATGAACTTCTGATTTTAGAGGCTGCAGCATTTGCAATACTTCCTGCGGTAGCCATTACTGCGCCACGCTGTGAGTTCATTCCTGAAATAAAGCCTTGCATTGCAAACGAGCCTGCTGAAGTGAATTGCCCTTGTGCTGCTCTCATGCGAGCAACGGATTGATTCATCGAGCTAGTGACTACAGAAACAATTTGATTTCCGCCACTTCTGAACACGCTCACTGTTGCGCTCATCGTAGAGCTTGCAATACTTCTAATCTGATTCATTGAGCTAGATGTGATACTTCTCACATTTTGCATACCTGACTGCCATGCACTACTGATGCTACTGATACCCTCAGTAAATGCACTACGGATTGAGGACATTTGAGAAGATACCGTACTTGTAATGCTTGACATCGCGCTTGATGTTGTACTTTGTAGCTCATTCATACTGCTAGTGAAATTAGAAGTTACACCTGATAAGCCTGAACTCATTACTGATTTTACTTGTGCCATTCCTGACTCTATACGTGACACCATATGACTCATAGCTGAGCCTGCGTTGTCCGCCATAGTTTTAAACTTGCTACTAACGTCTGCGTCCATACCCGATACACTGCTACTTGCGGTACTACTCATAGAGTTCAGGGCATTAGATACAGAACTGTTCATAGAGTCAGTTTGAGAGGTACTGCCTGAGTTCATATTCATAAATTTGTTAATTGTTTCTGTATCCATACCTGCTGTAGCAGCATTTGCCCCGTTTTTCATGCTATTCATATTATTTGTAACGCTGTTACTCATACCACTAGCAGCCGTTGTGGAGCCATTCTTCATGCTATTTAGATTATTTGTCACAACTGAATTCATTGAGCTTGTTTCTGTGTTTCCTGATAAGTGCATTTTTGCGAAATTTTGAGTTACACTATTGTTCATTCCGCCAGATGCTGTTGTAGCACTATTTTTCATGGTATTCATATTTGATGATACGCCTGAATTCATACCTGTCAAAGCATTCATAGAGTTACTCTTCATTAAATTCATGTTGTTAGTAACGCCTGACTGCATTGAAGTCGTGTTTGCTATAGAGTCTGTAGAGGCTTTTTGTGTACCTAATGAAAGGGAATTACCTATTTTATCCCCTGTACTTTTTGCTTTATCCCCTGTTATTCCTAATTTATCGCCTAACCAATCTAACGCTTTACCTAATCCATTTATAATAATATCAGCAAGACGTTTCAATGAATCAATAACAGGGTCAACGATATTACGGAACCACTCGAATTTTTTATATAGTATGATAACAATTGCAACAAGTGCTGCTATCACTCCTATTACTACCCAAACAGGCCATGAAATAGCCCCCAGAGCTGCTGCAACTACACCTGCTGCACTTGCTAAAACACCAAATAAGCCACTTAGCACACTTACGACACCTGAGACTATGGCTATTGCGCCTTGTACCATAAAGAATATACCTACAAGTTTTCCGATTACTGATATCACTGTTAGTATCCATTGATTGGCCTCTATGAATGATGCTATCCAACCTACGACGGCAGCAACTACTTGGGCAATGCCTGCAATTACTGGCATAAACGCTTGAGCTAGTATACCTAAAACGGTAGTAATACCGTTGAATATGCCTATAAGCACTGTACCTACTGCGGATATAATTGTGCCAACATTGTTCCAAATACTGATTACGTTACTTCTAAATTGTTCGTTGGTTTGCCACAACTCAACAATAGCCATAACTACAGATGCTACTACTCCGATAATCGCTAACATGCTAGATGAAACTAATGTAAACGCACCTCTTAAAGCAGTTAGTACGCCTCTAAGCAACCCTGACTGTTTAGCAAAGTTGATAAACTGCCCTATTAAAGGTATGACCGTTTGAGTCACAAACAGAATTGCAGGCGCTAGTGCCATGAAAATACCTGATAATGTAGCAACTACGCCTATAACCATTGCCATAACCGAATTGGACTCAGTAAGTTTTGCAAGCCACTGAGTGAACGACTCCACAACCCTCAACACGGCTGCTGCAAGAGGAGCCATGCCAACTGCTAAATTATATACAATATTAATAATATTGCCTATCAAGCTGATTAAGACTGGGCCATTCTCTTGTACATATTTTACAAATTGTTGGAAACCGTCCGACTCAGCGATTGTTGCGCTCCATTGTTGGAAACGATTTGCCATTTGTGCCAATGACTCAAATACAACTTGCGAGTTAGGCGCAAAGGCTTTCATAAGGTTAAAAATACCTTTAAAGGTTGAGCTGAATATCTCGCCGATGATAGGTAAGTTCGTTTTAACAAAGTTCGTGAAGTCTTGAATGGCTGTGCTGCCCTCAACACTTGTTGCCCATTGATTGAATGATTTACCCATGTTCTTAAAGCCTTGAGATATCCATTCAGTCAGTGGTGCAAGATTAGTCAATATTGCGACCAATCCTGAGCCGAAATTGCCTGCTGCACTTAGCATATTGTTGAATATGCGTACACCTGTACTACCCATCATATCAAAGAAATCAGTTGCAACTTGTGAGTTTTTAGCCCAGTCAAGCGTTGCTGCACTTGCGGCCTCCATGCCTTTTGCTACACCTGATAGGAATGGTGTTAAGCCTGCAAGTGCTGCCTTTGCTGCATTAACTGCATTTGCTAACGTGTTGAATATCTCAGATTGATTTTGAGCAATAACGTCCTGCCATGCTGACTTGAGACTCTCTACTGCTGATTGGTAATTCTCGACTTCGTTAGTAACTGCAATTGTGCCGTCCTCGACCATTTGCAATGCGCTCATAGCCATTGCTCCGAAACCGACAACACCTGCGCCTGCTGTAGCGAACGCGCCAACCATTCCGATTGCTCCGCCGCCTACTGCGGCTGCAGCATTAAGTACAGCCATTAAAGCGGGTACTAGAGACGCGATTGCGGGAACTAATACCGTGACACTTGATAGCATTACACCTCTGAACATACTACTGAAAACCGTTCCAGTCGTTCTGATGTCGCCCGCCAAACTGTCTAAGCTTGATTTAAAGTTTTGAATAGAATTGTGTACTGCTCTGATAGCTCGTCTAGCACCGTTGGAATCAACCTCAAGCCGTGTGCGGTGTTTGTTCGGAATTGATTTCAACATGGCTTTAAACTTTGTGATTTTAGCTGATGCTGCTGAACTGTTCGCGTCTAGCGTTGTCTTAGCTCTCATTCGGCTGAAACTTTTCATAGATTTTTTAGCTGCTTTCATCTTAGCTCTAAAACTTGAAGTATCAGCATCAACGTCAGTATCTTTCACACTCTCAGCTGAGCCTTTAAATCGCTCAACGATACGCTTAGCTTTGTTAAAAGCATTTTTAAACTTTGAAACGTTGGCATCAATACTTGTACTAATCTTATAATCTGCCATGTATTCCCTCCTCTACTTTGAGTTATTGTGGTCTGTGATTTGTTTCAACACATCAAACGACGGTTTGTCATCTTCTTGATTGGCTGAGTCGCCCATTTGAACTGGATCACCTCTGTTGAGCCTGTCGAGGTTGTCTTGATAATGGATAATGTCATCTGCACTGCTGAACTTGAACTCATTATCGCCTTTTTTGCCGCCTTTTTTCTTTTGCTCAGCTTTAGCATCACGTATAGCAAAGGCTAGGCGGTACATGTCGTATTCTTCCTTGAGTAGCTCGTACTCGCGGGCATACATGCGATAGTTAAACTCAGTAAGTGTCATGACTTCAATGTCTTTTATGTCATATATCCCTAACTCACTCATGCAAAGTATTATTACTCGGTCATAAGTGAGTTTAGGCTGCTTTTCTATTTCTTCGCTGCTGCTTTCTTCGCTTGTCTGTAGTCCTCCGGTACGAGGTTTCGGGTCATAGGTCGCTTTCCCAGCTCCTTGAGAACTTCTTCTGCAAACTCGTCAAGGCCTTGCTCTTCTGCGATTTCGTCCAATACGGCTGAGATTTCTTCGTCAGACTTAGGCGCTTTCTTATTATGAGAAGTCGCTGCAAGGATTGTGTGACCAACTGCGACAGGGTTGCCGTCTTGCAAGTTAGGCGCTAACATTTGAATACCTTGACCGATACTCATTTGCTCCATTTCCATGCCTAATTTCTTATCAATGTCGTTCATAAATTTAAAGCCGAATGATAACTCGATTTCTTTGCCATTGTGTTTAATTTCCATAATATAATTACCTCGCTTATTTTTTGTATTAAGTAAAAAGACGGGCTATCTGCCCGCCTGTGCTGTTTTGCAATCCCTACTGAACTGATAGCCTAACGCTTTTAATATTAGGCTTAACCTCAGTTATTTCAGGCTTCACTGGGTGAAGAATCATCTTCACCTGTGCTGTCGTCCGGTTGCGGAATAGCCCCAAGTCCGTCGTCTGCAGCGTCCTCAGCTGTAGTGTCGTGGAAACCATAAGCTGCTTTGTTCTGCTCAATGATTTCAGGTAATGTAGCATAACCGCGTACTTTCTTAGAGTAAACGCCGAACTCAGACTCGAACTCAGCAATAGAGTCAGCCTCATTTTTACGTGTAATGCTGTTCCAAGTACCTTGACGGTATTCAGCTTTATACTGCCCATCTTCATTTTTTACTTTTTTGTTGATTACCCACAACTCGTACGGCGTGCCGTCCTCAGTAGCGTCTTCAATTTCATCGCTCAACTCGTCTTTAACGTCCATATAAGACGTGATAGTTACAGTTGACTCTAATGTACCACCTGAGCTAACTGAGCCGTCAATTGTCGCCTCACTGTCTGAGTCGCGTTCTGTTTCACGCTCAAGTTCTGTAATCCACATAATTTTGTTTGCCTCTACGGCCTCGCCTGCTTTACGAATTAATGCAAGTTCGTCAGTACCTTGTTTAATTGCCATAATGTCATGACCTCCATTTATTTAATAATGAAAGGCACACCTGCTATGAGGCGCGCCTATAGTGTTTGAAACTCTGTATCAATGATACTGTGCTGTAAATGTGTGTTTGTCGTATCATCATTAATGTTATTCGTATTGATGCTGACCAATGAAACATGATAGGAGGGTAGCTGCTCAGTTTTCATGAGAATATCTTGTATTTGAATATATAGCCTGTCATGCGTCTGTAGGTCGTCCGCGTCGCTCCATAAGTGAATACGTGCTTT
>OMJG01001881.1_pt1 | contig 11223 bp, 8 predicted proteins | sample 1646431 | NCBI WGS metagenome assembly OMJG01 (sample SAMN03771674, study PRJEB25209) | food metagenome | isolation source: Cotija cheese | place: Mexico:Jalisco,Michoacan | collected 2011-12-12 | reverse complement strand
TCAATATGAAGATAAAGCAGGTTTCTGTAAAGTAGCAAAGACAGAAGAAATAAAAGATAACGAATATATCTTAACACCAGGACGTTATGTAGGCTTAGCAGAAGTAGAAGAAGATTCAGACTCTAGTAGTACTAGAGGTAGTATTAATACTAAGATGATAAAAAATTTAAATATAATGATACCTGAAAAAAGCTATCAAAATAGAATTGTTTATTTAATTAATAGCATTGATGAAAAAATCGAAATAAACAAAAAAATCATAGAAAATCTTGAAGAACTTTCACAAACACTATTTAAACGTTGGTTTGTTGATTTTGAATTTCCTGATGAAAATGGAAATCCATACAAATCAAGCGGTGGAGAGATGGTTGATAGTGAATTGGGTGAAATACCTAGGAGTTGGAAAGTTGATGAATTAGGAAATTATATAAAAATAAAAAGTGGTAAAAGACCTAAAAATAAAGTTGATAAAGAAGATATAGAAAATGTGGTGCCAATAATTGGTGCTAGTAAAATAGTGGGTTATACGAATGATTATTTATATAATGAAAAAATTATTATAATTGGTAGGGTAGGAACTCATGGTGTAATCCAAAGGTTTTCTACAAGAACATGGCCATCAGATAATACTTTTGTAATAACAAGTGATTTTGAAAGCATTATATATCAAGTACTTAAAAGTATAGACTATATATCATTGAATAGAGGTTCTACACAACCTCTATTATCTCAAAAAGATATTAAGAATACTAAAGTAGTAATGCCCACCAATGCAACTTTGCTTTCAAAATATCAAAAGAAAAACAATCATATTTTAAAAATGATGGATCAAAAAATCATAGAAAACAAGAAATTAACACAACTCCGTGACACATTACTACCAAAATTAATGTCAGGTGAAATTGAGATACCTGATGACATCGAGGTGAATGAAGATGAGCTTTCAATTTAGTGAAGATGATTTAGAACAGGTTGCATTGAAGTGGTTTGAGGGTCTTGGTTATTCTGTTAAGAATGGTCGAGATAGTGGTGAGAATGGGATTATGAATGAACGGGAGAGCGACAAAGATGTTGTGCTTGATGATCGTTTAGAAGCAGCTTTAAGACGTATTAATCCTGAACTAAATAATAGTGCTATTGAACAGGCTATACGTGAAATTTCTATTGAGAAGTCTCCTAGTTTATTAGAGAATAACCGTTCTTTCCATGAAATGATTACAAATGGTATAGAGGTTGAACACTATAATGATGACGGTGAGACGATTAATGATTTGGTATATGTATTCGACTTTGATAACCCAGGAAATAATGATTTCTTAGCGGTTAATCAATTAACTGTTGTAAATGGAGATTATAAAAAGCGACCTGATATTGTGTTATTCATAAATGGATTACCGGTAGTGGTAATTGAACTGAAAAATTCTACAAATGAATCTGTTGGTATTGAAGACGGGTATCATCAGTTAGAAACTTATAAAATGAGAATTCCACAATTATTTAATCATAATGCAGTATTAGTAACGAGTGATGGTGTTAATACAAAAGCTGGTTCTTTAACTGCTGATTATGACCGTTTTATGACTTGGCGCACTAAAGATGGAAAAACTGAAGATTCATCAACATTTCGTAGTTTAGATATATTGATTCACGGTATGCTAAATAAGGAAGTACTATTAGATTTAATACGTCATTTTGTTTTATTCCAAGATGATGGTAAAGGAAATATAGTTAAAATATTAGCTGCATATCATCAATATTATGCAGTGAATAAAGCTATTGATCGTGCTATGGAAGCAACATCTGAACATGGTGATGGTAAGGTTGGCGTTATTTGGCATACACAAGGTTCTGGTAAGAGTTTGACAATGGTTTTCTTCTCAGGAAAGTTAATTCAAAAATTAAATAATCCAACATTAGTGGTCGTAACAGACCGTAATGACTTAGACAATCAATTGTATGGTACTTTTGTTAAGTCCAAAGGACGTTCAGGTAAAGGATTACTAAGGCAAACACCTAAACAAGCCGAATCACGAAAAGAATTGAAAGAACTATTATCTGTAGAATCAGGTGGTATCGTATTTACAACTATGCAGAAATTCGAACCTGAAGAAGGTCAAGTGGCAATGGATGCTTTAACAGAACGTAAAAATGTAGTAGTTATGGCAGACGAAGCACACCGTACACAATATGGTTTCAAAGCAACGTACGATGAAAAAGGTGAAGGAATTAAATATGGTTATGCAAAATATTTAAGAGATGCTCTACCTAACGCTTCGTTCGTTGGTTTTACTGGAACACCTGTATCTTCGACAGATAAAAATACGCAAATGGTATTTGGAAATTATATTGATGTATATGATATGACACAATCTGTAGAAGACGGTAGTACGGTTAAAATATACTATGAAAGTCGTATTATTCCATTAAATTTACCAACCGATTTAGATATTGATGAAGCATATGATGTCATTACTTCTGGCCAAGAAGAAGATACTAAATCTCGATTGAAATCTAAGTGGTCACGTATAGAAGCTCTATCTGGTGCAGAACAACGTGTGCATGCTTTAGCGACTGACATTATTAATCACTTTGAAACAAGACAGAAGGCAATGAAGGGTAAGGGTATGATTGTCACAATGAGTCGTCGTATTGCCGTTGATTTATATGATGAAATTGTAAGACTTAAACCTGAATGGCATTCTGATGATGATGACAAAGGTGTTATCAAAGTCGTTATGACAGGTTCATCTAGTGATCCGCAAAACTTCCAAAAACATATAGGTCCGAAAAAGCGAAGAAACCTTTTAGAGAATCGTATGAAAGATGTTAATGATGAATTGCAACTCGTAATTGTGCGAGACATGTGGTTAACAGGATTTGATGTACCTTCAATGCATACAATGTACATAGATAAACCGATGAAAGGTCATAATTTAATGCAAGCTATTGCACGTGTTAATAGAGTGTTTAAAGATAAACCGGGCGGCTTAATTGTTGATTATGTAGGTATTGCTGAAAGTCTGAAGGAAGCATTAAAAGAGTATACGGAATCTGATAGAGAACAAACAGGCATAGACACAGATAAAGCTCTTGAAGTTATGTTAATGAAATACGATATCATACAAGATATGTTGTATAATCATGACTATTCTGATTTTGAGTCAGATGATCAATTAAATCGCTATAATGCTATATCAAATACGATGGATTATATCATTGGATTAGGTGAGAAAGAAAGAGACCGTTTTGTGAAAACAGTGACCGAGCTTTCTAAGGCATTTGCATTATGTGCGACAGAGGAAGCTGCTCAAGAACTGAACAGTGAAATTGCGTTTTTAAAAGCAGTAAAATCCGGTCTTGTTAAATTATTAGCTCCACCTAGTGAAGGAAGCAACCGTAAAAAGACACCTGCTGAAATAGAAGCAGAAATAAATCAATTGATTTCAAAATCAGTTGTAACTGAAGAAGTTGTAGATATTTATCAAACACTCGGAATTGAAAATCCAGATATCTCAATCTTGTCAGATGATTTCTTAAAAGATGTAGAAGGACTACAGCAAAAAAATGTTGCAGTTGAGTTGTTGAACAAATTACTTAAAGGACAAGTTAAGTCATTAATGAAAACAAACGCTACAGTGTCTAAGAGATTTTCTGAGATGTTAAGTAAATCAATACAAAAATACAATAATCGTTCTATTGAAGCTTCAAAAGTAATAGAAGAATTAATTCAAATGGCTAAAGAAATTAAGCAAGAACAAAAACGAGGTAATGACTTAGGTTTAAGTACTGAAGAAATTGCATTTTATGATGCATTAGCTTCACATGAAACAGCAAAAGAGGCAATGGGCGATAAAGAATTAAGAGCCATTGCACATGAATTAACTAAAACAGTTAAAGATAACATGAGTGTGGATTGGTCTAAACGTGATAGTGCCAAAGCTAAAATGAGAGTACAAGTTCGTAGATTATTAAAGAAATATGGCTATCCACCAGATCTTCAGAAAATAGCAGTAGAACAAGTAGTAGAACAAGCAGAATTAATGGCAAGTCAGCAATAAAAAAATAATTGAGCATCTTCCAAATAAAGCGGAAGATGCTCGTATTTTTAACTATATTTATACTTCTATTTTAATAATGTAAATGATACTTTAAAATCTTATTTTTTATTAGGATCGATTACTTCCAATATAATGAAAATAATTAAGACAATTCTATTACTAAAAAATTATCTATATGGGTACTCGTATTCAACCTAGTGGTTTTATTGTCCAATCTTTTCGTGCATAAGGATTTAATGGATGCATGATTTCATTTGTTTGAGGATTTGTTAATATGTTGATTTTCTTACTGTGAGGTTTTAACATGTCTAATACATCATTCACTCTATTTTCCACAAGGGGTTTCTTTCCGTAGGAACCCCAAGCCAACAAAACACTATCAGCTTCCTTGACAGCTTTCATAATATGAATATCCGTATGCTTGTCATGGCTGTTTTCGATATGTTTTAAATTAATGGGTGTATCAATATTTGAAAACAGGTTTATAAAATTAACGCCACCATATTCATCTTTTTCAGCTACTTTATTGATAATAAGTTGTGTTGTAAGGTCAACGTTGATAACACCATCATAATGAGGATACATCGTTATAATTGTGAGTACTTCTTTATCAATATCCCAAGTTTTCTTGAGAAGATAGCGATGCATTTTATCCTCACTAAATATCGCTTCTGTTTCTAATACACTTTTGATTGATTTCATTTTTATCTAACTCCTTTATTTAATATTCTTCAGGTAATAACATGACATAATAGGAAAAGCCTACATCATCTTCACGGATAACGTAGACTTTATTGATATTGAGAGATTGTTTATAATATGTTTTATGAATTTTGACATAATCAGGACGTTCTTGTTTATGCTTGATGTAAAGTTGGTCATCATACATATTAAATTGGAAGATATGAAAATAATCTGCGACTTCCTCTTTAGATTGTTCATCCTCTCTATATGAGACAATTTTCCATAATTGTTGCTGTAACATTGCTGGCAAGTAATTGGCAATACCACGTGTAATATAACGTTCCATGCTCATTTCTCCTTTTCTATATCTTTCATTATTGTAATAACTTCTGTAATGACTGTGACGCTTATCTGAGCTATGTGTATCCATTTATTCATTATTATGATTCTCCTTTTCAAGTAAGTGTCTTTGATCTAGTAGTGGCATAACTGTGTTATGAAGATATAAGAAGTCCATATCGTTTGTTTCATCAATATAACCAATCGCAATAAGTTGTTTTTGATAGTAGAGGATAAAGGGGTATATATGCCTTTCATGAAGTGTATCAGAGTAGTAAGTATACGTATGAAGTATTTTGTTGGTGAGTGGACCAAGTCTTACATATTGATCAGGAAGGATATTATCTGCCACTTCATCAATGGCTTCACATTCCCATTTTTCATTTTTGGGTAAACCAAATAAATGTGTGATATAGTTCTTGAGCTGTTTTTCTAGTGTCATAGTCATGACCTCCTTTATTATTGTTTGAATACATTTATACATATTCATGGATATAATATATATTTGATTTTTCGTTATAATCGCTACATCCTCATCAATCTGAATTAAGTGGCAAAAGTGGTAAATTAGGATACAGAACATTTATTTTTATCATCAATCATAAAATGAAATTGAGGCATAAAAAAAGTCCCCCAATCTTTTTTCAAAGATTGAGGGATAAGTGATTCATCTATTTTGTACCTTATCAGCTTTACTTGCTTATCTTTTGTTATTTCTATGGAATCAATCAATATTTTCATTAACTGATTTTTAGCTTCTGGATCAGCTTTCTTAAGAGAGGCACTAAATCTATTCATCATGATAATAAGGCGTGCTTTTAAAACTTTGTAGTTCATCGCTACAGGTTGATTAACTTTTTGGTTATTAGCTGTTTTTATCTTTTCTTCTATTGTTTTAAGCTGTACATTGAGTTCTTTTTGTTTTTCACTAAGTAATGTACTATCCATTTGATCGTCCAAAAATAATTCTAAGAGTCTTGCTTGTTGTGTTTTGATTTTTTGCTTTTGTCTCTTTAAGGTGTCTATATCGTCTACTACTTCAATAGGGTCCATTTGCTTATGCTTAATATTCTCAATAACATCTTCACAAATCTTTCCCACAACTTCAGGCTGAGATAAGATGATATTAAGGTGCTTATGAATAACTGCCTCGACCACCTCAGCTTTTATAGAGTTGCTATGACAAGCAGCACTACCTGAGCGATTAAATAAAGAACAAATGTAATAACGCTTGATTGTACGTTCTTTTGATTTTTTCGTATTGTAATAAGTTCGTCTGCACACCATATTATTACCGCATTCTGGACACTTAATAAGTCCGCGAAGATAAAAGTCTCCACCAATAGGGCGTCCGGGTTTAAAGCTTTTAGATACTAATTTTTCGTGTACCTGATCAAACATTTCTTCACTTATAATTGCTTCATGTTTACCTTTCACCAAAATCACTTCATTTTCTCCACTTTTACCACTTCGTCTTTTGGCGGACCAATTTTGATAATTATTAAATCTTACAAATCCTTTATAAACAGGATTGTTTAGAATGTATTTGACCCCAAATACTGAGAATGGTTTATGATTAATGGTACGATATCCTTTTTGGTTTAGTATTGTTGTAATGGCCTTAAGTCCTTTATCATGGTTCAAATATAAATCGAAGACTTCTTTGACAATATTAGCTTCATGCTCATCTATAACCAAGTCATTCTTCTGTGTCAGTGGATTAAGTGATAACTTATAACCTAAAACACGTCCTGTAATGGCCTCTCCTTGCCTTGCTTTAGCATTCATTGACATCTTCACATTTGATATCAGTGTCTGCCTCTCTATAGAGCCAATTAGCCCAAACATAGTCACTAGTATCTCACCTGAGTATTCTGATGTATCTATATTCTCAGATATCGATTTATAGCCAACACCATGTTCTTTAAAATCATGAATAATATTAAATACATCACGCATTGACCGTGAAATACGATTGAGTTTCCAACTTAGTACCATTTCAATTTTATTCGCTTTTACATCGTCTAATAATTGCTTCATTGCTGGACGGTCTTGAATATTTTTACCAGAGATACCCGAGTCTGTGTATGTTTGATATTCATAACCTGGGAAATGTTTAAGTACTTCTTTAATCAATACTTGTTCTTGTTCATGAATCGAATAACCACGCTCAGATTGTTCTGATGTACTTACTCTAGAGTACAATGCAATTTTCTTATTCATAGTTTATGTCTCCTTTTTTATTATGTTAAGTTATTGACCATAGGTCTTCATAACATCACATTGATAATATATATTTATATTTGCCTTAGTTTTTGTCACTTTTACCACTTTAAAATATGTGCACTATAGGCTCTTGCCTATAGTGCTTATTTTTCTTACTTCTCTTTAATAATCCGTTCTTCGAGGATAGGTGTCATAATTTCTACAATTGCTTCTATTTGTTCATTATTCATCGTCAAAGTCCTCCCAATCAAAGTCTAAATCATCTTCTTGTAATATCTCATCATCTTTGACATTCTCAATTTTATCGAATGAAAGGATATTATTTTTATCTAAATCATTATGAAATTCTTTTTTGTCAGTTTCTTTCCATCCTAAATCGACCCAATACTTATAACCATTACTTTGTATACTTTGTCCGTTAAAATTTGCTTTAACCAAATCATTAATAACTTTGGAGCTTACACTAATTTTTGCTCTGATGATATTATTGAGCTCAGGTGCATATATACGAGACCCTGGCTTACTAATTATTAGTTTTTTTAGTAAATTAATAATTGCTTTCTGATTTGCAATACTTGCAGATTTACTAGAAACAAATTCATACCCAAAATTCAACCAATCATGAGTAATTTCAGTGACACGTTCATTTTCAAGCTTTTCGGTATCGGCTTTTACAATTTTCTGATATACAGACATCAAGTAAAGGAAGATTTCTTTTTTCTCGTTCTTTAACTTTTCATTTAAAGTAGTGTCTGCCTTTTCAACATAATATTCACAAGGAATGACTGAAATACGGCGTTCTAATGCTTTGGCATGTTCAGATGGAAAATTAAGTACCGCATTTGTATTAAAAACGAGTTTTAAATCTAAAGTAACTTCGACCTGCGTCTGCCCTTTACGATCAACATGAATAGGTTCAACGGATAATAACTTTTTGAAATCATTCACAGTTGCTTCATCAACTCTAGCTTTTCCTACCTCATCACTAGCCATAAGTCGTTTACCAATCAAACTTTCTTTATCAAAACGCCCTCCAAGTTCATTAAGCGTTTTAGATACGACATCATTACCGTAGAAGAAAGATTTAAGCAACTTGATATAGACCGATTTCCCATTCTTTGCTGTTCCATACAAAATAAGCCCACGACGTAGTTTCGTATTTCCAGTCAGTAAAACCGCTGTATGCTGGAAGAGGTAGTACTGTAAATCAGTATCGAAATTAGCAAGTTCTAACATATACTTGTCAAAATGATGTGGTACCTTGTCGGTGATTGTATCATTCATGTCTAAATCTAAATTCAAGCGTGTTTTTGGAAATATCTCTATGTGATTCTCCACCACTTCAAACGATTTTAGGTTGAACATCTTTTTACCACAACCGATGTGATGTTTATCCTCAACAAGTTCATCTACATCCGTTGATTTTTGTATGCCATTCACAACGTTTTTCAGAGTGTTTAATGAAGGTTTATAACCAACTAACAGCACTTGTATCATTTTAGATACAATGTCTCGCAGTGCATCTTCATTTACTTTTTCCCAACCTTTATCTTTGAAAATAAACAACTCTGAATCAAAGCGTTTAATATGGAACAGTTTAATCATCATATCCATTAAAATGGTGTCATTTGGTTTTTTCTCAATACCAAAATAAGTATGGATATTAAATCGATAGTCCACATCTTTAGGAATATCAAGATCCAATTGATTAATAAGTGTGTTATACACCTTTATAGATTCTTCAGCTTGATCTAGTTCATCCTCATTTCCCACACTCGTTGTTAGGATAGCAATCAGACCTTCACGGTCGATTGCCTCCTTAGCAACATTTAAAAGCTTGGATAACATTTGTATTATATGATTCATGATTGTACTCCTCCAAATCTATTTAATGGTGCAACATCTTGTACAAAATAATTTCCGTTATATTGACCGATAAGAACTAAGTGTTTACGATCAATATATGGTTCATAGGTTTCATGATTCGCGCTATAATTACTATGCTGTTTAAGCCAATCATTTATTGATAACTGCATACCTGACGTTTGTACTAAAATATTACGATTCGCATATAAAATCTGGTTATCCACTTCAATTTCATACGTGAATTGATGTTTAATTTCACCTAAAAAATCTGTCTCACTTACAGAACACAATGTAGCAACATATATATGACCTGCTCTCAATGTTGTTTTTTGTGGGATTTGTAAACTTTGACCTCTGTCATTATTCATTGCCTGTACCTCCCATTTCTTCCACTGTCACATGCGCAAATTCACCATTGAACAATTGGTTAGCTGTACGTTTCATTAGTTGAGCAACATTCTGTGCAGTCACTTTATCATCACATTCAATCATAATCGCATCGTGAATTGGTATGATAATTTTGAAAATATTTTGTTCGCACTGTGCTTTGTACACTTCCAATAAAATATGTTTGAAAATATAACTCGCTACAGTTTGGACGTAAATTGCCATGATGCTGCTACTTTGAAATGCACTCATATCATGTTCAATACCGTATGGCATAAGCATTGATTTATTCTCTTCGACTTGTTTCTTAAGTTCAATAACTTTAGTAAATTGGCTGACCGTATCCAACCATTGCACTTCACTTACATATTGATTCAGCTTGAATTTAGGATTTTCGAAGTTGCCGCCAAATAGAAACGAACCAATAAATGCACGTTTAACGTACTTTTTCTCTTTTTTGGTCAGTGATAAATCTTCTAGTAATGCATCATATAAACCTTCTTTATAATTCAAATAGTCAATCAATTTAGAATCTTGCGTCATGAAACCAACAACAGAAGGGTCAAATGACTTGAAATCGATTGTATATACCTTTTTAAATTCTGAAGGTGAAATCGTATGCTGGATTGCCTTAGGTAAACCTTGAATATTAAAATTTTTAGTTGTGATTCGATGTGTCCGAGTCCCAATCAACGATAATTGCGTATATAATCGATTCGTTCCATTTAATGCCTGTTCTAATCTACTAAATATCTTTTCAAGCTTATCAGAATGTTCATCGTTCTTGGAATTTTCAAGCATTGTGGCTTTGATATCAGGTAGTTTATCGATATTAAGCGAAATAGGTTCTGATTCAATCTCTTCCTTTAACGTTTCCAATCCTTGATGTGTTTTCACGTATTGGTCTAACTTAACTCGCTTATCAGCTAAAAGTGCATTGTATTTTTGATCTAGCTGTTGGCTGAATTGTTGTTGCAATTGTTGAATATCATTTTGGTTAGATGCTTTGTTCATTAACAACTGCTCTGTTTTGTTGCTTTGACTCAATGACATAAGGTTGTCTCTAGTCTTCATTTGAATCTTCTCCTTTATAAAGTTGATAGTGGCGCGCTCACTTTCACTGAAATTTTGTTTGTCTTGGCCCTGACAGTGTATAATTTATCAACTTTATTAAAGAAAGTGATTAAGTCATTGAAAAAAAACAAAAAAAAATAAACCCAATAAACGCGTCATTACAGCGTTTATTGGGTCAAAAATTTTTTTAAATTTTTCTTTACACATAACCTATGATAGATTAATGCCTATGATTTTGACGTATTAAATCTTCGTTTTTCAATAGATCTTTTGAAATTTTCAATGAAAGGACCTACCATAAAATTATCAAAGTTATAATTATAGTCTTTGATATCATACCAATTAATCATCTTATAAAAGTTAAACATTTTCCCATTTTCCATCACTTCATTTCTAACTACTCGATTAATATTAGGATACTTAGATTTCACAGCATCACCACTGATATATCTATCCAATGTAAGAATTGCTTTATGAACATCTTCAATAGCATATCTTATATAGTCATTATCGATCTTACCTACATAATTAATATCTAAACCATATTTAGATAATACAGTTTGTAAATATACTAAGCTATCTTTAGCTT
>OMJG01001880.1_pt1 | contig 11224 bp, 9 predicted proteins | sample 1646431 | NCBI WGS metagenome assembly OMJG01 (sample SAMN03771674, study PRJEB25209) | food metagenome | isolation source: Cotija cheese | place: Mexico:Jalisco,Michoacan | collected 2011-12-12 | reverse complement strand
ATCCCGTAGCTCATTAAACCCATTGAGTTCCCCACACATATCGTCGTACAATATTCGCGTGGCTATCGAATTCAGCAAGAGTGCCAGGAGGCATGGATTCACGCTGGACGACGCGCTACATGCAATAGAAAATGCAGAATTTGAGAATCGGTCATTCGATCGCAGAGATCATCTGAACGTCGACGTCATGGCTTGGATAGGTCCCGCGGTAGATGGCCAGAGTATCGAGGTATTTGCGGGTATCCAGCTCCCAGATTCACTCGTGATATTCCATGTGATGGAGGCTAGACCAAAAACTATCAGCAAGATGAGGAGGACAAAATGAACCACAAGATTGATTGGGACAAGATGGCGGACTGGGCCGAAAGCGATGCGCCATTCGCTGGCGCTCCTAGCGGTCAAACGCTTTCTGGCGAGGCTGCGCGCGAAGCGGGCCGACGGATCTTGGAGCAGTATGGTTCGGGCCGGCCTTCACTCGGACACGAGCATGCTCAGGGCAAGGGGAGTTCGCCGCGGCGGCAGGTTCGCTTACCCCAAGAGGTTAACGATGAGCTTGACGCTTATGCTGCTGAGCATGGTCAAACGGCATCGCAGGTTATGCGAGACGCGCTGAAAGAGTTCTTCGAGCGCCGGGCAGCTTAGGGCTTCCGCGAGGGATAGCTGCTATTGCGCCGCGAAGTGAACCCTCATTTCCCGGGGATCGCGTCAGAAATCGCTACATGCCGAAATTCTGCGTCAGATCTCTGGAAACGAGAATCCGGTAGAGCCCTGTCCGGAAAGGCTGATCTGGTCCCTAACGCTACTTCCGCAGCACGGCTAGCGCGCCCAGTTGAGAGACTACGGTGGCGCCCCACAACAGCATAATGAGTTGTGGATTCGTGAAGATGAGTTCGGACTGGAAGTGCCAGAGTGCCCAGCCACCCGCGGCCTCCACCACGATGGTCAGCAACAGAGTCCATGTGCGGTCGGCTCCGCGCAGGCCACGGGCCACAAACAGAAGCACTACAAACACTAGAGCCCATACAGCCCCAATGCCCGCCTGAATGAGTAGGCCGGTGGTAAATCCATCGCCCATCTCATAATTAGGTACGGTGTTCTCCGCGAAGTACTTGGCGGCGCCTACGGGCAGGAGCATTTGGATCAATCCCAAGAGGAGAACTCCGAGCCGTTTACTAGTTTTCATATCGTGGTCCTCCATTCCCATGCGGTTTCAAATCCGAAAACAGGTCAAAATAGCCCGATTTTGCACTCAGACCTCGCTATTTGGAGTTGAACTACTCCCACTCGATGGTGGCCGGTGGCTTACTCGTGACGTCCAGTACAACGCGATTGACCTCGGGCACCGAATTGGTGATGCGCGTGGAGATCCGGGCCAGTACGTCGTATGGCATGCGCGTCCAATCGGCCGTCATGGCATCCTCGGAAGAGACGGGCCGCAGCACGATCGGGTGGCCGTAGGTGCGCCCATCGCCCTGGACGCCAACGGAGTGAACATCGGCCAGCAGCACAACGGGGCACTGCCAGATTTCTAGGTCTAGCCCGGCTGCCGTTAGCTCCTCGCGCACGATAAGGTCCGCGGCCTGGAGAATGTCCAAGCGCTCGCGCGTGACTTCGCCGATGATGCGGATCCCCAAGCCGGGCCCGGGGAAGGGCTGGCGTGCCACGATTTTCTCGGGAACACCCAGTTCACGCCCGATGGCGCGAACCTCGTCCTTAAACAGAGAGCGCAGCGGCTCGATAAGGGAAAACTCCATGTCTTCTGGAAGCCCGCCCACATTGTGATGGCTCTTGATGTTTGCAGCACCCTCGCCGCCGCCCGACTCCACCACGTCTGGGTAAAGCGTTCCCTGTACAAGGAACTTGACGTCCCCGCCTTCGCTTCCGAGCTTGGCAACGAGCGCCTTCTGCGCCGCCTCGAAACTGCGAATAAACTCGCGGCCGATGATCTTCCTCTTGGCCTCGGGTTCGCTCACCCCGGCCAGCGCCTCCAAGAAGCGCCCGGACTCATCGTGGGTTTCCATCCGGATACCCATCCCTGCGGCGTAATCCTTTTCCACCTGCTCGCGCTCGCCAGCCCGAAGCAGCCCGTGATCGATGAAGAAGCAGGTGAGCTGATCACCGATCGCCTTGTGTACTAACGCGGCAGCAACGGAGGAATCCACACCGCCGGACAGCGCGCAGATCACCTGAGCGTCGCCAACCTGCTCGCGGATCTTGGCCACTTCGGCATCGATAATCGATTCGCTGGTCCAGTTCGGCTCGATTCCAGCGGCGTCGTACAGGAAGTTCTCAAGTGCCTTCTGCCCGAAATCGGAGTGCTTGACCTCGGGATGCCACTGCAGCCCGTATAGTTTGCGTTCGCGGTTTTCGAATGCGGCCACGGGTGTGCCATTGGTAGAGGCAGTCACCGCGAATCCTTCGGGTGCGGCCTGCACGGCATCACCGTGGCTCATCCACACCACCTGATCGGCGGGTGTTCCCGCGAATAGGCACGATTCCCCGGTCAGTTCAGCGTTGGTATGTCCGTACTCGCGGGTGCCGGTATGTCCCACCTTGCCGCCGAGCGCCGCCGCCATGGTCTGGAACCCATAGCAGATTCCTAGGACGGGAACGCCGGCATCAAACACGGCCGAATCGAAGGAGGGCGCTGCCTCGGCATACACGGAGGCCGGCCCGCCGGACAAGATGATGGCGGCTGGCTGCTTGGCCAGCATCGCCTCCGCGCTCATCGTATGAGGAACGATCTCCGAATAAACGCGGGCCTCACGCACGCGCCGCGCGATCAGCTGCGCGTACTGGGCACCGAAATCAACAACAAGGACAACACCATTTGAGCTCACCCCACGAGGATAGCCGATGCCGCGGGCCCGCGTAGAATATCTCCATGCACGCACCGATCCGCGACGGCATCAACGCCCGCCCGATTCGCATCCATGCTGCGGGCAAAGCACTGGATCAGGTACAAGCGACGTTGCCCAAGCTCAGGCCCGAACTTCCCGCCGCGTTTTTTCGGGGAGATATTATCGCCGACGACGGATCCCCACTTACACCCGATTCTTCCGTCCGCGCGGGGCAAGTCGTTTGGGCCTTTGGAGGCGTCACGGACGAACCAGCCGAGCCGATCACGCTGCCCATCGTGGAAGAAAACGAACGGTGGTTGGTGGTGGATAAGCCGCACGATATGGCAACAATGCCGCGCGGGAGCCACGTCGCCAGCACGCTCACGGTGGCCCTACGCAGGCAGCTCGAGAACAACGAGCTGGTGGCTGCCCACCGCTTAGATGCCGCGACGGCTGGCGTGGTGCTTGTGACTAAGGCCAGGCAGTGGAGAGGGCCCTATCAGACGCTGTTCGAGCGTGGCCTCGTGACGAAGGAATACCTTGTGGTTGCCGACGTGTCCGCGCTGGGGTCACAGGCTCGCGAGCATCTACGGGAGAGAATGACGGTTTCCCTACGCCTCGTCAAGCCCAAAGGTAGCCTCACTACGCACACAGTCCAGGGTGAACCGAATTCGGTGACGGAGATTTTATGTGAGCGTTTAGGCGCAGAGCTCGGAGCATTCCGAGTCTGGCCAACCACGGGAAAGACGCATCAGATCCGGGCCGTGTTCGAGCACCTTGGGATGCCTCTGGTGGGGGATGAGCTCTATCGTCGTCGTCCTAAAAAAACTCCCCTCCAACTACTTGCTCATTCTCTCGAATTTGTGGACCCGATAACTGGGGAAAATGTGATGGCCCGGACGCAGCAGACGCTCGCGCTGTGGGAGCTTGCTCACGAGTGAGTGTGATTCGCCAAAGTGCGGACCTAAGCCCCACAGATTATGAGAACATTTAGGAGGCGAGAAAGACCCGCTAGCAGATTGGTTCGGGATTCCGGACCGGAAGGATTGCACTGTGGCATACAGCGTCTATTTTACGGCTGCACAGGCGAACTCTGGCACGCAGCCAGTCGCAAAAGCTTATCTTGAATTCCTGAAGACCCAATACGAGCGCGTCGCGGTTTTCCGCGGCTGGGCCAATGGTCCGATCGAACAGGACGAACAATTCTTGGAGCTCCTTGACGTTGTGGGGCGGCGCGACGAGGCCGATCTGGCGTGGGGCACCACCCGCGAGTCCTACGTAACGGACGAGGATTCTGCGATGACCGAGCTGGTCAAGCGCTACACCGATTACGCTGATGGATTCGATGCGGTCCTTATCTTGGGCGTCATGGACGGGGATCCCATCAATCCCGGTCAGGTGGCTCGCAACGGCCGCGCGATCGCGAACCTTGCCACCTCGGTGATTCTGGTTGTGCCGGGAACGGGAAAGACTCCCGCACAGGTCATGACCGTTGGGTCTCTTTCGGCCGACGTGATCTCCGAAGAGCACGCCGAGCTGTCCGCCATCATCATCGGAAATGCCGAAGAGGGCGCGGAGGCCGCGGCCAAGGGCCTCGAGGTTCACGCGCCGGTTCTCATTCATTACGCAGGTACCGAGCCGGTTGTCAGGGACCGCGACGCGGAGGTTCTCAAGGCCGCGATGGAGCACGGCTCCGATGTGATCACGCCGCTGAACTTCCAAGCATCCTTGGTTTCCCGGGCGCGTTCCGATATCAAGCGAATCGTCATGCCCGAATCCGAGGACCCGCGGATTCTCAAGGCAACGGAAGAACTGCTGGCTCGTGGAGTTGCGCAGATTACCCTGCTGGGTGAGGAGGCCGAGGTTCGGGCGCACGCCGAGGAGCTGGGTGTGGACATCGCGGGTGCCGAAATCGTCTCGCTGAACGATCCTGAGAAGTGCACGCGCTACGCAGAAGAGTTTGCGCGGCTGCGCGCCAAGAAGGGCGTCACGGTAGAGCAGGCTCGTGAGAAGATCAAGGACGTCTCCTACTTTGGCACCATGATGGTGCACATGGGGGATGCGGACGGCATGGTCTCTGGAGCCACCCACACGACGGCCCACACCATCGTTCCTTCCTTCCAGATCATTAAGACGAAGCCGGGAGCGGCCCTCGTTTCCTCGTGCTTCCTTATGCTTATGGAGGATCGCGTATATGTGTACGGCGATTGTGCGGTCACAACGAATCCGTCCACCGAGGAGCTGGCGGGGATTGCGCTGTCCTCGGCGGAGACAGCCGTTCAGTTTGGCGTGGAGCCGCGTGTTGCCATGCTGTCCTACTCCACCGGAACTTCCGGCAAGGGCCCTGATGTGGATTCGGTTGTGGAAGCCACGGCGATGGCTCGCGAGAAGGCACCTGAGCTACTCCTTGAGGGACCAATCCAGTATGACGCGGCAGTGGATGAGGCCGTGGCCAAGGTCAAGCTGCCAAATTCGCCTGTGGCCGGGAAGGCGACTGTATTCGTGTTCCCCAACCTGAACGCCGGCAACATCGGCTACAAGGCCGTGCAACGCTCTGCGGGAGCCGTGGCTGTTGGTCCCGTGCTCCAAGGCCTCAACAAGCCGGTCAATGACCTTTCCCGCGGGGCACTTGTCCAAGACATCGTGAACACCGTAGCCATCACAGCAATTCAGGCACAGGCCTAGAAAAAGGAAATATCTTGTCAGTACTTGTTATCAACTCTGGTTCCTCGTCCATCAAGTATCAGCTCGTGGATCCGGAATCCGGCGCGGCAATTGCGTCCGGTCTGGTTGAGCGAATCGGCGAATCGTCCGGCCACATTGAGCACAGCTACGGTGATGTCACCAAGGAACTGAGCGATCCGGTTCCGGATCACGGCGTTGGCCTAGAGCGCGTGCTTGACCTGTTCGAGGAGGTTGGCCCCAGCCTGACGGACGGCACCATTGCAGCCGTTGGCCACCGCGTAGTTCAGGGCGGAAAGTACTTCGATGGCCCGGCGCTGATCGACGATTCGGTAGAAGATCGTATCGATAAGCTGAGCCCACTCGGCCCACTGCACAACCCGGCCCACCTTGCCGGTATCCGCGTGGCGCGCAAGCTCCTGCCGAACGTTCCTCACGTTGCGGTGTTTGATACCGCCTTCTTCCAGCAGTTGCCGGATGAGGCGGCCACCTACGCGCTGGATCGCCAGGTTGCCGAGAAGTATGAGATCCGCCGCTACGGCGCCCACGGCACCTCCCACCACTACGTGTCCGGACAGGCATCGAAGCTCTTGGGCCGCGATGATCTCAAGCAGATCGTGCTACACCTCGGAAACGGTGCTTCGGCCTCCGCCGTTGTGAACGGCAGAGCCGTGGAGACCTCGATGGGCCTCACACCGCTTGAGGGCCTCGTCATGGGCGGGCGCACCGGCGATATTGATCCGGCCGTTGTGTTCCATCTGGCCCGCAATTCGGACCTGAGCATCGATGAGATTGATAACCTGTTCAACCGTCAGTCTGGCCTGAAGGGCCTTACCGGCCAGAACGATATGCGCGAGGTGTGGAACCTAGCGGACGCGGGCGATGCCAACGCGCGCGAGGCCCTAGACGTTTACGAGCACCGTCTCGTCAAGTACATCGGCGCATACGCCGCCACCATGGGTGGCCTAGACGCCATCACCTTCACGGCAGGTGCCGGCGAAAATGATAGCCGCCTCCGCGCTGAGGTGGCGGAGCGCCTGGCATACTTTGGCGTAGAGATTAACGATGAGAAGAACTCCGTGCGCTCCAAGGAAGCACGCGATATTTCCACGCCGAACTCCGCTGTACGCATCCTCGTGATCCCAACCAACGAGGAGCTGGCCATCGCGCGCCAGTCTATGACTCTCGTGTAGCGAATCCTTGCGGAAAGGGGACTGGGCGGGAACGCTTGGTCCCCTTTTTTGTGCGTGCCGGTCATGCTCCTGCTACCACTCGCCTCGTCACCAAACCCCACGCCAGATTCGTCACCGTTCAGCGTGAGAGTGCGGAGGTTTGTGGCTCTCACGTTTAGGCTGGAGATATGAGTTTTGATAAGTCGCGGTCTAATCGTTCGAACAGTAAGGATCCCGCCTACGCCAACAAGGCCTCGCGCAGGCGCGAGGGAACCGATGCGGAGCTTATCGAATCTCTGCATCGGCTTGACGGCCGAAACTACGGCTCCTACAAGTCCGTGATTGGCGATTGGGAGTACGGCCCGTTCAGCATCGCGATCGATCGCGTGCAGGCCGATCCATACGCCCCGCCCTCGAACTGCCGCGCCACGAGCACGCCGGAGTCAATGGGGATTCCGCCCGAGCTTCTTGCCACCGTTGACGGCCGCGTGGCCGTGGCCGATTTCCTCAACCGCGCCTTTGATTCCAACATGGCTCGGTTCAGCCATCCCGGAACTGTGGCAATCACGCGCCCCGGTCAAGAAATCCTCGTGCGCTCCGCCGCCACCGTGACGGACGAGCAGATCGAAATCCGCTTCCAAGTCCAGCTCCCCGCCCGCGGGCGCACCATCATGGGGCATACGGCCGCGGCAATCTTTGACCGAGACGTCCCGGATATCATCATGGAATCTCTGGACTTTACGCCTCCTGAGGCCGCGGAACACCTGGAACGGCTGCGTGCCCACGTGGCCACTTACGAGGATTATCAAGCCCTGCAATCCGCTCTCCAAGAGCGCAGCCTCGTGGGGTTCGTGGCCGATGGCGCGGTTCTGCCCCGCCGTTCCGGCATCTCCGAGCTTCCGATGGGGGAGGCCGTTGCCTTCGAAACCCCGGAATCCCTGCGCGAAACGATCGATCTCCCTAACGCCGGCGCAGTCTCCGGAATGGCTCTCCGCCCCGGCATTACGGTGATTGTGGGTGGCGGCTACCACGGTAAGTCCACACTGCTCTCCGCGATCCAGCGGGGCGTGTACGCACACATCCCGGGAGATGGTCGCGAGCTAGTGGCCACTGCACGCACGGCGATGAAGGTACGCGCCGCGGATGGACGTTCGGTGACAGGCGTTGACGTCTCGCCCTTTATCGCCCACCTACCGCAGGGTGCGGATACCACGAGCTTCTCCACGGAGAATGCTTCAGGATCCACATCGCAGGCCGCCTCGATAATGGAGGCGGCAGAACTCGGCTCCGAACTCCTCCTTCTGGACGAGGACACATCGGCCACCAACCTCCTGATCCGTGACTCTCGAATGCGCGAGCTGGTCCACGCGGAGAAGGAGCCCATCACCCCGCTGGTAGATCGCATCGGCGCGCTGGCGAAGGATCGGGGAGTTTCCACGATCATGGTGATGGGTGGTTCGGGCGACTATCTGGACGTTGCCGATCATGTTCTCATGCTGGATACCTACCGCTGCTTCGACGTGACCGAACAGGCCGCAGCAGTTGTTGCCGCCCAGCCCCGCGAGCGTACGGATGAGCCCTCCTTCCCAGAGACCTCCCCGCGCGTTATCAAGCCCATCCAACGCAAAGGGGACCGCCCCAAAACCAAGGTGTATGGCCTGGAGACGATTCAGCTCGATAAGCAGCGGATTGACGTGTCGGATCTTGAACAGATCGTTGAAGTGGGCCAGAACGAGGCGATCGCGTGGGCACTTCGCGCGATACTGGAACGTTTTGCGAACGACGACGACGCCTCCCTCGCAACGCTCGCTTCCAAGATCGGAAGCCGGTTAGAGAGTGAGGGACTTGACGAGCTGACGAAGTATGGCGCACGGCAGTGGCCGGCCCACGTTAGTATGCCGCGCCCAATCGATGTGGGCGCGGCACTCAACCGTTATCGGGGCTTGAATCTGGTCTAATTCCCGCCGCGGATGATCGTTAGGGCAAGATCGGCGTACTGATCGCCCGTTAGTCCCGGCCAGCCGTGCACTGCCTCGCTCCAGATGGTGGGCACGGAGCTTGCTCCCCATGCCGCACCCAGAAGGCTGCCCGCAATGGCGGCGATCGTGTCTGTGTCCGCACCAAGACGGACCGCGTTTTCGATGCCCAGCTGGACGGCTTCAACTCCGGTGAGGCTTGCGACTGAATGCACTGCATTCCACGAGCACTGGAGCGCGCCCACCGTGAATCCGTTCTGGTGGGTGTTGAGATTGCCGGCCTCGGCATCATCGATGGCCTTAGTCCAGTAGTCGCGAGATTCGGGCCGCAGAAGATCAATGCCAGGGCGGATCGCGATCTCTCCTGTCACTACGGCATTGCGTATGGCTTCGGTCCATAGGATGCAGGATTCATCCACGAGCTGATCGTCATGCGTGAGGCCTGCGACTGCCACGGCGGCCTGCGCGGTGGCAGTTGGTGAATCGAGGTAGGCCAGCCCCACGGGCGCGGTGCGCATGAGAGCGCCGTTACCGGCGGCTCGGTCCGTCTGGGCGGAATAGGCCTTTGCTGCCTCCTTGAGCTTGGCGGACGCCGTTCCCGCATAGTCATCGAATCCGCCCAGAACCGCGCGGGTTTGGGTGCCAACATCGGTGGCTCCCTCGCGTAGCCACGTCATGAAGTTTTCTGCGATGACGTCTAGGGTGGAATCCTTTAGGAGCGATGCGCCGCCCGAAATCCCTTGCGCAATACAAGCGGCCATCTGGGTATCGTCAGACCATTCGCCGGGTTCATAGGGTCCGAGGCCCCCGCCGATCATCTCGGGATGAGTTGGCGCCTTCGCGAACTCATAGGGGACCCCCAGTGCATCTCCGCAGGCCGAGGCAAGCAGCACCCCGCGGGCACGATCCTCAACGTCCGGAGTGATTACGATCGGTTGGCGTTCACTTGGCTGGGTAGACATACGGGATCCTCTCTCGATATCCCACTAGTCTAGCGTGAGCGCGGTCACCCGAGCTATTCCCCGAGCACCTGTTCTTCCAGCCATGAAACGATCGCTCCGGTTGCCGCACCCTGTGCCCAGCGATCAAAGCTACCGTCGCGCTTGTGCACCGTTAACCCGGGTAGATTCGGGCTCTTAAACTGAGCGATGCTGTCAGTGAATGTATCCGCCCACGGCGTGTCTAGGAGGGCAATAGCCTCACCATCAAGGATCACGTCAGTGACCATTGCGGCCCCGCAGACCGTCTGGACGTACGTGGAGAGGTTCGTGCCAAATTCGGAGATCGCGAACTGGCATGAGGGATCGCCGGATTGTGCAAGTTCGATCAACTGCTCCAGCGAGTTTGGTCCGGAATCGAGATTGGCTATGGATCGGGCTCCGGCAGCGCGGGAGAGTACCGCCGGTGTGGTCAGAACTCCATTCGCGCACCCAACGTGGCCGTATTGGCATACACCTTTTGCCCCGAAGAGGGGAATGTGGCTGGTGGAGCTATAGCCTTCGAATCGGGAGTCAACGGCCCGGCGGTTGTGCACGATCCCGTGCCCGATTCCTGCGCCCACCGTTGTGATGATGAAGTTGGATTCCTTACGGCCAAGCCCAAACCACTGCTCCAGCATTGTGAGCGCAACAATATCGTTGAGCACGTGGACTCGCGCACCGATTCCCCCAAGCATGGCCGCGAGATCTACGTTGTGCCACTCGAGGAATCGGCTATCCACCACGCGGTTATGCGCTATATGTCCGCCGGCGGAGATTCCGATGTGCTCGAAGTGAGGACTGGGACTGGCCTCAGTGAGTCGGCCGATGAGTTCATTGATCTGAGCAGCACCATCGTGTGGATCGTGAGAGTTTAGAGGCTCGGACAGGGCCACTAGCGGATTCGCCTGTGTATCCGTCACCACGCCGTAGGCTGTGGTTGTTGTCAAATTGATCCCGATGAAGTGATGGGCGTCAGATGGAACCTCGAGGAGCTGTGTGGGCCGCCCAATCCCCGATTGGGGTGTACCGATCTGGGAATCGGTCACCATGCCCGAATCTACGAGGGGGCGGACTAGGCGGGTTAGAGTGGCTCCCGATAGGGAAAGCTCTCTGGCCGCGTCTGCGCGGGAGATAGGCCCCGCGGTCAGCACGTGTGCCGCTGTGGCCAGTGCGGAATCGTCAAATAGACGGAACATATTCCCTCGCTCTTCCAAGCTCAAAATGCGCCGCCTGCATTCTATCTTTCGTTGGCGAATGAACTCACCTCTTTTCGGCCAGTGTCGTGGAACACTTCTCCAAATTCGAGGTTGCTGCGTCGTTTTCCCTGAGCTACTATCTTACATAGAGCAAGAAAGCACGTGTGATGGAGCACAAAGAGGCCTCCTCACAACCTGGCTAAAAGAAGGGTAAGGCAGGCATGTCGCAAGATCTTCACCTCCGGCGTGGCGGAACCTCAGTTCTTCTTCATATTGGTGAAACAACTGGTGTTTCTGTTGAATACTGGGGCGCCGATCTCGGCGATCTCTCCGCGAGTGAGTGCGCGGTTACCAACGGCGCATTGGTACTTGCCACCT
>OMJG01001878.1_pt1 | contig 11227 bp, 8 predicted proteins | sample 1646431 | NCBI WGS metagenome assembly OMJG01 (sample SAMN03771674, study PRJEB25209) | food metagenome | isolation source: Cotija cheese | place: Mexico:Jalisco,Michoacan | collected 2011-12-12 | reverse complement strand
AGGCGATGCCGGCCGGGTTCTCCTCGCCGTCGCCGTCCGGGATGATGCGGGTCCAGGCGATGGAGAAGCGGTAGGCGCGGAAGCCCATCTCGGCCAGCAGGGACACGTCCTCCTCGACGTGGTGGTAGTGATCCGCGGTCACGGTGTAGTCCGCGGTGCCTTCGGGCAGCTCGCTGGCGGGCCGGGTATCGATGACGGAGGGGCCCTTCCCGTCCTCGTCCCACGCGCCCTCCACCTGGTTGGCGGAGGTGGAGGCGGACCAGAGGAAGTCCTGCGGGAACGGCTTGAGGTGCTGGTGGTACATGGTGGTTCCTTTCTCGGTGGTCTGGGCCTCTCGGGTGTTTCACGTGAAACACCCGGAAGGAGGGGGGATCATCCCCCCGGGGTTGTCTCAGCGCTCGACGACGACGGTGAGGTCTCCCGCCGCGAGGTCGACGCCGGTGCGCGGCTCGATGGTGGAGAAGTGGTCCGAGTTGGTGATGATCGTGATGACGGTGGGGTCGTAGCCGGCCTCGGTTACGGTTGGCAGGTCCACGTCCACGAGTACCTGACCCGCGGTCACGGTATCGCCCTTGGTGACGTGCGGGGTGAATCCCCGGCCGTCCAGCTGCACGGTGTCGATGCCGACATGCACGAGGACCTCCACCCCGGTGTCCGCGCGGATGCCGTAGGCGTGCCCGGAGTTCATCGCAGCGGTGAGCTTTCCGCTGATGGGGGCGACGATCCGGCCGGGGTGCGCCCCGGTGGGGGATTCGGCGTCGGAGCTGCCGTCGGCCCCGGTGGCGGGGCGGATGCCCAGCCCCTGGCCCATGGCCCCGGAGGAGAAGACCGGGTCCTCGATCTCGGACAGGGGCACCGCGTGCCCGGAGGCGGCGGCCACGAGGTCCGTGGTGTTGCCCTCGTCCACGGCCACGGCCACGGCCACGGCCACCGGCACGACGACGCCGGCCGGCACCACCTGCGCGTCCGCGTCCACGACCTTCTTATCCGCGGGCACCGGCTGGGCGGGGATTCCCGAATCCAGGTCCTCGGATAGCTCCTGGGGTTGCTCCTCCTCCCGTGCGGAACGGGGGATGCCGAAGAAGAGAGTCCCGAAGAAGGCCAGGAGGAAGGAGATCAGCACGCCGAGGCAGAACACCACGAAGTTGCCGTGGTTGAGGTAGGCGGAGATGGACAGAAGGGACGGGTTAGCGAGGTTGTCCGCGGCGGAGCCGCCCGAGGCGGTCACCGCGCCTCCGACAGCACCGGAGAGGCAGGCGATGATGAACGGCCGCTTCAGCGGCAGGTTCACCCCGTAGACGGCGGGCTCGGTGATGCCGGCCAAGAGACTGGCGATGCCGGAGGGCAGGGCGGCCTGCTTGATCTTGTGATCCCTGCGAAGCCGGAAGAACACAGCCAGCGCCGCCGCACCCTGGGCGATGACCGACGCGACCACGGGGGCTTTCATGACGCTGTAGCCGAGGGTTGCGACGTCGTTGATCATGATCGGGATGAGACCCCAGTGCAGACCGAACATCACGAAGACCTGCCACAACCCGCCCATCACAGCCCCGGCGACCCACGGGGAGGCCTCGAAGATCCACTCCACGCCGCCAGAGATGCCGGCGGAGAAAGCCATGGTCACCGGACCTATAGTCATGAGTGTGGCCGAAGGGAGAATGAGCAGGATGAGGAACGGCGTCGTGAAGTTCTCGATGGAGGCGGGCAGTGTTCGCTTGAGCCACCGCTCCACGTGCCCCTGGACCCACACCACAACGATCATCGGGATCACGGAGGAGGTGTAGGAGGCCAGCACGATGGGGATCCCGAAGAAGTGCACGACCTCGCCCGGATCACCCAGCTGGATCACCTGCGGGAGGATGAGCACCCCGGCGATGGACATCGCGGTGAACTGGTTGGCTTGGAATCTCTTGGACGCGGTGACTGCGATCAGCAGGGGGAGGAATTAGATGATCGCGGTGCCCGCAGAATCCAGCAGGACGTATTCGGTGGATTCTGTGTCGAATCCGAAATAGACCGCGATGGAGAGGAACGCGGCGATGAGCCCGGCTCCGGAGAGAGGCCAGAGAATTGGGAGGAAGATGCTGGAGACCAGATCGATGAATCGATTGAACAGACTGCCCTTAGGGTCGTTCTCTTCCGCGGGCTGCTCTTCTCCGCCCAGGCTCGAGTGGGCGGTGATGGCGGCGTAGACCTTGGAAACCTCGTTGCCGATGACCACCTGGTACTGACCGCCGGCCTGCATGACGGTGACTACGCCATTGAGGTTTTTGATCTTCTCTGTATGCGCTACGCTATCATCCTTCAGTTTGAAGCGCAGCCGAGTGGCGCAGTGGACCATGGAGCGGACATTGTCTTCTCCACCCACATCGGCGAGGATCTCTTGGCCGAGGGCTTCGTAGTCGGTCTTCGTGGACATCTGAAATCCTTCGTTCATCAGTGCTCCGCACAGGGGTGGAATCGTTATCAGGGCAGGATCCAGTCACGAAGGGGAAACACCCGGAAAAGGGCGCAAAAAAAGACCTGAGCGGGTGCCGCAGATGCTCTGCGGCGGGTGCTCAGGTCTTGCCTCGCGACGACGCTCGTCGTCTCTGACGGAGTAACAATCCTGTCCGTTCGTCCGATTCCTCGGAACTGATCTCGGCATAAGACACCTCACGCGCCGATGTCCAGCATCTGCCGCAGATCGCTGCCGATGCGTCTCCACCGCTCCCCGCCCCCACGCTTCTCCGCCGCCCCCGCCGCACCGGCGTGGTAGGCATGGGACATGCCCACCGACCAGCCCGCCGCCTCCCGCACCTCATCCCCCGCCACCACCCCCACCGCTGCCCCCGCCGGCGCTGCCCCAGCCGCCGCACCCCGGGTCCGCGATGATCGCGCCCCCGACGTCGTGCGCGTGCGCGGGGCCCGCGAGCACAACCTGCGCGACGTGGACCTGGAGGTCCCGCGCGACGCCATCGTCGTGTTCACCGGGGTCTCCGGGTCCGGGAAGTCCTCCCTGGCCTTCGGCACGCTGTTCGCCGAATCCCAGCGGCGCTACCTGGAATCCGTGGCGCCCTACGCCCGGCGGCTCATCGACCAGGCGGGAGTCCCGGAGGTGGACGCCGTCGAGGGCATGCCCCCGGCCGTGGCCCTGCAGCAGCAGCGCGGCACCGGCGGTTCCTCCCGCTCCAGCGTCGGCTCGGTGACCGGGCTGTCCAACGTCCTGCGGATGCTATACTCCCGCGCCGGGATCTACCCCGCGGACCAGCCCATGCTCTACGCCGAGGACTTCTCGCCCAACACCCCGGAGGGTGCCTGCCCGGAATGCCACGGCATCGGCCGGGTCTACGACGTCACCGAGGACCTCATGGTCCCGGACCCCACCCTGAGCATCCGGGACGGCGCCATCGCGTCCTGGCCCGGCGCCTGGCACGGGCAGAACCAGCGGGACATCCTCGTGAACCTCGGCTACGACATCGACGTGCCCTGGCAGGACATGCCCGCCGACGCGCGGGAGTGGATCCTCTACACCGAGGAGCGCCCCACCATCCCCGTGTACCGGCACGCGCAGAGCCCGGACGCGGTGCGGCGGCTGAAGGCCGACGGCGCGGAGCCCAGCTACCGGGGGACCTTCGTCGGTGCGCGCCGCTACGTGCTGGACACCTTCGCCGGGTCCAAGTCCGCCGCCGCCAAGAAGCGCGCCGCCCGCTACCTCACCGGCGCCGTGTGCCCCGCCTGCCGCGGTCGGCGCATCAAGGCCGAGGCGCTGACCGTCACCTTCGAGGGCCTGGACATCACCGAGATCTCCGCGCTGCCCCTGCACGAGCTGCGGGACCTGCTGACCCCCGTGCTCGACGACGCCTGGACCCCCACGGCCCCCGAGGACGCCCGCGCCGCCGCCCTGCCCGATGAGGCCGCTCGCCGCGCCGCCGTCGAGGCCCGGGTGGCCGCGGGCGGTTCGGCCCACGCCGGCGGCGGAGACGTGCGCACCACCCCCAACCTCTCCGCGGAGAAGATCGCCGCGGCCCGCAGCCTGGTCCGGGATCTGCTGGCCCGCCTGCGCCCCATCCTGGACCTCGGCCTGGGCTACCTCTCCCCGGACCGCGCGACCCCCACCCTGTCCCCGGGGGAGCTGCAGCGGCTGCGCCTGGCCACGCAGCTGTCCAGCGAGCTGTTCGGCGTCGTCTACGTCCTGGACGAGCCCTCCGCCGGCCTGCACCCGCGGGACCGGGAGGCGCTGCTGGGGATCCTGCGGGACCTGCGCGCGGCCGGGAACAGCGTGTTCGTCATCGAGCACTCCCTGGACGTCATCCGCGCCGCGGACTGGCTGGTGGACATCGGCCCCGGCGCGGGCTCCGACGGCGGGCGTGTGCTCTACAGCGGGGAGCCGGCGGGCCTGGCGCGGGTGGAGGAGTCCGTGACCCGCCGCTACCTCGCTGACGACGCCGCCCGCCCCGAGCCCGCGGGCCGCACCCCCACCGGGTGGCTCGAGCTGACCGGGGTGCACCGGCACAACCTGGACGGCACCGACGCGCGGATCCCCCTGGGCTGCCTCACCGCCGTCACCGGGGTCTCCGGGGCGGGCAAGTCCACGCTGGTCGGGCAGGCCCTGCCGGAGCTGCTGGCCCGCGCCGGGGCGAACGCCGCCGGGGGTGCCGCCCACCCGGAGGAGACCGCCGAGCAGGCCCCGGATGAGGCGTCCCTGCTGCTGCAGACCGACGCGGAGACCACCCGCGGCGCGGTGGCCGGCGACGTCGCTCGGGTGCGCCGCGTCGTCGGCATCGACCAGAAGCCCATCGGGCGCACGCCGCGCTCCAACGTGGCCACGTACACGGGCCTGTTCGACCGGGTCCGCCGCCTGTTCGCCGGCACCGACGAGTCCCGCAGCCGCGGGTACAAGCCCGGCCGGTTCTCCTTCAACGTGCCGGGCGGACGCTGCCCCACCTGCGAGGGGGAGGGGTGGATCATGGTCGAGCTGCTGTTCCTGCCCAGCGTCTACTCGCCGTGCCCGGACTGCCACGGCGCCCGCTACAACCCGGAGACCCTGCAGATCACGTGGAACGGGCGGAACATCGCCGAGGTCCTGGACCTGACGGTCGCCGAGGCCCGGGAGTTCTTCGACGAGGTGCCGGAGGTGCGCCGCACCCTGGAGGTCCTCGACGACGTCGGCCTGGGCTATGTGCGTCTGGGCCAGCCGGCCACGGAGCTGTCCGGCGGGGAGGCGCAGCGGGTCAAGCTGGCCGCCGAGCTGCAGCGCAGCCACCGCGGGGACGCCCTGTACGTGCTGGATGAGCCGACCGCGGGCCTGCACCCGGCGGACACGGACCGGCTGCTGGCCCATCTGCAGCGCCTGGTGGATGCCGGGTCCACCGTGGTGGTCGTGGAGCTGGACATGCGGGTGGTGGCCCAGGCCGACCACGTGATCGAGCTGGGTCCCGGCGCGGGGCAGGACGGCGGCCGGGTGGTCGCCGCCGGCACCCCGCGCGAGGTGGCCGACGGCGCCGGCGCGAGCGCGAGCTACCTGGCGGCCCAGCTGGGGGAGTAGGCCGGGCCGGAGGGTTCCGGTCTCGGGGAGGGGTCTGGTCTCGGGAGCTCCGGGGCCCGGTTTTCCCACGCGGGGGCCCGCCGACCCGGCGCATCCGTTCCCATATTCGTCGTTTGTGGGAACGAATGCGCCGCCTCGCCGCCCGGGAGGGCCTGGAAAGGGAACGGATGCGCCGTCTCGCCGAGCGGGGTGGACCGGGGTGGGAACGGATGCGCCACCTCGGTTCCATCTCCTCGCCGACCCGGGGCATCGGTTCCCACCTTCGGCGTATTTGGGAACGAATGCGCCGCCTCGCCGCCCGGGGAGGCCCGGATGGGAACGGATGCGCCGGGTCGGTGAGCCGCCTGGCCTCCAGCCCCGGGCCCCTCGGCTACGACGCCGTCGCCGTCGCCGTCGGGAGGCGGACCTCGAACTCGGTGCGGCCCGGGCGGGAGGCCACCGCGATCCGCCCGCCGTGGCTGTCCACGATCGCCTTCACGATCGCCAGGCCCAGGCCCGTGGTGCCGACCTCCCCGGAGCGGGCCTGATCCGCCCGGGCGAAGCGGGAGAAGATCCGCGGGAGGAAGTCCGGGTCGATGCCGGGGCCGTCGTCGGTCACCGTCAGCACGGCCTCCCGGCGGTTGGCGCTGACCCCCAGGGCCGTGGTCACGGTGGTGCCGTCGTCGGTGTGCTTGCGGGCGTTGGACAGCAGGTTCATCAGCACCTGGCGCAGCTGCCGGGGGTCCCCGCGCACCACCACCGGCTCCTCGGGAAGCTCCAGGGCCCAGCGGTGCGAGGGAGCGGCCACCTGCAGGTCGGAGACGCTCTCCACCACCAGCTCCGTCAGGTCCACGTCCTCGCTGACCGGCTGGTGACCCTGGTCCAGGCGCGCCAGCAGCAGCAGGTCCTCCACCAGGGCTGCCATGCGCTGGGACTGGGAGTCGATCCGGCCCAGGGAGCGCTGCCCGTCCTCGGTGAGGTCCTCGGTCCACTTCAGCAGGTCGGAGTACCCGCGGATCGCCGCCAGCGGGGTGCGCAGCTCGTGGGAGGCGTCCGCGACGAACTCCCGCACCCGGTCCTCGGAGCGCTGCCGCGCGCTCAGCGCCGAATCCACGTTCTCCAGCATCAGGTTCAGCGCGTGCCCGACGGCGCCGACCTCCGTGTTCGGGCGGGCGTCCGCGGGAGCCACCCGCGTCTCCGGGGGCAGCTGGCCCGCGCCCAGATCCAGCTGGGAGACGTCCGTGGCGACGGCGGAGACACGCTCCAGGGGCTTCATGGTCCGGCGGATCGCCCAGGAGCCGAGCAGACCCGCCAGCACCAGGGCGGCCGCGCTGACGCCGACGGTGATCAGCAGCAGGGTGGTCAGGGTGCGGTCCATGTCCGCGGTGGGCAGCCCGGTGATCACGGTCTGCCCGCTGGCGTCCTTCTCCGCGAGCGCCAGGTAGTCCCCCTGGGACAGGCTCACCCGCTGCGCCTGCTTCCCGACCGGCAGGTCCAGCAGGGTCTGCTCATCGGCGGCGGTCAGGGCGACGGCGGAGCCGCGGGTGTCCAGCATCCCGCCGAAGACGAACTCGCCGCCGACGACCCGAGCGTTCAGGGTTCCGGCGGCCTGACCCGGGGCGTTCAGGGGGTTGGGGGCGGTGGAGGAGGGACTCGGGGTGCTCGTGGCCGCATCCTGGCCGCCGTCGGCTCCCCCGGCGGAGCCATCGGCGCCGGTGCCGTCCTGGCCGCGGTGCGGTCCGGCGAAGCTGGTGGCTCGGTCTGATGCCTCCGTGAGCCGGGTGCGCAGCTGTCCGGTGAGGTTCGCGTCCATCGCGGCGTAGCTGGCGGCGCCGATCACCAGGCACGCGATGCCCAGGAACGCCAGGAGGATCGCGATCAGCCGGGTGCGCAGCCGCCAGCGTCCGGGGTGCAGGAGCCCGGCGCGCGCGGGGGCCGCCGGGCTGCGCGGGGCGGGGGTGGCGTCGTCGTGCGCGAGGGCCATCAGACGGCGGGTTTGATGATGTACCCGGCCCCGCGCACCGTGTGGATCATGGGTTCGCGGCCGACGTCGATCTTCTTGCGCAGGTAGGAGATGTACAGCTCCACGATGTTGGCCTGCCCGCCGAAGTCGTAATTCCACACGCTGTCCAGGATCTGCGCCTTGGACACCACGCGCTTGGCGTTCTCCATGAGGTAGCGCAGCAGCTCGAACTGCGTGGCGGTCAGGGTGATCTCCTCCCCGCCGCGGGTGACCTCGCGGGTGTCCTGGTTCAGCACCAGGTCCCCGACCACCAGTTCGGCGTCGTCCACCGCGGCGACTCCGGAGCGCTGCACGAGCCGGTGCAGGCGGATGATCACCTCCTCCATGGAGAAGGGCTTGGTCACGTAGTCATCGGCCCCGGCGGCCAGGCCCTGGATGCGGTCATCCACGGAGTCCTTGGCGGTCAGGAACAGGCACGGGACCTCCGGCTGGAAGGCGCGGATGCGGGAGAGCAGCTCGACGCCGTCGTACCCGGGCATCATGATGTCCAGCACCAGCACGTCGGGGCGGAACTCGCGGGCGGCGGCCAGGGCGGAGGGGCCGTCCCCGGCGGAGCGCACCTCCCACCCGGTCATGCGCAGGCCGGAGCCGATCAGCTCGGCGAGCATCGCCTCGTCGTCGACGACGAGCGCCCGGATGCGGCTGCCGTCCGGATGCTCCAGGGCGGGCAGGTTCCGGGCGAGCTCGGTGGCGGAGGCGGCGGTGTTCTGGCTCATGCTCCACACACTAGCCCGCGGCCTGCCCGCCACGGGGGCCTGGACAGCGTCTCGGGGACAGGTCACAGCGACCCGAACACGCCGGCACAGCCGGGGCACAGGCGGCCTCCGGATCGTCGGTAGGGACCAACCACGGACCCGACCGAGAGGATCCCCAGCCATGACCACCCGCGACTCCGAAGAGCACCCGCAGGACCCCACCCGTCGGTCAGCCGATGAAGCGACGCGCCGGCCCGACGACGGAGCGACGCGACGCGCCGAGGACGGCTACCGCTCCGAGGATGCCTACCGTTCCGAGGGCGGCGCCCACGCCGAGAACGACGCGACCCGCCCCGCTGCGGCCTATCCGGCCACGCACCGACAGGAGACCGAGCCGATCGCCGGGGGTCCCGCCCCGGCCTGGGGTGCCCCCGCCGAGGAGTGGGAGCGGGCCCGGGACCGTCGGGCGGGGCGCACCTGGAGCACCCGCAAGACCGCGGCGACCGCGGCCATCGCGATCGCCGTGACCGGGGGCGCGGCCGCGGCCGCCTACGGGCTGTCCTCCGCCGCGGACTCCTCCGGCTCCCAGAGCCAGGGAGGACCCGGCGGCATGGGCGGCGGCCAGGCGGGCGGCGGCACCGGCCAGGCGGGCACAGGCCAGTCGGGAGACGGCTCCGGTTCCGCGGGGCAGTCCGGGCAGCAGGATGGCACGGGCCAGGCGGGCACGGGTCAGTCGGGAACCGGCCAGTCGGGCACGGGCGCCGGCGGCACCGCTCAGGGCGGCGCGCCGGGCATGGGCGCTGCGGGGCTGGGCATCGCCGGCGGACAGCCGCTGTATTCGCAGAGCGTCACCGAGCAGAACGGCGAGTACGTCGCCACCATCACCCAGACCGGCACGGTGGAGAAGGTCTCCGACTCCTCCATGACCGTGAAGTCCTCCGACGGGCACACCCAGGTCTACACCGTGTCCGACTCCTCCCTGGTGAGCGGCATCTCCACGGGGGATGAGGTCATGGCCTCGGGGACCAAGGATGACGACGCCGTCACCCTCGTCTCGCTGCAGGCCGCCCAGTCCGGGACGGACACCTCCGGGACGGGCGGGGCCTCCGGCGGGCAGGGGACCGCGGGCCAGGGCTCGGGGTCGTCGTCGGACTCCTCCGGGCAGGACTCCTGATCCAGCCCTCGCTGGTGAGGAATATCACTCTCGGGGGTCTCGGCGCGTGACCAGGGGAGACGCCCCGCCCCGCGATGGCGCGGGGACGGGACGTCTCTTTCGGGTTGCCTCACCTCGAGAGGGAGAGCACGATGGAGTCTCATCCGCGGGGCATCGGCTCCGTCAGGACCGTCAGCCCTCACGTTCTCCCCGCCTCCGGCGTCATGGGACGGGCTCGCACCCGCGGACGCTCCCGGTCCGCGCTCCGGGGCCTCGCTGCCCCGGGACACACTTCTGCCGGATCCGGAGGGCATGGATGCGGTCTGCGCCCGCGGTTGTGGTTCCCGGGGGCGCAGGCCGCATCTTCTCATCCGCACTGCACCGTGCTCTCGGGCGATCCCGTCATCCGCCCCGCCGCAGTCACAGCAACGGCACAGCGGCGCCACACAGGCGGCACACACCGGGCCTCGACGCTGGTCCCATGACCACCACAGCCCCCACCCCCCAGACCCTGACGTCCCGCACCGCGGCCGCCGCGCGCGTCGTCGACATCGGCCGGGCCCCCGTGGACACCCGCGGACCGCAGCCCGTGCTGGACGTGACCATCCCCGTGTACAACGAGCAGACCGACATCGAGGCCTGCGTGCGCCGGCTCAACGCCTACCTCGCCGAGCACTTCGCCTACACGTACTCCATCACCGTCGCGGACAACGCCTCCACGGACGAGACCCTCGTGATCGCCGAGCGCCTCTCCCGCGAGCTGCCCGCGGTGCGCACCGTGCACCTGGACCAGAAGGGCCGGGGCCGGGCGCTGCGCGAGGTGTGGACGCACCCGGTCGCCGCCGTCCTGGTCTACATGGACGTGGACCTGTCCACGGACCTGGCCGCCCTGCCCCCGCTGGTGGCCCCGCTGATCACCGGGCACTCGGACCTGGCCATCGGCACCCGGCTGAACCGCAGCTCCCGGGTGGTGCGCGGGACTCGGCGGGAGGTGGTCTCCCGCTGCTACAACCTCCTGCTGCGCACCGCGCTGGGCGCCCGGTTCTCCGACGCCCAATGCGGCTTCAAGGCCATCCGCGCGGACGTGGCCGCCCGGCTGCTGCCGCACACCGAGGACGCCGCCTGGTTCTTCGACACCGAGATGCTGGTGCTCGCCGAGAAGGTCGGCCTGCGCGTGGCCGAGGTCCCCGTGGACTGGACGGATGACCCCCACTCCAGCGTGGACGTGGTCAAGACCGCTACGGACGACATCAAGGGCATGATCCGGCTGTCCAAGGAGATGGCCACCGGCCGGATCCCGGTCAGCGCCCTGCGCGCGGAGCTCGGCCGCGGAGCGATCGCCGGGCAGTCCAACGCCCTGTTCTCGCAGGCCGTGCGCTTCTGCGTCGTCGGCTTCGGCTCCACCCTCGCCTACCTGCTGATCTTCGTGCTGTGCCGGATGACGATGAGCGCGCAGTGGGCCAACTTCCTGGCCCTGATCATCACGGCCGTGGCCAACACCGCCGTGAACCGCTTCTTCACCTTCGGGGTCACCGGCCGCGCCGGAGCGGCCAAGCACCAGTTGCAGGGCCTGATCGTGTTCTTCCTCGGCTGGGGCCTGACCGCCGGGGCCCTGGCGGGCCTGGACGCGCTGGGCGGGAACCACCCCGTGCTGGAGGCGATCGCCGTCGTCCTGGCCAACCTCGCCGCGACCGTCCTGAAGTTCCTCCTGTTCCGCTGGTGGGTCTTCCGCCCCCGCGGCGACGCCGCAGCCGCCGACGCCGCCGAGGCGCGCCTCGCCGGCACTCCCGAGACGGTGCGCCCGGCGGAGCCCGCCGAGCAGATCGGAAGAGCACACGTCTGAACTCCAG
>OMJG01001876.1_pt1 | contig 11233 bp, 9 predicted proteins | sample 1646431 | NCBI WGS metagenome assembly OMJG01 (sample SAMN03771674, study PRJEB25209) | food metagenome | isolation source: Cotija cheese | place: Mexico:Jalisco,Michoacan | collected 2011-12-12 | reverse complement strand
CGATATCCCCCATGCCTTGGTTGTTGCCGATGGTCAGGGTCAGGAAGGACACCATCATCATTCGGCCGTCACGAATGTTCCGATCGAAGAGTCCAAGCGGATAGGCAATCCGAATCTCTTCGGCTTCTTCGTTCGCGTAATACACCAGTGCGTCGAACCGCTTAGTGAAATCGTCCGTGGTGGAAACAACCACGTTTGTTCCAGTGGATGATTCCGCCGCAAAATGGGCGGCGGCCTCCAAGTAGCCAGTTCCCGCCTTCGGCTTGAATGTGTAGGCGCACAGAATGTGCTGGCCCTGATTAATTAGGTCCTCTTCACTGAGGTTGAGGTCCACATACCGTGATGACTGATCCATGAGCGAATCCCCCGTTCAAGTTCAATGTTGCGGTAAGCCTATGCGGCGGATATCACAGAACAGGGGACCTTTGGAAAGACGGGGCTAAGGCCCGATTTACCAAGGAAAGGAAGCATGGGTTCTAACCCAACTTCTGCCAACCTTTTGGTGTCAGCGTATGGTTTTTTAAACGATAGGCAAGCACGTGTTCCCAGCTATTGACACGATTTGTGAGACGTCTCCCGCACGCCATGTACGCCCCGCTCCAACTCGACTGGCACCCAGTGGAGCCGCCTATACCGCCAGCGAGCACCCGGCGCAGTGAATGCGCGCCTCGGAGCTAAGCGACTCAGTGGCGTGGCACGCCCCCATCCCAGAGGAACACAACGAGCTCGCCTCCGCCAAAAGTCCGAGCCTCTGAAAATGATCAAGCATCGTCTTGACGAATACTTCGCTTGTGTGACACTTAGCAGCCACAGAGGTAACGGTGTTGCCGCGAGAGAGCTCCTCCAGAACCCGCCCCGTCACGTCTCCACTCATGAGATGAACAGGCTTCCGATCTGGAAGATCGCGGTGGCTAGCACCCACGCGATACCGAGCTGGGCAACAACCGCTACAGCCGTCTTCTTCCCGCCGATCAGCTTGGCCTGCTCGGCCACGGTGGCCATGCAGGGCGTATAGGCCAAAACGAAAACGAGGAATGCGAAGGCCGCAAGGCCTTCGTAGCCAGCTCCGGCCGATTCACCGAGGGACTCCCTCAGGAGCTGAGGCAGCTTCCCCATATCGTCCCCATTATCCTCCGCGTCCCCCGCATCTACCTCAGGATCAAGGTTGTAGGAGGTCACGATCGAGGACACCACGGTCTCTTTGGCTACAAAGCCCGTCATCAAAGCGCCCGTCATGTGCCATTCGCCAAATCCGGCGGGTTCGAATACGGGTTCAAGGACCCGGGCGGTGGACCCATACAGCGAATCCTCCATGGCAAGCTCGGGATCGGCGAAACCTTCATCCGCCCCGCTCATCGGCACGGCACCCATGAACCACACCACGAGGGTCATGAGTACGATGATCTTTCCGGCGCCGGTGACGAACGCCCATGCGCGCTGCCAGGTGGTGCGCAGAAGCACCACGAGCCGCGGGACTTGGTAGGCGGGCAGTACCAGCATGAGAGGCGCGCTCTCCTCGTCCTTCGTGATGAAGTGCTTGAGCACCCACGCACCCGCAACGATCAAGATGAGTGAAATAAGGTACATCGCGAACACGACCGTGCCCGCGTGCCCACCGAAGAACACCTTCCCGATCATCAAGTAGATAGTCAGACGGGCCGCACACGAGGTGTACGGAGTAATGAGGACGGTGACGAGCCGCTGCTTGGCGGACGGCAGGGTCCGTGCCGCGGCTAGCGATGGCAGGTTACATCCGAATCCCATGATGAGCGGCAGAATTACGCGCCCATCCAGCCCGATCCGTCGCATGAGCCGGTCCCCAAGGAACGCCACGCGGGCCATATACCCGGAATCCTCCAGCACAGAGAGCGCCGCGTAAATCACGAACATGAGCGGGAAGAAGCTGGCTACAACGCCCATACCCACGCACAGGCCATTGACGAGAATCGATTCGATCCATGTCCCGTCCGCCCCGAGCGCCCCAAGTATCCACGCCACGCCGTTAGCGAGGGAAATGGCACCTTCCTCCGTGGAGGAGAAAATTCCATCAAACCAGTCCTGAACCGGGCCCACCCATGAACCGGCCATCTGGAACAGGAGCCACAGCAAACCAAAGAAGGTGAGCGTACCCGCCAGAGGATGCAGCAAGAAGCGATCGATCCTATCGGATCGGGAGAGCTTGACGGCATCCTTACGTGACGCCCGCGCCCGCGATTCCACACCTTCCACCCACGTGAATAGCGTGGCGGCGCGCTCCACCTCGGAGTCCCCGGCCACCCCGTGCTGACATTCTTGGCAGGTACACGCAGAATCGGCGGCGTAGCCGGGGGCGTGCGGATCCGCCTGAAGCCCAGCAACATGCGGCTGGTTCTCCAACGCCGCGCTCACCATCGCGTCCACCGCTTGATAGCCGGCTCCGTCGCGCGGATCCACCGCCACCATGGGAATGCCGGTGGCGCGGGCCAATTCAGCAACGTTGATGGGTTCGCCGTTTTGCTCGGCCACGTCACTCATGGTGATGGCCGCCGCCACGGGATGCCCGGTTTGCGCGAGCTGGGCCAACAGATAGAGGGAGCGCGTGAGCGAGCCACCGTCCAGCACGGCCAGCACCAGATCAATGCCCAGCCCAGCGGCAGGATCGGTGAGCGAGCCCGGGGCACCAGCCACGGTATCTGTCACAACCTGTTCGTCCGGGCTTGCCGCGATCAACGAGTATGTTCCCGGTAGGTCCAGCACACGCAGCCCGAGGCTCCGCCACGTCCCGGCCATCACCGTCACGGTGGTTCCAGGCGCATTTACCACCTTTTGACGGGCACCGGTCACGTGATTAAAGAACGTCGATTTACCAACGTTTGGATTACCCACCAACGCGATGGTGGGCGTCGTTCCATTTTCGCGCACTGTAGTTGTAGCGGGGGCTCCACTTGGCCCGCAATTGGGACAGCTCATCGGCCCGCCACCGCGGTGGCACTAGCCTCGACACCACCGCCGCTACCCGCAGCAATGACATCCGCGTCAATCAGCCGCGCAGACCTATGATCCACAGCCACCCGCGAACCCGCAATATTAAGGACTAGCCCACCGAAGCCCGCGTGCTGTGTCACAACTGCGTGCGCACCTGGGCGCACACCCAACTCTTGCATCCGAAGAATACTGCGCTCCGGCAACGCTACCGAAGTCAGCTCAATTCTGGTCTGAATCGGACAATCACAAAGCCTCATGTTCGTTAGGTTAGCCTTCTCATTCCTAACCCGAAACCCGTCGCGCCCGCTACGGCCAGATCAGCACCCAGAACGGCGCAATTCGTTGGTTATCCGCTTCACATGTGAGGGTACGAAGTCCCTACTGGGGAGTATGTTTCGTCGTCGTTCCAGTTCTTTTTCCGACGACGACGAAAGCGGGGGCGGCACCCACGTGCCGCCCCCGCCTATCGGTCCTAGAAACTAGGCTACATCGTTGCTAATCGCAGCGCGCCCAGCCTCCAACCGCGCAATCGGAACGCGGAACGGCGAGCAGGACACGTAGTCTAGGCCCACCGAATCGAAGAAGTGGATGGACGTGGGGTCACCGCCGTGTTCGCCACAAACACCGCAGTGGAGTTCGGGCTTCGCGGAACGGCCGCGATCCACGCCTTCCTTGACGAGCGCGCCCACGCCGTGGATATCGATCGTCTCGAACGGGGAAATGCCGAACACTCCAGCATCGAAGTACTCGTTGAAGAACGAGGCCTCGACATCGTCACGCGAGAAGCCCCAGGTGGTCTGGGTCAAATCGTTCGTACCGAAGGAGAAGAAGTCGGACTCCTCAGCGATATCCTCAGCGGTCATGGCCGCGCGCGGAAGCTCGATCATGTTGCCAACAGGCAGATCAACCTCAACGCCGGACGCCTCAGAAACTTCCTTGAAAATTTCCGTTGCTTCGTCACGGACGATCTGAAGCTCGCGGACGGAGCCGATAAGCGGAACCATGATCTCTGGCTGGGGATCAAGTCCCTTTTGCTTGCAGGCTACGTACGCTTCTGCGATGGCACGGATCTGAAGGGAAAACAGGCCGGGGATCTTCAGGCCAAGGCGCACACCGCGTAGGCCGAGCATCGGGTTCTGCTCATGGTTCGCACGAACAGCGGCCATGACCTTCTTCTCGTGAGCGGTGATTTCCTCGCCACGCTCCGTCTTGAGGGCCAACTTGATCGACATCTCGGTCAGGTCGGGCAGGAACTCGTGTAGCGGCGGGTCGATGAGGCGCACAGTGACGGGTCGGCCGTCCATTGCCTCGAAGATACCCTCGAAATCGCCCTTCTGGAGCGGGGTCAGAGCATCGAACGCTTCCTGACGCTCATCCTCCGTGTCCGCGAGGATCACGTTCTCAATGAGCTGGCGGCGATCGCCAAGGAACATGTGCTCGGTGCGGCACAGGCCAATACCCTGAGCACCGAACTCGCGCGCACGCCGAGCATCCTCGGGATTATCCGCGTTGGCGCGAACCAGAAGGTGACGCTTGGAATCGGCGCGGGTCAGAATGCGATCCACGGCCTCTACAAGTTCCTTCGTGGCATCGTCTGGGGAGGCGGCCAAGCCGGCCTCTAGACCGTGGGAAATATAGGTCATGACCGGGGAATCAACCACCGGTACGTTGCCTTCGAAGATCTCACCCGTGGTGCCGTCGATGGCGATAATGTCCCCGCGCTTGAACTGCTTGCCGGTGGACTTCACGTCAACCGTTCCTGCGGCCTCATCAACAACGAGGTCCTCGGCGCCAACAACACAGCACCGGCCCATGCCACGCGCCACGACGGCTGCGTGGGAGGTCTTTCCACCGCGAGCAGTCAGAACGCCCGTTGCGGCAACCATGCCGGCCAGATCGTCCGGGTTAGTTTCGCGGCGAACCAGAACTACGGAGGCTCCGGCGTTTGTACGCTCGATGGCCTGCTCGTTGTTCAGGACGATCTCGCCAACAGCCGCGCCCGGAGAGGCGGCCATTCCGCGGGAAATGATCGTCTTGTCAGCGTCCTTATCGAACTGCGGGAACAGGAGGGCGGTGAGCTGATCGCCCGTCACGCGGGTGACGGCCTCATCCTGAGTAATGAGGCGCTCGTCCACGAGCTGGGCGGCCACGCGGAATGCGGCACCAGCGGTGCGCTTGCCCACGCGGGTCTGGAGCATCCAGAGCTTGCCCTCTTCGATGGTGAACTCAATGTCGCACAGATCGCGGTAGTGGGTTTCCAGCTTATGCATGATGCCCACGAGTTCGTCATAGCACTTCTTGTCCAGCTTCTCGAGATCCGCGAGAGAAAGGGTGTTGCGGATACCTGCCACAACGTCCTCACCCTGAGCGTTGACGAGGTAATCGCCGTACACGCCGGAGTGACCGGTGGATGGATCGCGAGTAAAGCAGACGCCCGTACCGGACTTATCACCCATGTTGCCGAACACCATGGTGCAGATGTTCACGGCGGTGCCGATATCGTTGGGGATGCGCTCACGGCGGCGATAGATGGCGGCGCGATCGGTGTTCCAGGAGCGGAACACGGCCTCAATCGCCAGATCCATCTGCTCGCGCGGATCCTGTGGGAAGGGCTTGCCTGTGTCCCGAAGAACAACGTCCTTGAACTGCGCCACGAGCTCCTTGAGGTCCTCGGTGGTCATATCAAGATCGCCGGCGTAACCCTTGGCGTGCTGGAGCTCCTCGATGGGTTTGGAGAAGTGTTCTCCATCGATGTCCAGAACAGTCTTTCCGAACATCTGGATGAGGCGGCGGTAGGAATCCCAGGCGAAACGATCGTTGCCGGACTTCGCTGCCAAACCCTCAACGGATTCATCGTTCAGGCCGATGTTCAGAACGGTCTCCATCATGCCGGGCATGGAGAACTTTGCGCCGGAGCGCACGGAGACAAGAAGAGGATCCTCGGCTGCGCCAAGGGTCTTACCCATCTGCTGCTCAACTGCGCGAAGCTGTGCGGTTACCTCAACGTCCAAGCTCTCGGGGGTAGCCCCCAAGTTGAGGTAGCTACGGCATGCATCCGTAGTAATTGTGAATCCTGGGGGAACAGGTAGGCCAAGGTTGGTCATCTCGGCGAGGTTTGCACCCTTGCCGCCGAGCAAGTCCTTCATGTCCTTGTTGCCCTCGGTGAATGAATAGACGTACTTCGTCATTAAAAAGTCCTCCGTCGGAGCTGCTTTGTATTCCGCTGGTGCGGGGCCACCTCTAAGATTAACACTGACTATGGTCCCGGATATACCGGCCTGACCAAAGTATCGCTAGGCGATACGCTTGCGCAGCCTTCGGGGCGATCCGGAGCGCCGCAGAACCGGCACGTTCTTCTGCGAATTATCAAGGCAAACCGGGCCTTCTGACCCAAGCAGACCTCGCTCAAACCGGCTGGAACAAGCCGGATCGCGGCATTTCCGCCTCTTGGCCACCCGCGAACCTCAGCAAACGCCCGGATGTCCCCTAGTGCAGTCCCGAAATTGTCCCATCGGCTGAGACAGAGATATCACAGGCCGAAGGTCTCTTGGGCAGGCCGGGCATGGTCATGATCGAACCCGAGATCAGCACGACGAATCCCGCCCCGGCCGAGAGCCGCACCTCCCGGATCGGCACATCGAAGCCGGACGGGGCACCTAGGACTTTTGGATCTGTGGAGAAGGAGTACTGAGTCTTGGCAATACACACGGGGAGGCGGCCATATCCGGCCTTCTGGAGCCGTGTTAATTCACGTTGGGCGGCCCGCGTGAACGTGGCACCTGCCCCTCCGTAGACGCGGCGGACCACGGCCTGAGCCTTGTCCTCCAACGTCGCTTCGTTCGAGTAACACAACGTGGTGTGGCTCGGGTTCTCCAGCGCGCGCACGGTGGCATGGGCCAGATCGACCGCGCCTTCGCCGCCCTCCCCAAAGTGGTTCGAAAGAGCCACATCAACTTCCAGCTCTCCCATTGCCTCCTCGATCGCTGCCATCTCCGCCGGCGTATCCGCACCGAATTGGTTGATGGCTACGAGCACCTTCTGCCCGAACACCTCCTGAAGGGTCCTCACATGCTTGGTCAGATTGGGCATGCCGGCGCGCACTGCCTCCACGTTCTCTTTTTCTAGATCGGCCAAGTCTTGGCCGCCGTGGTACTTGAGAGCGCGCACGGTAGCCACGACGATCGAAAGATCGGGTGCCAGCCCCGTCTGCCGGCACATGACGTCAAAGAACTTCTCCGCTCCCAGGTCTGCCCCAAAGCCAGCCTCTGTGATGGCAACGTCTCCTAGCCCCAGCGCCGCCTTCGTTGCGATCACCGAATTGCAGCCGTGGGCGATATTGGCGAAGGGGCCACCGTGCACGATTGCCGGGGATCCTTCAAGTGACTGCACCAGATTCGGCGCGAGTGCATCACGCAAGACCGCAGTAAGGGCCCCTGTCACGCCAAGGTCCGCCACGGTGACGTCGTCGCCCTCAAAATCTGCACCCACCACGATCTGGGAGAGCCTCTCGGACAGGTCAGTAAGCGACGTTGCCATGCAGAAAGTGGCCATAATCTGACTGGCTGCGGTGATATCGAATCCGGATTCGCGCGTTACACCACCCGTGCGCCCACCCAGCCCCACTACAACGTCACGCAGCGCCCGATCATTGACGTCCATTGCCCGGCGAATGCAGATCGTCCGCGGATCGATCTCCACCGTTGCGAAATGCAGGGCGTTATCCACTACAGCCGCCAGTAGATTGTTTGCCTCGGCGATTGCGGCGAAATCGCCCGTGAAATGCAGATTAATGTCATCTGAGGGAATCAGCTGAGCCTTGCCGCCGCCCGTGGCCCCGCCCTTCATACCAAATACGGGGCCCATCGAGGGTTCGCGCAGCGCCATCACTGCGTTCACGCCGATCTGACGTAGGCCGTCCGCCAGCCCTATTGTTGTGGTGGTCTTGCCCTCGCCCGCCGGTGTAGGCGAGATCGCGGTCACGAGAATCAGGCGCGAATCCCGCTCCGGCAGATCCAGCAGGTAGTTGAGATCGATCTTGGCTTTATCGGAGCCGTACCGCAGCACGGATCGCTCTGGAATTCCAAGTGAGGTGGCCACGTCGTTGATGGTTTTTGGAGAATTCAGCACGCTTTCATTCTAGGCCACCACGTACCGGACTTCAGGCCGTTTTGGGGCTATTTCTAACGACGACGACGGATGCCAGCGCAGCTATCTATACAACGAGGGCTCCCCTAAAGGGAAGCCCTCTTCGAACTGCTAGTCTCAGTCCTCTTCGTAGGAGCAGATCGCTGCAACCTTCGGAGCCGAATGCGATTCGGGATCGAAGGTGTAGTTGAAGAACTCCTTGGCGAGGCGGCGGGCCAGCTCAAGGCCAATCACGCGCTCACCGAGGCAGAGAACCTGCGCATCGTTGGATAGCACGAGGCGCTCAACGGAGAACGAATCGTGCGCAGTAGAGGCGCGAATGCCCTTTACCTTGTTAGCGGACATTGCAACGCCCATGCCGGTACCACAAATGAAGACACCACGATCCGCCTTGCCGTCCGCAATCATGCGTGCGGCGTTAACGGCAACGTGGGGGTAATCCACGTCTTCGCCCTTTGTGATGCCAGCATCAATCACTTCGTCGATCCGAGGATCCGCCTCAAGGTCAGCCTTGATAACGTCCTTGTAATCAACACCAGCGCTGTCGCCCGCGACTACTACACGGAAACCCATATCATTACCTTTCGTTGAAAAGCCTTACTTCCTCATTATCTCACTTTGTTGCCAGCTGGTCAGCCACCGTTCTCATAAGCATCGAGAACGAAATGGCACCAGGATCCGGAGTTCCCACCGATTTGCCGCCGTGCGTGCGTGCACGGCCCTTTTTCGCTGCAAACGAAGCGGTATCTGCGGCGGCATTCTCGGCCGCTGTTGCGGCCTCATCCCAAGCCTCAGCTAGCGGCTTGTCGCCAGCACCTTCGAGGGCGTCTGCGAACGGGACCGTTGCGTCAACCATCGTCTTGTCGCCTACAACCGCTCCGCCCATCTCCTCGATGGCCTTCGTGCCTCCTACCACGGCGGCAATGATCGCAGCATCGTCTACGGCTTCGCCATCGGATAGGCCGTTTCCAACGCGAGCAAGTGCTCCGCCCCAAAGAGCGCCGGCTGTTCCGCCTGCTCCTTCGGACCACGCTGCGCCCGCACGGGCCAGCAGAGTCTTCGATCCGGCTCCGGCCGCTACGCTCTGGCGGGCCGATTCAGCTGCGGCGGTTGAACCGAGCACCATGCCCTGGCCGTGATCGCCGTCCCCGGCAACCGAATCCATCTTGCCTAGGTCATGCTCCGCATCCCGCGTAGTCTTCTCGAGCGCTTCGAGGATGACCGCGATCTTCTTGGCTTGCTCAGCCGATTCTGGGACACCAGCACTGGCTGCTTCCTCGGTCTCCGCGGTCACCTCGCGGCGGGTTGCGCCGCTGTTCTCCACCGATCCCGAGCGGAAAGCCGGCGTATCAGCCGCTGCCAACCAGTAGCGCTCTAGGTCCTCATCGAGGAACGTGAGCGTGAGGGAAACACCCGCCATGTCCAGCGAGGTCACCTGCTCATCCACCACGGGGCGTATGATCTCAAGGCCCGCCTTGCGCAGCAGCTTGGAGATCCGGCTGTAGAGGAGGAAGAGCTCCTCGTACTTTGTTGCGCCCAGACCGTTCACCAGCACGGCTACGCGGCCGTCGTATCCGTCTTCTCCCCGGGGAGGCTCTTCTTCGAGGATCTTGGACACCAGCAGTTCGGCTAGGTCATCGGCCGTTCCCAGCTTCTCCGTTGCAATTCCGGGTTCGCCGTGGATTCCTAGGCCAAGGCCGAAGGTTCCTTCCTCCACCGTGAAGAGCGGCTCAGTGGATCCGGGCAAGGTACAGCCTGAGAAGGCCACACCTAGAGATCGCGTCTTATCGTTGACGTGGCGGGCCACGGCCTCCACCTCATCGATCGAGTGCCCCTCCGCGGCCGCAGCGCCCACAACCTTAACTACCGGGAAATCTCCCGCGATGCCGCGACGCTGCAGATGGTTCTGCGGGGAATCTGAAGCGATATCATCAGTGATCTCGACGATTCGAATGTCGTATCCTTCGGCGCGCAGCTGCTCTGCTGCTTGACCGAAATGAAGCACGTCTCCTGCGTAGTTCCCGAACATCATCAGGGTGCCAGCACCGTTGTCCGCTGCGCGGATCACAGAGCGTGCCTGAGACGCGGACGGGGAGGCGAAGATGTTGCCGCATACCGATCCATGAGCTATGCCGGGGCCAACCCACCCCGCGAACGCCGGGTAGTGTCCCGAGCCTCCGCCCACTACCAGCGCAACCTCAGATTCGGGGCTTGCGGCGGTGCGGACAACGCCACCGTGTACCGGCTGTACATACTCGCTGTAGATCTCGGCGAATCCCTCAAGGGAATCCTTCGGAAACTCTTCCGGGTCATTCACAATCTTGGTCACCGTTATCTCCTTTAGATGTCTGAACAAACGTGCCCCAAGTCTAGCGGCAATGTGGCGTGGTTCATACACGTCAGGGTAAGCCCCGTATCGGCAACGAAGCATTGAGAACTGAGGTAGCCTCTTAATTGAGTACCTGCGACGAGATTGCCGAGAAAGAGACTTGCCGTGCAACTATTCCAAGACGATGAGATCGAAGGACTTGTATTGCAGCTCCGCACGCTCGGCGCCGAAACAGAAACGGTCGAGTTCAAGTTAAACGAAGCTAGTACACCTGCGATTGGAGAGTATATCTCGGCTCTCGCAAATATGGCTGCGCTGAGGAGGACAACAGAAGCCTAAATGGTTTGGGGCATAACAGACGATTCCCACAAGATTGTTGGAACCACGTTCGATCCGTGGACCGCTGTTGTCAGGAAGCAGCCATTGCAGCTGTACCTGAATCAGAACTTGAGCAGCCATGCAGAATACAAGTTTCATGAGACTAACATCGACGGACACCACGTGGTTCTGCTAATTGTCGCAGCAGCTCAGGAATTACCTGTGGAGTTTAAGGGGGCAAGGTTACGGCCGGGTGGATAGCCATAAGGTTGAATTCACTTCAAAGTACAAGTACCTCGAACGTCAAGTTTGGGAAGCCGTACGTCGGACGAATTTCGAAGACGCCATCTCGTTGGACAGGCTTTCTGGAACCGACGTGATCAACCTCTTGGATTTGGGCCCCTACTCAGATTCCTTCGCTCATGCTATTTCTTCTGATCCCGAAGAGGTTCTCGAAACACTTAAGACCCTGGGAGC
>OMJG01001873.1_pt1 | contig 11240 bp, 8 predicted proteins | sample 1646431 | NCBI WGS metagenome assembly OMJG01 (sample SAMN03771674, study PRJEB25209) | food metagenome | isolation source: Cotija cheese | place: Mexico:Jalisco,Michoacan | collected 2011-12-12 | reverse complement strand
TGCATGATTCATTCCCTTCCATAAGATTCCCGGCCCATGCCTAAGAATCTGAGCTCTTCCAACAGCATCAGCATAACAGCGCAGCCAATAAACCTTGTGTATTACGCTTTATGTGACTCTTCGCCATTTCGCTTGCATGCGCCGAAGCTTGGGGCAGAAGGTGAGGGCCTAATACGATAACTGCACTAAAAGGACAGCTTTTGGCAACAATTTCTCGGGGAAAGCTGTCCTTTTAGTGCAGTTATCTGCTCCTTTGGTGCAGATGCCGATGGTGCTACCGTCCGATGACCGTGACGAAGACAGCGAAGAGGTAGATAAGCGAAAACAGGATGCCGATGGCTGCAAAAGCCTGAAATTGCCGCGATTGGGATGACCCGCAAATTCCCGAAAGCAATGAGAGTATCGCCAGAATCACACTGAACGCCAAAGCGTGAGGAACGCTGGGATGCGCGATGGCGATGGTGCCGAGGATGAAAGACGCAAAGCTCAGGACGGATACCCGTCTGTTCCGTCGCCTGCGCGCTTCCTTCCTGGTCATCACGAAATCGGACATCTCAGTCCACCAGGTCGCCGTCGTCGCGTCTGGCGACTTCTATCTGTTCACGCATCCAGACTCGTTCGGCGGGGTTGATATCCATGCTGTCGAGGTATTTCTGGTACACCGGGTAGAAGGTGCGGAGCACGGGATAGAGTGCGTACAGCGTATGCTCCGGCTTTTCCGTCCTCCAGTGCTGGGGATGCGCGTCGAAGGTGTTCTTGAAACGCTTCATGTAGCTTCGGAACGACGAGAAGGATGTGTCCATCCTGCGCGCGCTCATACCGGCGATCATGCGTGGTGAGTATACGGTTTTGTATCCTTTGCCGAGCAGATGCAGGGAAATGTCGATGTCCTCGTGCATCACATCGGACTCGTCGCGGCATACCTCGCTTGCGATGGTGCGCCAGGCCGATGCACGGATGGCCATGTTGGAGCCGAAGAGCAGATAGTGTCCTCCGTCGGCTCTGTAGATGTTCTGCCTGATGCGGTTATCGCCTTTGAGGCCGATCTTTTTTCCGGGCATGTCGTAATAGACCACCGGGCCGGTTGCACCCATCGCTTCGGGGTCTTCCGTGAAAATGCCCGACACCACCTCTGCCCAGTCGGGTTTCAACATGCTGTCGGCATCCACCCTTCCGAGGATGTCGCCGGTGGCATGGTCGAGACCCCAGTTACGGGTGGGAATCAGGCCCTGGTCGTCATCTTGGTGGAGAAGACGAACGTTGGCATCCGGGTGTTCCTGGATGAACCGTTCGGTGACGTTTACGGTGTTGTCGGTGGAACGGTTATCTACGACGATCACTTCGTGAGGTGGCACTGTCTGTCTGGTGGCATTCAGCAGGCAGTCCGTGATGCGTTCTTCTTCGTTCCAGGCAGGAATGACTATCGAGACGGTCAGCATGCTCTCTAGGATACGTGCCCGGGCATACACAGGCGGAACGGTACCGTCCAAACTCTGTGCCCGATGCCACCGAAGAAGTGTTCGGTGCGCGATAATCCCCGATGTTGTCAGTTAACAGGTCATAATGGTATCTATGGGTGCTCAAGACAATCAACAATTCGATCTGGCCGCGGTGTTCCCCCACAAGGGCGATCCACGGCGACCCCCCGAATGGTACGGCAGGGCACTTCTATACACCGGCATTGCGGTCTATCTGGCCTGGTTCCTCTTCCAATCGTGGGGCAAGGTGGAGTTTGTCGTCCTAGACATCGTGATTTCCATGTTCATCGCCCTGGCCATGGAGCCCCTGGTGCAGACTCTCGTCCGTCATGGATGGCGAAGGGGGGTTGCGGCCGCCGTGTCGCTGGTGGTGTTGGTGCTGGTCACCATCGCGCTGCTGGTGATGTTCGGCAATATGTTCGTGCAGCAGGTGACTGGCATGGCCAACGGTATGCCGGACTTCTACGAGCAGATGTCCAAGACCATAGAGCAGCAGACCTCCTGGCAGTTGCCTGCCATCTCCGATCTGGGCAATGAAATCGTGAAGAACATTCAGAGCTCCTGGGTGACCGATTTCGCCGGACAGGCGATTTCCACGACAGTAGGATTCATGAGCTTCCTGCTCAACTTCCTCACCGTCCTGCTGGTCACGTATTACATCTGCGCGGCTGGACCCAAGATGCGCCGAAGCATGTGCCAGTGGATGAGCCAGAAAAGCCAGCGCAAATTCGTTCTCGTCTGGACGGTGGCGCAGGATCAGATCTCAAGCTTCCTGTTCAGCCGGACGATACTTGCGGTCATCAACAGTGTGTGCATGTCGATATTCATGGTCATCATGCATGTGCCCTACTGGTTGCCTCTGGCTATTTTCTGCGGCCTGGTCTCCCAGTTCGTCCCCACGATAGGTACCTATATCGGTGGAGCGCTGCCGATTCTGTTCGCCTGGGGCAGCAATGGTCTGATGGTCGCCTTGAGTGTGCTGATATTCATCGTCGTATACCAGCAAATCGAGAATCTCATCTTCCTTCCCGCGGTATCCCAACGCACAATGGACCTCAACCCCGCCATCGCCTTCCTGTCGGTTCTGGTGCTCGGCTCGGTGTTCGGTGCGCTCGGAGCCTTCCTGGCGCTGCCTATCGCGGCGAGCTTCCAGGTCATCTTCAAGACCTACACGAAGCGCTACGAGCTTATCGACTCACCGCTGATGCAGGACCCGAAGCCGGTGAAGAAGTCGAAGGTCGTGGCGGGTGCAGAGGCCTTCAACGAGCACGTGATACAACCCGTGGCACACCACATGCCGAGAGCGGCAAGCGGTTCGAGCGCCCGTATAAAGGTGGGCGACCAGGAACTGGACGAATTGCGCGATCAGCTGTACACCTCACCTACGTCAGATGACCTCGACAGTTCTGAGACGATAGCCATCCCGAAGAACGTCGTATCCTCCGGCGCGAAACGCAGGCAGCCGCTTTCGGGCAGCGGTCCGGAAGTCGCGGACGACACATCACCGGATACTCAACCAGACCCTCATGGTGCAGAGGACGAGACCGAGGCCCGGAGGTCCGACAAGAAGGCGAATCAACCTAACCGCGACAACCCGAGGAATGACTGGCGCTGATGGCACTTCTCAATATTCTTGACGTCATATTGATGATTCTCGGCGTCGTCGGCATCCTGTACCAGGCGGTCTGCATCCTGACCTCCTTCTTCGCGAAGCCCGTCACCTTTCACGACGCCCCGGCAGACAAGCATTTCGCCGTATTGATTTCGGCGCGCAACGAGGAATCGGTCGTCGGCAACCTCATAGACTCGGTTCGCGCACAGAGCTACCCTTCGCAATTGGTGGACATCTGGCTTGTGGCCGACAACTGCACCGATGACACCGCCGGCCTGGCACGTTCGAAAGGCTGCCATGTGGTGGAGCGCAACAACCTCGACGAAGTCGGCAAGGGCTATGCCCTGACGTACCTGCTCAATCACATCATCGACTCCGAGTATGCGCGCACCTACGACGCGTTCTTCGTGTTCGATGCCGACAATCTTCTCGACAGCCATTACATCGAGGAGATGAACAAGGCGTATCAGTCCGGATTCAAGATTCTCACGAGCTACCGCAACTCGAAGAACTTTGCCGAGAATTGGGTATCCTCCGGTTCGGCGCTGTGGTATATCAGAGAATCCCGATTCCTGAATTCCTCGCGGATGGTGTTCGGTTCCAGCTGTCACGTGGGTGGAACGGGTTTCATGTTCTCCAGGGAAATCATGGAACGCAACAACGGATGGAAATTCCACCTGCTCACCGAGGACCTTGAATTCACGATGGATTCCGTGCTCCACGGGGACCGTATCGGGTATTGCGGTACCGCAATCCTCTATGACGAGCAACCGGTGACCTTCCGCCAGAGTTGGCGTCAGCGTGTGAGGTGGAGCAAGGGCTTCCTGCAGGTATTCCGCTACTACGGTCCCGATTTGATACGGCGAGCGATTCGTGAACGGGACTTTTCGGCGGTTGACCTTACATTGCTCATTTGCCCCTTCACCGCATTGGGAGCTATCCGGGTCTTCCTCGGTGCCTTGTTCGCGGCATTCGGCTTCGTCTCATGGGGTGGTCAGATAGCCGCGCTGAGCAGTTGGGCAAGCGGCATCGCACTGAGCATCCTGACCATGATGGGGCTGGCTGCGCTGACCATCGTCGCCGAGCGCAACCGCATCGGCGCCTCGAACAAGGAGCTGTTCGCATACTGCCTGAGTTTCCCCATCTACATGCTGAGCTATATACCGATTTCCTTCATGGCAATCTTCTCCAAACCCGAATGGAAGCCGATTCAGCACAAGGGTCAGTAACAGCAAGGGTCATTAACAACATTGGTGAGTAACAACATTGGTGAGTAACAGTAAGGGTCAGTAGCCTGCTGTCGCTGCGGAAGTGGGGGCAGCGGCGTCAGACGTCTTGGCGCAGCACGGCAGACCGTGTTGGCGGAGATTGACTGCTTGATATGGTTAAGACATGAGTACTCCACACGAAGTGATGCCCACAAGTCCAAGCCAATCAGAGAATCCCCTCGCGGAACCGCAACCCTCGCCGGCGATGTTCAATCCCAATCCAGATGCCGCAGTATCCATCCGTGGTCTGGCCAAGCAGTTCGATGGAAAGATAGCGGTCAATGGTCTGTCTCTTGACATCCCCGTAGGCTCCTTCTACGGTCTGGTCGGTCCGAACGGTGCCGGCAAGACGACCACGCTGAACATGGTCACGGGTTTGCTGATACCCGATGCCGGGGTGGCGATGGTGCTTGGCAACAATGTGTGGAGCGATACCAACCACGTCAAGCGCATCATCGGGGTCATGCCTCAGGCGGACCAGATTTTCGACCGGCTCACCGGCATGCAGCTTCTTGTCTATTCGGGAATGCTCAGAGGCATGTCTCGGACGGAAGTGAGCGCACGCGCCCAGGATCTGCTCAATGCTTTCGACCTGCAGGCCGCGGCGAATGTGATGGTCAGCGACTATTCGGCAGGAATGACGAAGAAAATCTGTCTTGCCACCGCGATGATTCACAGCCCCAGAATTCTCGTGCTGGACGAACCTTTCGAATCCGTTGACCCTGTTTCGAGCGCCAATCTCAAGGACATCCTCGTCGAGTATGCACAGACCGGCGGAACCGTCATCATCTCCTCGCATGTGATGGCTCTGGTCGAGAAGATGTGCACGCATGTCGCCATCATCAACCAGGGGCAGGTCGCTGCAGCCGGTACGGTGCAGCAGGTCGCTGCGGGGGAGGAACTGGAAGACCGCTTCCTCGACCTGGTGGGCGGACGGCACGCCGCCGCGCATCTTGCATGGCTCGATGGCGGCAATGCGTCTGGAGGCATCGCACCGGAGAACATCCAGGGCGCGGCACCTGCACAGACTCCCTCCGCGACTCCGCCAACGGCCGGAACGTATGATGCTTCACAAGGGCCGGTGAGCGGACGATGAACAGTGCATTAACCGTAGTTCGATTGAGATGGGCCCTGACCATCGCCGCCATGCGCAAGTCCTCATGGCAGTTGGTCGGATATATCTTCAGTCTGCTCATAGGCCTGAGCATGGTGGTCGGTATCGGTGTGGCAGCCTGGTTTCTGGGAACCCTGGATTTCCAAAACGGGCACTCATGGAATTTCCGCCTCCTCTACACCATCGTCGTTCTGGGCGGTGCCGTGGCCAGTCTGCTGTGCGCCCTGGTACAGGTCATGCTCATCGGAGAGGGCTCGACACTGAACCCGAAGAAATTCGCCTTGTTCGGTATTCCTGACAGAACCTTGCAAAGCGGACTGACCTTGGCCGGGCTTAGCGGCATACCGGCGATTTCCGGTCTGCTTTCCCTGCTGCTGCTCACCCTGGCATACCGGCATCTCGGTATCGGGATGATGGTGGTTTCGGTCATAGCCGCTCCATTGGCGGTGATTACCATCATGAGCGTCTCCAAACTGGTAATCTCTCTGGCATCCACGATGATGCATTCCCGCCGCAGTCAGGCCGTGCTGTACATCCTCGTTATGGTGGTCATCGTCGGTTTGAGCAATACGCCGAACATCATCATCAATTCCGGCGATCCGACGCAACTGACCCTGGACCCTTTCACGATGATTGCCCGAGTGTTCTCGTGGACGCCCTTCGGCGCCCCCTTCCAGTTGCCTTTTGACGCCCAGAGCGGGGATTGGCTGGCTCTCGTGGCTCGTGTGCTCATCATCGCCGCGACATGGGCGGTCTGCTTCCTGGGTGGGGTCTGGTGTCTGTCAAGAGACCGTAAATTCGCGGGGAAGGCCGAGCAGGCCAAAACCCTCAAGGGCATCGGTCCCTTCTCCTGGATGCCGAATTCAACATCAGGAGCCGTCTCCGCACGTCTGCTGAGCTATCTTCGCCGTGACCCAAGGCAGGCAATGTTCCTGCTGTTCCCCTTGATTTTCTTGATTCTTTTTGCACTGCAGTCGGGAAATCTTCCTGAGCTGGTATGGATGGCTCCGGCCTTTTCTGCGCTGTTCCTGGTTATGGCGGAGGCGAACGGCCTGGCATACGATGGCCGTGGCTTCATCATGCAGGCCATCATCGGAGTGAGCGGCAGGGATGATCGCACCGGCAGGGTACGCGTGTATTGCAGCCTGGGTAGCGTCTATCTGCTGTTGACTTGCCTGGTGTCCGCCGTCGTGGCACGCTCCTGGACCAGTTCGAGCGGCGTCCTCACGGCAGTGGTCGTCACCGGATGTTCGCTCGGGCTGTTCATGGCGGGTCTCGGCATCGCAGAGATTTTCTCGTGCATCTTCATGTATCCCGTGGCCAGCATGGACAAGCCGTTCTCGTCCCCGCAAGGCAGGGCGCTCGCCCAAGGCTTCTTCCCCTTCATCCACATGTTCGCCTGCATCGCGGCGATGCTGCCCACCGGAATCGTCGCCATCGTCCTTGCGGTGACCTCGGTGCAGGGGTTGTGGTGGATTCTCGCACCCGTGGCGCTTGCGAACGGTGTGCTGTTCCTCTATCTCGGTGTGCTGCTCGGAGGTAAGCTGATGGATGCACGGTTGCTGAAAATCGTCAGCACACTCGATGGTTTCGCCTCGTTGCAGAAATGAGATATGCGGTTGTCCGATAGTTCCGAAGAACGTTCTCAGTCAACCCCTCGGCGTCATATGCGCCGGGGGGTGACCGTCGTCATCAGCTCCGTGCTGACCTTGTTGCTCTGTCTGGCATATGTCGTGGGGGATGCCTTCGACGTCCTTCCGGGATCTCTGACCTTCTCCGGAGTGTCTCGACCGACCTTTTCGACCGCACAGCAGGCCTTCAGGAGCTCCACGTTGATGACCTCGGTCGAGCGCGACAAAGCCGTGGATGCGGCTGCGGCAACCTCAGCGATGAACACGCTGCTGTCTGCCGAGGGTGTGGGCAATGACTCATCGGTGGTCATCGCGGACGGAACAGGCAAGGTCGTCGCACAGCACAATGCCGACACGGCAAGGGAACCTGCATCCACGCTGAAGACGCTGACAGCCTTCACCGCATCCACCGTCCTGGACATGAACTCCACGCTTGACACCGAAGTGTATCTCAACCAGACAGGCGCTGATGGCGGTGCTCAGCTCATCCTCAAAGGCAATGGGGACATGCTGCTGTCCGATGGGGAGAACGACTCCGCGCATATCAACGGTCGCGCCGGTCTGGGTACGCTCGCCAGGGAAAGCGCCCAGGCGCTCGCCGCACGCGGCATATCCTCTGTGCATCTGAGCTATGACGATTCGCTTTTCGGGTCGGATAGAAAACCCGACGGCATCGAGCAGAACGATGCGGAATGGCGATATTTCGCCCCCATCTCGTCCATGGCCGTCGACGGCGGGCGTCAGTGGACCGACACCGTCAAGGGCGCAGACCCCGACGTGGAGTCGAGCTATCCCACCCGCTCAACGCAAACCGCCCTCGATACGGCCAACACCTTCGCCGCCTTGCTCGCGGGCAACGGTATCACCGTCAACGGAGCACCGGCAGCAGGCACCGTTCCACAAGGCATCTCCGCGCTGGTGAAGGTACGGTCGGCCAAGCTCTCGGAAATCATGGCCTTCATGCTGAGGAACTCCGACAACACGGAAGCCGAACTGCTGGGCAGGCTCAGCGCCATCAAACTCGGTACCGAGAACAGCTCGGCTGGGGCGGTCAAAGCCGTCGAACAGACATTGCAGCAACAGTCGATACAGTCGTCCGGACTGCACATGGCGGATTGCTCGGGCCTGTCCCCGGGGTCCACCGTCACGGCAGCCACCCTGAATGCGATACAGCAGCACTTCATCGCCTCGGGAAACGGGACAGCTGCTGCAGCCGAAGGCATGTCCGTCACGGGGTTGGTGGGTACCGCCGCCGACAGAGCGACGAATGCCTCCGCCAATGGGCTGCTTAGGGTGAAAACAGGGACGCTGAGCACCGTCACGTCGATGGCAGGCAACGTGTCCAGAGCATCCGGAGGGCTACTGACCTTCGCCGTGATCGTCAACAATCCGCAGAACGCATGGTCGGCCACGCAGGCCATCAATGCCTTCATGACGAAGCTTCCCGAACTGTAGGCGCACTGATGGCATATTCGTCGATTCTCAAACACATGCTTGGTGAAGTGAGGGCATGTCTGGAGGCGGAGGGCATCACCCGCCAGTCCAGGAAGTTTCTTGAGCACGGACACCATGCTGCAGGGCAGGACAGCCCCCTGGTGATGGTTGCCTGTTCAGGGGGTAGGGATTCAATCGCGCTTGCATCGCTGGCGCATACGGTTTGCGGGATGTTGGGCGTGCGCTGCGGCGCGGTGGTGATTGACCACGGCCTGTTCGAAGCTTCCGCCCCACTGACGCGCACGGTGGTGGAACGGTGCCATGGCATGGGACTGTCACCGGTGGTCGATCGCAGAATCCAGGTGCTGCCCGGAGGCAAGGGCGTTGAAGCCGCGGCCCGTGAAGCCAGATATTCGGCCATCTGCGACACCGCCCGTAAAGAGCAAGCCGCACTGGTGCTGTTGGCGCATACCGCCGACGATCAGGCCGAAACGGTGCTGATGGGATTATTGCGCGGTGGAGGACTGAGTGCGCTCGCAGGCATGCCACGAAGCATGAATCGGGACGGTGTTCGTTTCGCCAGACCTCTCCTCGATTGCACTCGTCGACAGACGACCCAGGCATGCAGGGATCTGCACCTTGAGTGGTGGGACGACCCCAGCAATGGTGAAGGGGTCGGTACGCGGCTGAGTGCCGAGTATCCCTTGCGATCCCGGGTGCGTCACGACCTGATTCCGATGATCGAAGAATTCTGGGGGAGCGACATCGTCACCCAGCTTGCCGTCGGGGCGAAATCCGCTCGAAGCGACCAGGACTACCTCGAGAGACGCGTGGACGAGCTCATGGACGCCGTGGTCACCCTGCACGAGGGAACGGCAATCGTTGAAGCATCACCGTTTGAAGATGCTTCGACAGGCGAGGTCGCGCTTTCCATCGAAGCGAAGGCCCTGGAGGGGGAGCATCCAGCCATTCGCTTGAGAATCCTCTCGCGCAGCCTTGAAAGTCTTGGCTTGGCGCCGGCTCGTCGGCACGTCGAGGCAATGGATAATCTCGTCGTCAAGTGGCACGGTCAGGGTCCAATCGTCATAAATGGTGGATATTCCGCGTTGCGGCGAGGGCACGTCATTCTCATATGCAAAGATGGTGGGCATGCAAATCGCTGATATTCAATCGGATATTGACCACGAGTTGGTTTCTAAGGATCAAATCGACGCGAAGATCAAATCGGTAGCCAAACAAGTAAGTATTGATTACGCAGACAATCCGCCGCTGCTGGTGGCCGTGCTCAAGGGGGCGGTGAATACGCTGACGGCCTTCTCACAGGCCCTGAGCATTCCCGTGCAGATGGATTTCATGAGTCTGTCGAGCTATGGCAACGGGACGGAAAGCACTGGAACCATTACGGTTCGCCAGGATTTGAGTGTCGATGTTCGCGGCAGGCACATTCTGATAGTCGAGGATATTGTTGATTCAGGCCGTACATTACAGTGGCTTATGGGTGAGCTGAGAGACAGAGGAGCGGCTTCGGTGGAGGTTTTCGCCTTATTGGAGAAACCTGCACGTCGTGAAGTCGAATTTGATGTGAAATACCGGGGTTTCGAGATTCCGGATGAATTCGTCGTCGGTTTTGGTTTGGACTACCGCGAGGAATACAGGAATCTTGATTCCATCGCGGTGCTCAAACCACAGGTGTATCAAGGAGAACATGCATGAGCTATCCTCAAGGGCCGCAGCAGAGGCCGCCGGCAGGTAACGGCGGAAATCGGCCGGGGAACGGCAACAATCCCTTCAATAATCCGGGTCATAATGACAATGGTCAGAACGGCAAAGGGCCGAATCAGCCCAACCGTCCGCTGTGGCAGATGCCACTGCTCTGGCTGGTCGTGCTTGGGCTGCTGTTCGCGGTGGCGCTGCAGTTGTTCTCCATGGGCGGTCCGAAAACCATCAACACCAAAGACGGCTTTGACCTGCTGAGCAAAGGTGAGGCCACCTACGCCCAGATCACCGAAGGCAAGCAGCTTGTCACGCTGAAGCTCAAGGATGATTTCGTCAAGACGGACCCCAGCACCAACAAAACCGAGAACATGGGCAAGAACGTGCAGTTCTACTATGTCTTCGCCCAGGGTGGCCAGGTCGTGCAGGCAATCGACAAGGCCGATCCCAAGGATGGCTTCAACTCGGTGGTGCCTCAGACCAGCATCTGGTCGAGCCTGCTGGTGAGCCTCCTGCCCCTGCTGATCATCATGGGTATCTTCTGGTTCTTCATGAGCCGCATGCAGGGCAGCGGTGGTGGATTGTTCGGCATGGGCGGCAAGAAGAATTCAGGCAAACTGCTCGACGGCAAGACCCCGAAGACCAAATTCGCGGATGTCGCCGGTGAGGCCGCCGCGGTCGAGGAGGTCGAGGAGATCAAGGACTTCCTGAAGGACCCTTCGAAGTACAAGGCCCTGGGCGCTCGAATTCCGAGGGGCGTGCTGCTGTATGGCCCTCCAGGAACCGGTAAGACCCTGCTGGCCAGGGCCATAGCGGGCGAGGCCGGGGTGCCCTTCTATTCGATGGCAGGCTCCGATTTCGTCGAGATGTTCGTCGGTCTGGGAGCTTCGCGCGTACGCGATCTGTTCGAGGAAGCGAAGAAAACCGCTCCGGCCATCATCTTCATCGACGAGATCGACGCCGTCGGACGCCGCAGAGGCTCAGGCATGG
>OMJG01001872.1_pt1 | contig 11245 bp, 10 predicted proteins | sample 1646431 | NCBI WGS metagenome assembly OMJG01 (sample SAMN03771674, study PRJEB25209) | food metagenome | isolation source: Cotija cheese | place: Mexico:Jalisco,Michoacan | collected 2011-12-12 | reverse complement strand
AAGAGTACATTAGTTTTATTAATTCTCGGAAGTATCTTATTAGATATCGGCGCTATTATTTATCCATTTGCAGCTGCTGTTACATTATTAGTGCTTGGCTTGGCTGCCATTCAAATTGGTATTATTCTTTATCAAAAATTATTCAGACATAAAATTTACTATTTAGAACAAAGTGTCAGATTGGTAATCAATATTTTAATTATCGTAGCATATATTGTTTTAAGATAATTGATGTAGATGATCTGAATTGCTATTCAATTTTAAAACGCACTTGTTAAACAACAATCGAGTTGTTTTAAACAAGTGCGTTTCTTACTCTTAATTATTCTTTTATTTACTTAATAAATTAGTATTAACTGCGTCGAATCCTTTGTCAGAAATTCGAATATCAGTTACTTTTTCGCCATCCCAGTTGCCGTCAATGTAACCTTTTTCCCACAAAACTTTACTGTTTTCCAAGAACTCATTTAAATCCTTATCACAGAAATAATCTTCTTGGAGTGAGTACTGATCTTTAAAGTCATTTGCTTCTTCAGGCGTTGAGCCGTGATTAATCTTTTCAGTATAATATTTATATAGAACAGCAACCACAAATGCCTGATCTCTATTGATATCATCCAAGAATCTTCACCACCTTAAATCTATACCCGTATAAATTGAAACTTTATACAATACCTATGATATACCCGTTTTAAGCAATTTTGAACCACTGTCACAGGCTTGTAAGAATTGTGGATTTACTATGGGCTATCGCTTTTCTCTCTTATTTACGCTATAATATAAGGATGAATTTTTTAAGGAGTCGATAAAATGGCAGTGAAACAATTAGTACCGGCAAACAGCTCGAAGTTACGCGAACGTGCAGATGAAGTAAATAAGTTTGATAATAATTTAAAACAGTTATTATTAGATATAGAGGATACTTTGTACGAAACTGAAGCTTCTGCATTAAGTGCCCCGCAAATCGGCGTTTCACTGCAAGTCGCTATCATTGATATGGAAGCGGAAGGTTTGTTGCAGTTAATTAATCCGACGATTGAGCGCCAATCAGATGAAACAGTGACAGACTTAGAGGGCAGTGTTTCATTTCCAGATGTATTCGGGACGGTAGAACGCAGTCAGATGATAGTTGTTCAAAGTTACGATTTACACGGAAATAAGGTAGAATTAACTGCATATGATGATGTTGCACGTATGCTTCTGCATATTGTAGATCAATTGAATGGCATTCCTTTTACAGAAAAAATGGAAAAACAATTAACTGAAGAAGAATTGGAGGCGTATTTAGAAGATGAGTAGAGTAATATTTATGGGAACACCTGATTTCTCAACTAAAGTATTAGAAATGTTGATAGCTGAAGAAGATGTGATTGCAGTGGTGACACAGCCTGATCGCCCAGTTGGACGTAAACATGTGATGACACCGCCACCAGTGAAAAAGGTCGCATTAGAAAACGGTATTGAAGTATATCAACCAGAAAAAATTGCTCAATCAGACGACCTTCAAACGTTAATTGATATGAAACCAGATTTAATTGTAACGGCTGCGTTCGGTCAGATTTTACCGAAATCATTATTAGATGCTCCGAAACTAGGTGCAATCAATGTGCATGCTTCTTTACTACCGAAATATCGTGGCGGCGCACCGATTCATCAAGCAATTATCGATGGTGAGAAGGAAACAGGCGTCACAATTATGTATATGGCGCCTAAACTAGATGCTGGTGATATTATTTCACAACAAGCAATTGCGATTGAAACTTCTGATAATGTGGAATCGATGCATGATAAATTAAGTTTCTTAGGTGCAGATTTATTGAAAAAAACATTGCCTGAAATCATCAATGGAACGAATGAGCGTATCGAGCAAGATGATGCTGAAGCGACTTTTGCTTCTAATATCAGCCGTGAAGATGAACGCATTGATTGGACACAGTCAGCAGAACAAATTTTTAATCATATCCGCGGTTTGTCTCCATGGCCGGTAGCTTATACGAAACTTGAAGATAAGAATATGAAACTTTTTGCAGCGCGTATTGAAGAAGGAAAAAATGGCAATCCTGGCGAAATTCTAGAAACAACTAAAAAAGCTATTATTGTCGGCACAGGTTCTGATGATGCGATTGCTTTGACTGAAATTCAGCTTTCAGGTAAGAAACGTATGCCGACTGCTAATTTCTTAAGCGGCTATCAAGAGGACTTAGTCGGGAAGGAATTGAAATAATGCAGAATGTGAGAAGCTTAGCGTTTGAAACCTTAGAAGCAATTTTTCAAGATAAAGCTTATAGCAACTTAAAGTTGAATGAAGTGTTGAAAGCAAATGATTTAAGCAGAGCGGATAAGAATTTGCTTACAGAGTTAGTGTATGGAACAATCAAGAGAAAATTAACGCTTGAATATTATTTGAAGCCCTTTGTACAAACGAGAATTAAAGGGTGGATGCGTTATTTACTGTGGATGAGTATTTATCAGTATCGCTATTTGGATAAGGTTCCAGATCATGCCATTATTAATGAAGCAGTCGAGATTGCTAAGACACGTGGCGGTTTGCATAACAGTAAAGTAGTCAATGGTATCTTGCGCAATATGATGCGTTCTGAATTACCGAATCCTGCTGATATTAAAGATGATAAACAACGCATTTCTATTATGTATAGTGTACCGAAATGGATTGTGAAACAATGGATGACGCATCATGGCTTAGAAACAACTGAGCGTATTGCGGCTGCGATGCTTGAACGTCCTGGACAAACAGTACGCGTTAATCTCACTCGCAAATCAGTAGCCCAAGCGACACAACAGTTAGAGGACGAAGGATATACGGTTACTCAAGATACAGATATTGATTACTGTCTGCATATTTCAGGACGACCGGTAGCTGAAAGCCGTGCGTTTAAAGATGGTATCGTATCGATTCAAGATAAAAGTTCAATGTTTGTGGCTCAAATCTTAGCACCGGCTGAGGACGAAAGTATCTTAGATGCTTGCAGTGCACCAGGCGGTAAAGCATGTCAAACAGCAGAATTGCTAGATGGAAGCGGGCATGTAGATGCGACAGATATTCATGAACATAAGATTGACTTGATTGACCATAACATTCGTAAATTGCGCTTGAAAAATATAGCAGCCTTCCAACATGATGCTACAAAGCCTTATCAAAAAGTATATGATAAAATTTTAGTGGATGCACCATGCAGCGGTTTAGGCGTACTGCGTCATAAACCGGAGATAAAATACGAACAAACACCTAATACAGTAGACGGTTTAGTCACTTTACAATTAGAAATCATGAATAATGTTAAAGATTTTGTAAAGCCGGGTGGCACTATCGTCTATTCAACATGTACAATAGAACAGATGGAGAACGAAAATGTAATTTATACATTTTTAAAACAAAACAAAGACTTTGAATTTGAACCATTCCCACATCCAAGAACAGGAGAGGAAGTAAAAACTTTACAAATCTTGCCGCAAGACTTTAACTCAGATGGTTTCTTTATTACAAAGATTAGAAGAAAGGAAAATAAGTAATGATAACTACTCAAAAGAAGAAAAAGAATCGTTTTCTTCCTGATTTTGATAAACAATCAATCTATTCATTGCGTTACGAAGAAATGCAAGATTGGTTAGTAGAACACGGCCAACAGAAATTCAGAGCGAAACAAATATTCCAATGGCTTTATGAGAAACGTGTTGACAGCATCGATGAAATGACCAACTTATCTAAAGACTTGCGCGAGGTATTAAAAGATAACTTTACAATGACCACTTTGGAAACCGTTGTCAAACAAGAAAGTAGAGACGGTACCATTAAATTCTTATTTGAATTACAAGATGGCTATACGATTGAAACAGTATTGATGCGTCATGAGTACGGAAATTCAGTATGTGTGACAACACAAGTAGGCTGCCGTATCGGTTGTACTTTCTGTGCTTCTACACTTGGTGGGTTGAAACGTAATTTAGAAGCAGGCGAAATTGTTTCTCAAGTCTTAACAGTACAAAAAGCACTTGATGAGACAGACGAACGTGTCTCTCAAATCGTAATTATGGGTATTGGAGAGCCGTTTGAAAACTATGATGAAATGATGGACTTCTTGAAAATCGTCAACCATGATAACGGCTTGAATATCGGTGCACGCCATATTACAGTCTCAACTTCTGGTATTATTCCGCGTATTTATGATTTTGCGGATGAAGATATCCAAATTAATTTCGCAGTAAGTTTACATGCGGCTAACGATGAAATCCGTTCTAAATTAATGCCGATTAACCGTGCTTATTCTATTGATAAATTGATGGAAGCTATTCAATATTACCAAGAAAAAACCAAACGTCGTATTACCTTTGAATATGGTTTGTTCGGCGGTGTCAATGATCAATTAACGCATGCACGCGAACTTGCACATTTAATCCAAAATTTAAATTGTCATGTTAACTTAATCCCGGTAAACCATGTTCCAGAACGTAATTATGTGAAAACACCGAAAGAAGATATTTTCAAATTTGAAAAAGAACTCAAACGACTTGGTATTAATGCGACAATCAGACGTGAGCAAGGCTCAGACATAGATGCAGCTTGCGGACAATTGAGAGCGAAGGAACGTCAAGTAGAAACGAGGTAGAAACCTATGCTAAACGCACAATTTTTTACAGACACAGGACATCATAGGGAAAAGAATGAAGATGCAGGCGGCGTATTTTACAACCAAACCGAACAGCAATTGCTCATCTTATGTGATGGAATGGGCGGGCATAAAGCCGGAGAGGTTGCAAGTCAATTTGTGGTCAATAGAATTCAAGAATTATTCGAAGCAGAAAATCTTGTTGAAGAAGATCAAGCAGAAGATTGGCTCCGCACGACACTGCAGAAAATTAATAGAGAATTATACCACCATGCCTCTACAAACGAAGCATATCGCGGCATGGGCACAACAGCCGTAGCAGCGCTGGTCTTTGATAATCATGTGGTCATTGCCAATATTGGTGATTCACGTGCTTATTTAGTGAACAGCCGCAGTATTGAGCAAGTTACGAGCGATCATTCTTTTGTTAACCACTTAGTGATGACAGGCCAAATTACTGAAGAAGAAGCATTTACACACCCCCAACGTAATATTATTACGAAAGTGATGGGGACGGATAAAATGGTAATTCCAGACGTTTATATTAAGCGTATTAATTTTTATGATTATCTTTTATTGAACTCTGATGGTTTAACAGATTTCGTACGTCCTCATATCATACAAACGCAGTTATCAGAACCGCTTCCTCTAGAAGAACAAGGAGAGACACTCTTGAATCTAGCGCAAGAGTATCACTCTACGGATAACGTCAGCTTTGTATTAGCTGAAATAGAAGGTGACAAGGTATGATGATCGGTTCAATAATCAATGAGCGCTATAAAATTGTTGAATTTCTTGGCGGAGGCGGCATGAGCAATGTCTACCTCGCTGAAGATTCAATTCTAAATCGCAAAGTTGCTGTAAAAATGATTCATATTGCACCACATGAAAAAGAGGAAATGATTCGCCGCTTTGAACGAGAAGTGCACAATACTTCTCGGTTATCACATGAAAATATCGTTAACGTTATAGACGTTGGAGAAAACAATGAATATTTTTATCTGGTAATGGAATATATAGAAGGACCTACCTTATCTGAATATATTAAAACGCATGGGCCGCTCAGTATTGAGACTGCAATTAACTTTGCAGAACAAATTCTGGACGGGATTCAACATGCCCATGAAGCGGGGATTGTACATAGAGATATAAAGCCGCAAAATATTTTAGTCGATCGTCACAAAACCTTGAGAATACTAGATTTCGGTATTGCAAAAGCTTTAAGCGAAACTGCTATGACGCAAACGAGCCATGTTCTCGGTACAGTACAATATCTGTCCCCAGAACAAGCGAGAGGCGAATCTACAGATATGACTAAAGATATCTATTCGATCGGTATCGTCCTCTATGAAATGTTAGTAGGAGAACCGCCTTTTACTGGTGAAACTGCGGTAAGTATAGCTATTAAACATATTCAAGACGCCATGCCTAATGCGACAGACCAACGACCAGAAATACCGCAGGCGCTTAGTAACGTCATTTTAAAGGCTACAGAAAAGAATAAAAATGACCGCTATCAAGATACAGAGAGTATGAAAAGAGATTTAAGCAGTGTACTTAAAAATTCAAGAGCGAACGAATCAAAGTACGTGTCTGAGGAAGCCGCTGCAAAGACGATTGAAATTGATAAGGATGCGATTGCTAAGCAAGCGAGTCCTGGACCCGAAGCACAACGCAATGCATCGAAACAAGAAGCAGAACCGTTGAATGAAACGATGCAGATTCCTATTGTGGAGCAACAGAAATTCCAAGGAGGAGAAGGTCCGATTTATGAAATGCCGAAGAAAAAACGTTCGAAGAAGAAAAAGTTTTTCTTCGCACTCATCTTCTTCCTTTTACTTGCTGGTCTGATTACATTCTTAGCGTTCGGTATGTTTGGAGATAAATACATTGAGACGCCTGATTTAAGAGGAAAATCTGAAGCCCAAGCACAGCAGATATTAAAAGAACATCATATCAAAGTCGGAAAAACAACGAGAGCGTACAGTGATAAATATCAGGAAAATCAAATCGTCACTACTGATCCTGCCCCTGGCAAACGTGTTGCAGAGCATGGAACAGTCAATATCGTGCTTTCAAAAGGACCACAAAAAGCGCATATGCCTAACTTATATGGTATGACAAAGGCAGACGCATTAGACGCCTTAAAGAAACTCGGATTTAAAAATATCTCAATTAACCAAGAATACTCTAAAACTAAACTTGAGCGTGGCTTGATTGAAAATCAAAATATTTCAGCTGACGCTTATGTGCCAATCAAAGATACGAATATCGCACTGACTGAATCTCTAGGTATTAAACAAGTTTATGTAAAAGATTATACAGGTGAATCCTATGACAAAGCTTCTAAAGAACTTATGCAAAAAGGCTTGAAACCTGTAAAAGAGAAAGAAGAAAATAGCGATAAAATAGAAAAAGGCAAAATTATATCTCAATCACCTACAAGTAAGTCTGTAGATGAAGATTCAACTGTTACCTTTGTAGTATCGTCAGGTAAAGAGGACAGTTCAGACAGTGAAAAAGATGAAGGTAAATCGGCAAGTTCTGATGACGTCAAACAAGTGACCGAAACGGTTAAAGTACCTTATTCTGGAAAAGATGGCGACAGTCAGAAAGTAGAAGTCTTTGTACGTGATAAAGATCATCCAGGTACTTCATCTTCACAAACTTATAATATTACAAGCAGCCGTTCAGTTTCGATTCCTTTAAAAATAGAAAAAGGCAAAACTGCGGGTTATACAGTGCGTGTCGATGATAAAATTGTGGCCGATAAAGATGTTGGATATTAAATATGTGGGAGCAAGAGCTGGGACAAAATGGCTCTCTGTCAAATTGGACTGGTGGCTCAAATTATAGAGATTAGGCAGCTTTTAGCTGCTTAATCTCTTTTTTAGGATTTGAGGAAAAAAGTCTCGTACATAAAATAATACGGTTGCGCAAATTAGTGAAGTTTCTATAACCGAAAGAAACCCTTTTTATCAGTTTGATTTTATTATTAATACCTTCGAGCGGACCGTTGGTCAGATTTGAAAATTCCAAAGTATTCAGTATCATGCCATGATAGTTTTTAAGTGTCCTGATGGCAACTTGAAGTTTGGGAGCGATGGTTCCCGTATTTATTGCTTGTATTGTAGATGTATATAATAGTTCATCATTTTCTTTTAAAGCGTAACGCAGCTGGTGGACGTGGTGATGTGTGTTTAATAATTTATCATCAAAATCCAATAAGAAATCTACAATTCCTTTGGTTGTTTTCCATTGTTTGAACAGAGAAACCTTATTATATTCGAACATCTCCAGTTGTTCATAAGGTTTCAAAAGTAGTTTCCAATAACGTTTATATTTATTGTAAAGCGGTCTGTCGTTATTTCGGAAAGTATTCATAACACTGACACGAGTCATGTTCAAAGCACGATTCAATGATTGTACAATATGAAATCGGTCTATAATAATTTTGGCATTAGGAAATACTTCATTGATCAAAAACATATAGGGTTCGTACATATCAATAGATACTGTTTTTACACGTTTTCTTTCAGCTAGTGAATAACGATAAAAGTGCGTTTTTAGAGCTGCTAATCTGCGATCGGGAACAATATCTACGATACGGTGAGTCACGGCATCAGCATAAATAAAACTCATATTACGGCTGACATGCTTGACACTTTTGAATTCATCCATCATTAAATGTTCAGGCAAAGTGCTGAATGGCTTTTGAGCAATCTGAGAAGCAGCCTTATCTATCATCCGAGCCACTGTAGAAGCCCCTACAGCACAAGATTCAGCAATTGACTTTTGAGAACGTATTTCGGTAGCTTTCTGCAAAACAGCTAACCGTGTGTTATCCGAAATATGGCAATGTCTTTCAACTATTTTTGTTTCAGCAGTGAAGTGCGTACAGCAGTGCTTACAGTAAAAACGCTGCTTCTTCAAATTCAAATAGGCCTGTCTTTCAGATACCTTAGGTATCGTAATACGGGAATTCTTCATTCCGTTTTTTATAATAGAGTGATCGTTGTTTTTAAATCCGCAATTTTCGCAGTATTCAGGAACGTACGTCAATTTTCCAAAGTAGAATAGACACGTTTTTCCTTTATACTCTTTTTCTTCAATCTTAGTGCTGAATTCTATATTTTTATCTTTAATTCCTAGTGTAGTTGATATAAAATGTTTCATAGGCGCAACTTATCTCCTTTAATTTTGGTGTGGTTACTTTAAATTATAGAGATAATTGCGCTATTTTTGTATCAAAAAATCGGACGAGTGATTTTCTCACCAGTCCGATTTAGTATAGAACCGACAAAATAATGTCTCAGCTCTTGCTGTTTTAAAGGCGCAGTAGCTATCTGGATAATTAAAGTACTCAGCCACGTTCCATTTACCCATATATTTCTCATATTCCTAAGAACATATAAATTGATGTCGATATTTTCGTTAATTAGCCAAACCTTTGATATAATGAGGAGAAGAATACGAACGTAATAAGAGAGGTGTCTCGGTGAGAACAGGACGTATAATAAAGTCGTTAAGCGGTGTTTATCGTGTGGATGCAGATGGTGAAATGTTTGACACGAAACCGCGCGGCTTATTCCGCAAGAAGAAATTTTCCCCGATTGTGGGAGATATTGTTGATTTTGAAATTGAAAATGTCACAGAAGGTTATATTCAGCATGTACATGAAAGACGAAACGAGTTGAAGCGTCCGCCTGTGAGCAATATAGATCATCTGATTATAGTGATGAGTGCAGTTGAGCCTGAATTTTCAACGCAATTAGTAGATCGTTTTTTAGTAATAGCACATTCCTATGGCTTGAATCCTCGCATTATTGTAACTAAAAAAGATATGGCTTCAGAAGCACAAATTCAACGCATAGAACAGTATCTAGCAATCTATCGCAAGATTGGATACTCTACACAATTTGTCGGCAAAGATGATAATATCGAAGCCATCTTTGATGCGTGGGGAAGCGGCTTGGCTGTGTTGAGCGGGCAATCCGGCGTCGGAAAATCTACTTTGTTGAATGCTTATCAACCTGGTTTATCACTAGAAACGAACCAAATTTCAAAATCGCTTAATCGAGGAAAGCATACGACGCGTCATGTAGAGTTATTTGAACGTAAAGGTGGCTTTGTTGCGGATACGCCTGGATTCAGTGCCCTTGATTTTGATCACATTCAAAAGGATGAAGTGAAAGATTATTTTTTAGAAATACAAGAGTATGGACAAGCATGCAAATTTCGTAACTGCAATCATATTAAGGAACCGAAATGCAATGTCAAAGCGCAAGTTGAAGCGGGCAATATTGCACAATTTCGTTACGACCACTATGTGCAGCTCTTCGAGGAAATTGCAAATCGAAAGGAAAGATATTAATGGTTAAAGTATACCCATCGCTGTTATCAGCTGACTTTTTAAATTTGAAAGCAGAATTAGAAGCCTTAGAGAAAGCCGGAGTAGACGGCGTACATTTTGATGTGATGGACGGTCAGTTTGTACCCAATATTTCCATTGGATTACCAATATTAGAAGCGGTAAATGCCGGCACTGATTTAACAATAGATGTACATTTAATGATTGAAGACCCTGAAAACTTTATTCCAGAATTTGCGGCTAAAGGGGCGGATATGATTTCAGTACATGCTGAAGCAACACCGCATATTCATCGTGCCATTCAACTGATTCATGCGCACGGTGCTAAGGCTGGCGTAGTGATTAACCCTGGAACATCAGTAGCCATGATTGAACCGATTCTGCATGATGTAGATTATGTGTTGATTATGACAGTGAATCCTGGATTTGGCGGACAAGCATTTATTTCACAAAATATTGATAAGGTCAGTGCGTTGCATGCTTTTAAAGAAAAGCACCAGTTAAACTTTGATATTGAAGTAGACGGCGGTATTAATGAAGTGACAGCTGAACAATGTGTAGATGCAGGTGCCACAATGTTAGTAACGGGCTCTTATTTCTTTAAACAAGATGACTACGGCAAGGTTGTCAAAGCCTTGAAAAGACAAGATAATTAAGTGATTGAACGGCAGGTGATGGGCATGAAAATCAATTTATTATGCGGGAATCGAAATCTTCCTGAAAATTTATTACAGACTAAAGCAGATGAAGCGTGGGGCGGCATTGACCGGGGGGCGTTAATTTTAGTACAGCAAAATATCCAACCCGTCTTCTCACTAGGAGACTTTGATTCTGTGAATGATACTGAACGCTTAGAACTCAAAGAAAAGTTAGATATTCATCCGGTCAAAGCTGAGAAAGCGGATACTGATTTGGGACTGGGTGTGGCAGAAGCAGTTGCACGCGGTTATGATGATATCTTAATTTATGGCGCTACAGGTGGCAGATTAGATCATTTCTTAGGGGCACTGCAGTTGTTGCAAATTCCTGATTACTTGAAAAGAGACATTAAAGTTTCGCTTATAGATGACCAAAATGAAATTACTTATTTAAAAAAAGGGATACATCGCGTGGAAAAAAAGGATGCCTTTCCATACATTTCATTTATACCTGCGAAAGAAGATACGCTTATTTCGCTAAGAGGGTTTAAATATCCTTTAGACCAAGAGAAGCTATATCAAGGTTCGACTTTAACTATTTCTAATGAAAT
>OMJG01001870.1_pt1 | contig 11248 bp, 12 predicted proteins | sample 1646431 | NCBI WGS metagenome assembly OMJG01 (sample SAMN03771674, study PRJEB25209) | food metagenome | isolation source: Cotija cheese | place: Mexico:Jalisco,Michoacan | collected 2011-12-12 | reverse complement strand
CGGGGCCGGGCGCGCCAGGTGCGCGTCGACCGGGTGGTCCGGCCGCGTGATCCCACCCTCTCGACGCGCATCCACCGCTAGGGTGGCGTCATGGTTGAACAGTCGCGGCGCGTCCTCCCGGGTGCGGGTGGACACGTGGACGGTCATGGACATGAACGGACCCGAGTGTGACCTGGGGGAGACGGTCGAGTTCATCCTCGAGTTCCGGGAGGCGTCCGAGGAGTCCGAGGAAGGCGCCGACCGTGCCGACATGACCGTCACCGTGGACGCCTGGGCGCAGGAATACCCTGGCGCCGGCGAGTTTGATCCGGAGCAGATGACCTGGACCACGCTGCTCACCGGTGACGGCTGGTCGGCACGGTGGGACGCCCCGCGTCCCGTCCTCGGCCGTGTCCGGCTCACCGGCACATTCCACCGCGAGAGTCTGGGGCCGCACGAGACGACGGTCGTGCCGACGCGGGGCGCTCTGGTCAGGATCAGGACGTTGAATGGCCGGCGTGGTGAGGAGTCACGGATCACTGAGGTTGACCGGATCTGGAAGTCCGATGCCGACCGGGAGTCGGATATCCGGTCGTTCCTGGTCGACCTCGACCTGGACGCGGCGTCCCGCCCGGAGTCCGCTGACCTGCAGCGTCCCTGCGTGGTGCACGGTTTCGCGGTGACCGGGATGCCGGGGAGACGGGCACTCTGGCGCGGGGATGTGCGGTTGCCGCTGGTGTGGCGGACGGACCTGGCGTCCGGAACGACGACGCCGGTCGCGCTGCCGATGCGAATCAGCGACGCCGAGATGTACCTAGCCCGGGTGCAGGGGCCGACTGCGGATCCGGAGGAGGACGCTTGTCGGGTCGTGACGGTCGACCGGAACTCCGGTCGTCGGTACTTCACGGTCTTCGGCGACGGGTCTTCGGTGGAGGATGCTGAGAAAGCCGCCGCTCCGGGCCGCACTGAGGCGGGTCGGATTGTCATCCGCTACGAGGAGACCGACAGTCGGATGTACACGCCGCCCGGTGGGATCTACGGCTGGCCGGTGAGCAGCGGAGTGCAGCATCTCGGACGCGCGGACGCGAACGGAGATGTGACCTGGATCCGTGAATGGGAGGTCGGCGAATCTGACACGACGGCGTCGCTGACTGTCGGTGGACAGGTCATGCTGTGGCGGCGTGGTGCGGTGCAGTATCTCGATGATGAGCTGGAGGTGGTGCGTGATGCTCGTCTGCCCGATGGGATTCCGCCGGAGGCGGGCTACTCGCCCGAAGTGTCGGGCGATGTCCTCGTGGTATCCGGTGACCGCATGCTCGCTGTCCTCGATCCGGCTGATCTCTCGGTGATTCTGCAGGTCCAGGTGGATGCGCGGGCACACGCCCAGGTTGACGACAACGCCACGATCTGGGTCGCCGACGACCGGCTCCGCCTCTTCACGAAGGACGCCGCCGGGGAGTGGACGGTACGCGAGGTGGAGGTGGGTTGACGTCCTGGGGTGGTGGCACCCCGTTCTGACCACCGTCACGCAGTCAACCCGGACCCGGGCGTGCCGGGTGTGCGTCGACTGGTCGGTCTGGCAGTGTGATTCCACCCCCTCGACGCGCGCCTGGACCCGGTACCGAACAGTGAGATCCAGTGTCCGTTGGGTGGGAAATGGCAGGCGGAGTACCCTGCCCCGCATGACCGAGACCACCGCCACCGATACAGCAGCCATCGTCATCGACGACGTCACGATCCGCCGCGGACCGAACACCCTCGTCGAGAACTTCAGCGTCACCATCCCCACCGGGACGCACTGGGCGGTGCTCGGCCCCAACGGCGCCGGCAAGTCCACCATGCTCAAGATGGCCGGCGGACGCCTCTACCCGACGACCGGCACGGTGCAGATCCTCGGCGAGGAACTCGGCCGCACCGCTGTCCAGGAGCTGCAGAAGCGCATCGGTTACGTCGACCCGAAGCAGCGGCTCGACGACCTCACCGCCGAGGAGCTGGTGCTCTCCGGTGTCTCGGGCTCCAACGGGTACATTCAGCGCTTCGAGTACACCGACGCCCACCGCGCACGCACCGCCGAACTGCTCACCCTCGTCGGCATGGACCACCGCGCCGACCGCACCTGGCGTCAGATGAGCCAGGGCGAGAAAGCCCGCACCCTCATCGCCCGCGCCCTGGTCACCGAGCCGGAGATGCTGCTGCTCGACGAGCCTTCCACCGGCCTCGACCTGCCGGGACGCGAGACCCTGCTGCGCGTCGTCGACGATCTCCGCGCCGCGATGCCCGGGCTGACCACTGTGCTGATCACCCACCATGTGGAGGAGGTCGCGGCGTCCACCACCGACGTGCTCATGGTCAAGGACGGTGGCGTGCTCGCCTCCGGGCCGATGGAGCAGGTCATGACCGCGGAGAACCTCGGCGTCCTCTATGACATGGACGTGCAGCTCGAGCGCGTCCGCGGACGCTGGTTCGCGTTCAGCGACGTCCCGGCCACGGCCACCGACTAGGGTGGCACGGGTGAGTGACGACAACGACGACAAGACCGTGACGGACACCGACGCTGCCGTGACGGACAGGTCAGCGACGACCGCGAAGAAGAAGCGCCCCGCCTGGGTCGAGTACACCGTCACCATCGTGGTGGCGCTGGCGATCCTCGGCCTGGTCAACACCTTTGTGGGACGCCTGTACCAGATTCCCTCGGAGTCGATGGAACCCACGCTCGTCGGCTGTGAGGGGTGCACGGGTGACCGCATCGTCGTCGACAAGGTCTCCTACCGCTTCAGCGATCCGTCGCAGGGCGATGTCGTCGTCTTCGCCGCCCCCGAGGGCTGGGAGGACGGCTGGAGCTCGTCCCGCTCCGACAATGCGGTGATCAAGGCGGGGCAGAACGCGCTCTCCGCCGTCGGTCTCCTCGCCCCCGACGAGTACACGCTGGTCAAGCGGGTCGTCGCCACGGGTGGGCAGACCGTGCAGTGCCTCGAGGGAGATGAGGGCGTGATGGTCGACGGCCAGCAGGTCGACGACTCCTACATCCTCGATCCCCCCGCGTACAACGTCGATCCGCGTTCCGGTTCCGAGGCCTGCGGCGGTCCCTACTTCGGGCCGGTCACCGTCCCGGATGACGCCGTGTGGGTCATGGGCGACAACCGCACCAACTCCAAGGACTCCCGCTACCACCAGGATGCCGCGGACGGCGGTTCGGTCCCGGTCGACGACATCGTCGGCAAGGCGCGGTTCAAGGTCTGGCCGCTGAGCCGTATCGGCGGAGTCAGCTAGATCAGCTTCCTGACCTGCGCCTCGGTCACCGCGGCGGTGCGGTTGTCCACCCCGAGTTTCCGGTAGATGTGTATCAGGTGGGTCTTCACCGTCGCCGGGGAGATGAACAGGGAGGACGCCACCTCCCGGTTCGACGCACCTGTCGCCAACGCCCGGAGGATCTCGGTCTCCCGACGCGACAGTGCCAGGTCCGGATGGCCGACACGTCGGGCCAGGGCCGCACCGACTTCGGGGGAGAAGGTCGGTTCACCTCGGGCCGTGGACATCACCGCACGGTGGAGGTCAGTTTCCGGGGCGTCCTTGAGCAGGTAGCCGCGGGCCCCGGCGGCGAGTGACTCGACGATGTCCGCCTCACTGTCATAGGTCGTGAGGATGAGCACCGGGGGACCGCCGGCGGCGACGAGTGCCTTTGTCGCGGTGATGCCGTCCATCCCCGCCATCTGGATGTCCATGACGATGACATCCACGGTCGTGGCATCGGCGTCCACCGCAGCGGCACCGTCCGCTCCCTCGGCGACCACGGCGATGTCGCCGAAGCTGTCGAGGATCGCCCGCAGACCGGCGCGGACCACAGGATGGTCGTCGACGAGCATCACCCGCACAGGACCGCTCACGGCTGCATCACCCCGGTCGGCACGCGCACGGCGACGACTGTGCCGGCCACTGTGCCTGCCACCGTGCCGGAGACTGTGGAGTCCACGGTGAACTCGCCGCCCAGGGCGGTCACCCGGTCCCGCATCCCGGCGATGCCGTAGCCGCCCAGCTCGGTACGCTGCACGGATGCCGGATCGAAGCCGCAGCCGTCATCGAAGACGTCGAGGGTCGCCTCAGTGTCCCACACCCCGAGCGTCACCCGGATGCGGGACGCCCCGGCATGGTCCACTGCATTCGTCACCGCCTCCTGCGCCACCCGCAGCAGTGCCTCGGCGACCGGGGCAGGCAGCGCCGTCGCCTCCGCCTCCCCGGCGTCGAGGTCGACCGTGGTGGACGCCCCCAGCGCGCGGGCACGCCGGGCCGCGTCCCCGGTGAGCCGGCGTAAGGACGCAGCCAGGGGTGTCGCAGTCACAGCGGCAGTGCTCTCAGTGCTCTCAATGCCCTCGGCGCCCTCGGCGCCCTCGGCGCCCTCGGCGACCAGCACCCGGGTCTGGATGAGGTTGTCGTGGGCGGTGGCGGTGATGACGCTGAGCTGGTCGGTGGCGTCCCCGGTCCGCCCCTGGTCAATGGCGGTCCGGGCGGCGCGGGAGAGCAGCAGGACAGAGTTGAAACCCTGGGCGAGGGTGTCGTGGATCTCGCGGGAGAGCCGCTCACGCTCGGCGAGGCGTCCTGCCTGGTTCTCCGCGGCGAGCAGCCGGTCGCGGGTGGCGACGAGCTGCTCGGCGACCTGCCGGTGGTACTCGACCTCGCGGGTGAGTCGCAGGTAGGTTCAGTAGGCCAGTCCGGCGAAGAGCACGCCGATCGCCGGGCCGAGGACGCCGCCCACACCACTGCGCTGCCCGGTGATCAGCGGAACACCGGCGGCCACCACCCAGCATCCGACGACGGCCAGCGCCCCGGCGACCGACCCGGTGAGCGACAGGACGACGAAGACGAGGGGGAAGAGCAGCCACACGGCGTCTGCCGAGAGAACGACGAGCACCAGCCACAGACCCAGCACCACCGCGAGCCAGGGCAGGGCGAACCGTCGTAGGCCGTGGGTGGTCTGTCCGGCCACCGTCCCCGCGAGATACACGACAGCCAGCAGGGCAGTGAGGATGATGACCGCGATCCGGCGGGCGGGGGAGGCGTCGGTGGCGTCTGCGGTGGCGTCGGAGGCGAAGAACTGCACCAGGGAGACGACGAGCAGGGCGGCGAAGACAAGGTGCAGGGCGAGCCGGAGGGTCTCCAGCAGTCGGGCGAGCGGGGTGGTCACGACCTCCAGCGTAGGGCGGGCGACGGGGCCGGGGGATCGACCGATCGGTTGAGAAACAGACCACCCGCCGGGGCGATGTGCCGCAGCGTCCCGGGGCGAAGCATGGGACTCAGCAACAGAAAGGAGAATGCCGTGTACCTGGCATTCCGGGACATCCGCGCCGCCACCGGTCGATTCGTCCTCATCGGGTCCGTCGTCGGACTCATCACCCTGCTCATCGTCATGCTCACCGGACTCACCGCGGGCCTGGGGAAGCAGAACACCTCCGCCCTCGAGGCTCTCCACCCCGACCGATTCATCGGTACCACCGGTGAAGACGGCTCCTTCTCTTTCACCGGATCCTCAGTCGGACAGGACGCCGCGACCACCTGGGCAGGGACCACCGGGGTGGACGCCGTGACGCCGCTGGGCATCAGCCAGACCAGGATGACCGCCAGTGACGGCGGAACACGGTCCACCGGATCCGTCGCCGTCTTCGGCCTGCCCGCCGGGACCACGGTGGACGGGGCGACGGTGCCCGCCGACGCCGTGCTGCTGCCCGCGGATCTCAGGGGCATCACCGGGGACGCCACCTCCGTCGACCTGGGTGGTGTCGACGTCCCGGTCGCCTCCTCCACCGCCCCGGACCTGCAGTACAGCCACCTTCCGGTGGCGCTGGTGGACCTCGGAACCTGGCAGGCCGTCGCCCACACCGATGACCCGACCGTGCTCATGGCCGACGGCTCCCCCGCCGACTGGGACGCCACCGCAGCCTCCACCGGCACCACCGCCCTCACGGTGAAGGACTCCTTCTCCGGGCTGAGCGCCTACACCTCGGAGCGTGGTTCCCTGGTCGCGATCCAGGGACTGCTCTACGGCATCTCTGCGCTGGTCATCGTGGCCTTCCTGTCTGTCTGGACGATCCAGCGGACCCGCGACATCGCCGTGCTGCGGGCACTGGGGGCGACGAAGGCCTATGTCTTCCGTGACGCCCTCGGCCAGGCTGTGGTGGTCGTCGCCGCCGGGGTGGCGGTCGGCGCACTCGCCGGGCTGGGGCTCGGCACCGTCGCCGGGTCCATGGTGCCCTTCAGTCTGTCCGCCTCGACTGTCGTCGTCCCCGGCCTCGGCGTCCTCATCCTCGGTGTGGTCGGCGCACTCGTCGCCACCCGCCGCGTCCTGTCCACTGATCCCCGCACTGCCCTGGGAGCGAATGCCTGATGTCCACTGAATCCGTACAGCTCGTAGAGCCCGCAGTTCCCGCCCTCACCCTCATCGACGTCACCGTCACCTTCCCCGACGGCGACCAGCAGGTCACCGCTTTGGACGCCGTGTCCATGACCGCCTCCCCCGGCACCATCACCGCGGTGGTCGGTGAATCAGGCTGCGGCAAGTCGACTCTGCTGTCCGTCGCCGCCGGGATGACGGTCCCCGATGCCGGGACCGTGCAGGTCGCCGGGGAAGACCTGTCCCCGGGACCCGGTGCCGACGACGCAGCCCGTACCCGGGTGCGCCGCAACCACACCGGCATGGTCTTCCAGTCCGCGAATCTCTTCAGTTCGCTACGGGTCCGCGAACAGCTGCTCATCGTCGACCACATCCAGGGCAGGCGTCCTGGTGCCACAGAGAAGAGGAAGGCTGACGCACTGCTGGAGCGCGTCGGCCTGTCAGGGTACGGCCACCGCCGGATCCACCAGCTCTCCGGCGGTCAGCGACAGCGGGTGAACATCGCCCGTGCCCTCATGGGATCCCCTCGCCTACTGCTCGCCGACGAACCGACTTCCGCGTTGGACGCGGAATTGTCGCGAACGATCGTCGAACTGCTGCGTGACCTCACCGACGAGTTCGGGTTGGCCACCGTGCTCGTCACCCACGACCGCCGTCAGCTGGCATTGGCGGACGACGTGGTTACGCTGCATGACGGCAGGGTGGTGCCCGCTGAGATCAGCGCGTCCTAGTTCAGGACGGCCAGGGCGGCGTCGTAGTCCGGCTCGGTGGTGATCTCGTCGACGAGCTGGGTGTGCAGCACGGTGCCGTCGGTGTCGAGCACGACGACCGCACGGGCCAGCACACCGGCCAGCGGGGAGTCCAGCAGCGTCACGCCGAAGTCCTCACCGAAGGAGGAACGGAAGGCGGAGGTCGCCTTGACGTTCTCGATACCCTCGGCGGCGCAGAAGCGGGCCAGGGCGAAAGGCAGGTCCTTGGACACCGAAACGACGACGGTGTTCTCCAGGCCGGTGGCGCGCTTGTTGAACTCACGCTCGGAGGCGGCGCAGACGCCGGTGTCGACCGAGGGGAAGATGTTCAGCACCACGCGTTGACCGGACAGGGCATCACCGTTGACGTCCTTGAGGTCGGCGTCGACGGTGGTGAAGTTCGGCGCCTTGGACCCGACAGCGGGCAGGTCACCGACGGTGTGGGCAGGACTTCCAGAGAATGCGGTATCAGCCATGCCACCAATGGTGGCACAGAATCCAGCCGGGCGTCGTCTAGCGGATCGTGACTTCGCGGGCGATGATCGTCTGGCGGGACTTCTGATCCTCGGCGGTGAGCTTGCCGATGGCGTCCGAGCCCTCGCCCAGCTCTGCCAGGGCGGCAGCGAGCTTGGCCTCGAGTTCCTTCAGCGGGGCGACGAACTCGGCGGCGGCCATGGTGTTGTCCAGGTCGAAGACCGGCACCAGGATGCCGTGGGTGCGGAACACTCCGGCGAAGCGGGTGCCCTCGCCCAGGTTCAGGTCACCGGCGGCGTGGACGCGGGCCAGGGCCGGCAGCAGCTGCGCCTCGGTCTCCGGACGCACCCAGCGGATGTGGGCCTTCTCGCCCGGGTCGATCCACCAGGCCGCACCGGTGATGTCGGCGTCGACCCGCTCGCTCGGCAGGACGGAGTCATTGGCCTGCTGCAGGGAGGCGGCGACCTGCGGGTTCTCCCGCTGGTCCTCGGTGAGCCACCAGTTGAAGTCCTCGGAGACGGTGATCTCGGGGGCCTGGTCGACGGCCAGCAGGTCGCGCAGGGCCGGCTCGGAGCCGTCGGAGACGGCGACCTCGAGGGTGGAGCCCGGCTCGGCGGTCTTCGCCCAGTTCAGGGCGAAGGCCAGGTCGCGGTTCGGGTTGTCGCCACGGTGCTGGGTCTGCAGTGCGACGAGGGCCTCGCCGCCCTCCTCCTCGGCACGCACCAGCGCGGCAGCGGCACCCGGCAGGACGGTGCAGATGGTCACCGGACGGGTGAACCCGGCGTCCGGCGCGGTCTCGGCGGTGAAGGACGCCGAGGGGACGAACTCCTGCAGCGCGATGAGGTCGGACTCCGCAGCGAAGCCGTCGTAGGGGCGGGGGTCACGCTCCAGCGCGGCACGCTCGGCGGCGCGCGCGGCGAGCTTCGCCTGACGTCGGCTCATGCCCTCGGGCAGGTTGGCGTCGGCGTTCTTGTTCTTCCTGTTCTTCTTAGCCACGCCGCACAGTCTATCGTGTGCGGCCAGTGCTGCGTAGGACTACCGGCGGGAGCGCCGTGTCACCGGATGGAGATCGCCCCGCGGGTGGCGGCACGCGCCCGGTCGGGGTAGTCGGTGGCGACCCATTCCACGCCGTGCCGGTAGGCCCACAGCAGGTCGTCCTGCCGGTTGGCGGTGAACAGGTAGGTGTTGGCCGGGTTACCGACGACCGCGCCCGGCGCGAACCGTGCCCGGTAGATCGAGAAGCCCTGGGCCGGGGCGACCTCGGTAGGCTCCAGGTGACGCAGCGCCATCCACAGCCGGTACTCCTTGCGCAGGTAGACACGGTGGATATGCGGGTTGATGTCCCGGAACCGGGCCAGGGAGCCGTGGTCGAAGGAGATCAGGTGCATCAGCTCACTGCGGTCCATGCCGATGCCGTGCAGCTCCCGGTTCAGTGCAGTCTCCAACTGCCCGGAGCGCTCCGCGCGTGAGCCGAGTCGCTTGGTCTCCACGAACAGTTCCGGGCGGTAGTCCGCGGTCTGCACATCGGCGGTGAACTCCAGCAGTTCCCGCAGGGTGAGGATCTGCTGGGGACGCTCCGGGGTGCCGACGTTGAACTCCTTGAGCTCGGCGACGGTCTTGTCCGCGACAGCACCGCTGCCGTCGGAGGTGCGGTCCACGGTGGCGTCGTGGATGACCACGGGTACCCCGTCGGCCGAGAGTCGGATATCGCACTCGAAGCCGTCGGCGCGTAGCTCGGCGGCGTGTTCGTAGGCGTCGAGGGTGAGTTCCGGACGGTAGCCGCTGGCGCCGCGGTGCGCGATGATCTTCACGTCTTCCATTCATAGCGGCTGCCGGACGGTTCGTCACCACCGGACACCAATGTTTCACCTGTCGGCCACTCTGTCGTTAACTCCCACACCTGTACTATTGAGCGACGTGGCACAGAATCCGAGGACAACGTCTCCTGCGACGACCGGGGGGTCGTCTGGCGCTGCCCAGGTACATGACACCGCACTGATCTTCGAGGGCGGCGCGATGCGCACCGCCTTCTCCTCGGCGATGGTCGAGGCACTACTGGAGGCCGGGATCCACTTCGACTGGACCTACGGAAACTCGGCGTCCGCCGTGCACGTGGCCACCTACCTTTCCCAGGATCCCCAGCTGGCCCGCGACTACTTCACGGTCTTCCCCGGTGACCCGCTGTTCGGCGGCATCCGCCCGTTCCTGCGGGGCGACGGTTTCTTCAACGCCCGCTACATCTTCGGGCCGGACGCCCAGGTCCAGGACCGGTCGATGGTCCCGGACTGGGAGGCGATCCGCACCAGCTTCGGCAACTTCCGCATCTCCGGCTTCAACGGCCGCACCGGTGAGACGGTGCACTGGGCGCGCGAGGACATGAACGGGTTGGACGATTTCCTGCGTCACGCCAGGGCGTCCGCCTCGCTGCCGATCGTGATGCCGCCGACGAAGATCGGTACCGACATCTTCTTCGACGGCGCCTTCGGTCCCACCGGCGGAATGCCGATCGACGCCCCCATCGAGATGGAGGGCTTCGACCGCTTCCTGGTGGTGATAACCCGAACCAGGTCGTACCGCAAGTCGCAGACCCGTCTCAGCTGGTTCGTGAAGAAAGCGTTCCCGCAGTACCCGGCGTTGGCCAAGTCCATGCTGGACCGGCATGCACGGTACAACAAGGCACGTGACTGGGTCTTCGAGCAGGAGCGCCTGGGCAAGGCGTACATCTTCGCCCCGCACCGGATGCCAATCAGCAACGGCACCCGCAAGCTCAACGAACTCGCGGAGACCTACGAGGCGGGCCTGGCGCAGGCCCGCGAGGAGATGCCGCTGATCCGGCGTTTCCTGGGGGTGTAGGACGCCCGGTCGCCGCTATGCCTCGAGCACCCCGGCGTCCTCCATGATCTTCTGGAGGGTCTCCGCCGAGGTGGCGAACTGCTGCTGTTCGGTGTCGTCGAGATCGAGCTCGATGACCTCCCGGATCCCGCGGCGGTTGATCACCGCCGGCGTCCCGATGTAGAGACCCGGCTGGTCGCCGCGTCCGTACTGACCGTCGACCAGCGCGGAGACCGGCAGCACGACGTCCTCGTTCTGCAGGATCGCGCGGGTGATCCGCGCCAGCCCCACACCGATGCCGAAACTGGTCGACCCCTTCGCGTTGATGATCTCGTAGGCGGCGTCGCGGGTCCGCTGGAAGATGGTGTCGACGTCCTCCTCGCCGGACGGCGTCTGCGCCAACCTGGTGGGCAGTGGGACGCCGGCGACGGTGCCTGCCGACAGGACGGGCAGTTCGGTGTCGCCGTGCTCGCCGATGACATAGGCGTGCACGGAGGTGGCCGAGACCTGGAAGTAGTCGCCGAGGGCGGCGCGCAGCCGGGCGGTGTCCAGCACCGTCCCGGAGCCGATGACCTGGTCGGAGGGCACGCCGGCGGCCTGCCAGGTGACGTAGCTGAGGATGTCGACCGGGTTGCTGGCGACGAGGTAGATGCCGTCGAAACCGGTGGCGGCGATGTCGGCGACGATGGAGCGGGTGATGGAGACATTGCGTCCGACCAGGTCGAGACGGCTCTCCCCGGGGCGTTGGGCGGCCCCGGCGCAGATGCAGACGATGGCCGCACCCGCTACTGGTAAAATAACTGATGGTGCAATGGACCAATCAACGACAAAA
>OMJG01001868.1_pt1 | contig 11268 bp, 15 predicted proteins | sample 1646431 | NCBI WGS metagenome assembly OMJG01 (sample SAMN03771674, study PRJEB25209) | food metagenome | isolation source: Cotija cheese | place: Mexico:Jalisco,Michoacan | collected 2011-12-12 | reverse complement strand
TAATTAATTCTTTTACTGGCATAGATAACGAAATAATCAAGAAAAAATATATTGACGGCTGCTCATTAGATGTCATTGCAGAAGAAATTGGATACAGTGCTTCTTATGTAAGGCAAAGGCATGCGGAAATCAAGAAGACGCTAGCCTATATAGACAATTACAAGAATTCCAAACAAAGAAAAAATTCTTTTAACGAGGAAATAGAATATTACCAGGACAAGTTGAACCAGATACATGGAAACTAATTCTTGTAGTTGGAAATGAATAAAAATAAGGGAGTGGTGAAATGGATAGAGTATATATAGAAAATAGTAATAGGGTTACAGCGGTAGAATTGCCAGATTATGGTGAAGTAAGAATGATTGTGAAGGATGGAAAAGTAATCAAATATGATACCATTCATTCTCATAAACTAGATGAAAAAGAATAGTGAAACGGTACGGAAATGCACGTTAAATATATAATTTTCGTTGTTGAAATGATATAATAATGGTAGTTAAATAGCTATATCTTACTAGGAAGAACCAGAGGATATAAGACAAAATGCAGTACGTTGCCAATTGTCTTGTGTCCTCTTTTTGTATGTACGAATTTCACGAAAAACCAACGGAAGGAGGAATTAAAATGGCTATATGGCGCTTATCTGAACGATTGAAGAAAATTGAAAAGAATAAGGTCGCCGATAAAGGGGTACTAATTATAGATCAAAATGAAGATGGAACTTTTGGAAAAAATAATTTCACTGAAAAAGAACTTCATTCTTATGCAGAACTTCATGGTTTTGGCGTGATAATCATTGACGATATTTCTTTTGATGATACGTAAACCAATTAAAAGCAACGAAAGGAGGAATAAAGATGGCCGTTGATTTGAATATTCGGCAAGACCGATTCTTAAAAGCCTTGCTAGAAACCGCAACAATTGAAGCAGCTTGCAAAATGGCAGGGATCAACAAAACAACAGGCTACAAGTATTTGAAAGATGCTACTTTTTTAGCAGAGTACCGCAAGATTAGACGTGAGTCGATGCAACAAGTTACTGCTAGGCTTCAAAGGACATCAGAAGAAGCAGTATCAGTTCTACATGAAATCATGTTGGATAGTGATAACTCGCCAAACGCTCGTGTACAAGCGGCCAAGAACACGCTAGACATTGCTTACCGGTCATTAGAACTTGACGATATTCAAGAACGGATTGAAGAGCTAGAAAGTAGGTTATCTAATGAACAGTAGACTGAATGGGAAAATAAAAAGAATTGAAATGCTAGAAAGAAAATTAATCGATTCAAATCTTGTTTATGGTCCAGAGTTACTTATTCCAGAGGAAATAGAAACAGGGTGGTTAATTGAAGGCATTGTATTTAAAACAAAGCAAGAAGCCCTAGACTTTGCTTCTAGGCTAGAGAGGGAAGGTGAGGAAGCATGGCTTGAAGAGCTAGCGAAAGACATTGTTTGGGAGATGTAAAACCAGATTAATATTAGAAAAATAATAATGAAAGAGGGAAGTAACATGACATATTTTGATAACGTATTAAAAACGATGGTGACACTTTTAGGAGAGAAAAAACAAGCGGATGAAACATATTTGAGGTTGTTAGAGGAAGCAGAACATTATAATTCTCAACTGAAATATGAAAAGGCCCAAAAAATACAAATGGATTATGATGAAAAGATAAAAGAACTATTTAATTCATTTCAAACGATTGTAGATGATGGCGGAAAAGTACCTGAAATGTCGCTAGAATTACACTACACTAAAAATCTATCCGAGTTAGATACATCTACACTGAATAACTTAGCATTAATACCCTTGAGTGAGAGTGAATTGTCATTGCATTTTAAAAAGTATAAGGATAATCCTTTGGCATTACGAAGATTAGAAATCATCACCAAAGAAAAAGGATTTGAATTGCCGCGATTCGCCAAAGAGTTCTTTGAAAATATGAAGGACTACGACTATTACAAAAGTCTATTGGACGATTTTATGAGACAAGCGCTAAAAAATATGCAGGAGGTGTTAGGGTTAAGCCCACTCCTAAAAAATATCGGTGCAGATATTCATGAAGAAATACTAATAAATGTTGTCAAAAATGATTCTGAAAAATTGAATGAAGAGTTTGCTAATATCCTATAAGTGACTAGTCCGCAGAGGGGGAATAGTATGACTGACATTTATGAGTACGCAACAAAGGAATTTGAAAAGCTCTATGATAGCAAGATGACCATTCAACTATACAAGCAGGTAACGAACCAGGATGATGATCCCTTTGCTGATAACGACCCATTCACTACTAGTGGGTGGGTTAATCAGTTGGAAAACATCCCATGCCGTATAGCTAAAAAATCACTGAATATCGTTAAACAAGATGGAGTAGCAGCAACGGCAGGCATAGCAATCTATATCTATTGCAATCCTAAGTATGAGGTTCCTCCTGGTAGTCGGATCGTAGTAACGAACAGACACGGCCAAACAGAAACCTATGAGCGTAGCAGTGAACCATTTGATGCCTATGCCACGCATCAAGAAATTGCGGTTGATAAAGTAGTGAATGCTTAATTCAACCAGCGGAAATATGCGCGCGTTGCCACTCTCTACGGAGGGTGGATTTGTTTATTGGGAATAGCACCCAGTCACAATGTGATTGAGTGCTGTTTTTTAATAATATTAGATTTTTTGATTATAAATAGAGTCATTAAAACAAAAATTAGATATCAAAAATCTTATAGTAGATTGCGCTTTATTAACAGAAAAAATTAGTGTATCATTCACTTAGGTAGTTTTTCTATGGAGGAATTGTTCATGAAATTTAGTCAAGGAAAGATATTCCTAGATAAAAGTAAAAATAAGATTATCATGAAGCCAGTCCCTAATGTTGATTATTATACATTTGTTCGTATGAGTTTAAGTAAGGGACTGAAGCAGGTAATACTACCATCTGATATTTTATTGAATGTTATGATGTATCTTTTTAAAAAAAAGAAAGCAAAAATTGTTCGAATTGAATTTCTAGAGGAGGACGAAGAATATAATGCGTTAATTGCAAAATTAATTGAATCTGTGAATAGGGATAGAGATTATTTTATTGACTTGATGGAAGAGTTGAACTATCTTTCAGGAAATCAAACTGTAGAAATAAAATGTATTCGAATGAAATATCGTGAAAATGATATTTTGAATGATATTTCATTATCTGTAAATGGACTTATTAACTACGGAGAAAGTAAGAATAGCCTTAAGCAGATTGATGAAATTAACGATTATATATGGAATCAAATGAAGACATGGATTTAGCAAAAAAGCTTTGGAAATGTCTATTGGTGATTTCTCCAGTCATCATTGCTCCAATGGGTAGTTGGTTTGCTACTATTTGGGAAGTTGATTTTCCTATTATTCCGAAGGATAAATGGTACGATGTAAATTTATTATTGTATTCCGCTATTTTAACGGCGCTCGTGTCGTGTATAGATGGAATTATTAAATATATTGATGGATTGAAGTCTGTGGTTAAGATTGAGTATTCACTAACGAAAGGTGAATATTACGGGCATGATATGCTATCATGTCCGTTTAAATCTGATGTTGCAAATGTTTTTGCAAGAATAACTTTGCAGGGAAATCCAAAAAAATTTAAAGGCTTGCAGCTGAAAATAATTTTTCCTATTCAAGTAGGTATTCAAAAAATGGAAAATTATAGTAAATATTTAGATGTTTCAGATGCTGAAAAAACTATAAGCATCGATTTGAATAGTATTTATAATGTTGGTAAAACTAAGAATATTTCGGACAATATTGAAGTTGGTTTCATTGCGGTGAAATTGGATGAGACCGTAGATAGTTCAATCGAAACAGTTTTAGTTGGGGGAAAAAGATATTTCCTTGAACTAGAAAATTCAATAGTCACTTTTACGAAATGAGGCGAGTTTATGTGGTATGCAACTACTAGATGGATTGATAAAAAGACGGATACGATAGATAAGGCGACTAGTTTATTAACTTCGATAGAGAACGATTTTACAACATCGAACACTGGCGGAATTACTTATCGAAATCTTCGGAAAGAATTAAAATTTGAGTCTATCCAAAGAATTAAATTTGATGAACGTGAAGTACTCTATAATGTTTTTGAGTTTTCTGTAGACTCGATAGCTCCAGGATCAGGTTCTATCGAATCAAGGACTCAGCTGATTAATGGATTAATTGTTATCTATCAAGAAAGCGGTGAGGTTAACTATATTATCAATCGAAATAGTGATGCTCTAAAAATACTTAGGAAGTTACTTGGATATAGTGGAAGAAACGAGATTGTAGGAAGTAGTTTAGTTTTTCCAAATGATGTTTTTTTGTGGTTGATAAAAAAAGTATTTACTGAAGATAGTACCTTCACGTTCACATCCGCATCTCAGACCGAAAAGGAATTGTCAGTTAACAGCATTATTGGCATTAGAGGAGAAACTAGCGATGAAAATAAGTTGTCTGCTCAAGGGAGTACAGTTTTAAATTTGATTAGTACATTATCATTTATTCTCGAAAGTAATTTACTAAAACAACTTATTTTACGTATGGAATATACTGGTCATGAAAATTTTGAGGTTAGATTAAATGATAAGGGTGTGGTTTCCGTTGATATTTCATCATATTCAGGAAATTACGAAGATTATGAAGAATATCGATTGGAAGCTTGTTTTCTTCTTTTAGTTTATCTCGATGTTTTACCCAAACTCAGATTAGCTTATTATTCTGAACTTGAAGATGAAGAGTGGAGCATTACTAAGAAGGAAGATTTTTTTTCGTTAATTCAAGATGATTTGATTGGTCGACTAACTGAACGTAGACAAGAATTTGTTGAGCAAATATCGCTATTTGAATCGTCTACAATCCATCAGGTAGAAACACCAGATGTTTAAGATAGTATCACGAAATAAGATATCTGTTCAGAGTGTTGTAGCCAATGCTAAAAAAAACGCCCACAAAGTGAATGGTAATTAACTTAATTTTTATGTACTATCAGCGTGGTGGATTTGTCTGTGCAAAGGTCTGTATGTGTAAGTGAAACTAACGAAATATAATGAATGATGAACTTGCTCCAATTGCCGTTGTAGCAAGTAAAACATATCTACATGAAACTAAAAAAATGTGAGTCTGAATAACCTTTTTATTTTTCAGTAACTCCCTAACCAAGAGTTACAACTCCTTTTTCCGCTAGGCCTAACCAACCTAGTGGTTTTTTTGTGACTGAAAAAGGTTAAAACCGAATTGTTCAGCGATAATAAAACCCAGAAAATCCAAAAGTTTCGGGAACAACTTTTTGGATTTTCTGGGCTTTTGTCATAGTAGCTAATGCCGTCTTTCCGTTTTATTCCGATTTGACAGCTTAAAAAATATTTCAGGCACTGTTCTTTTAGTTTTCGATATTTTGAACATAGTCTTCAAAATAACGTAAAAGATCTTGCTTGAATGCTTGATAGTCTGCTTCACTGTATAGTTTGTCTTCAACTTTCACGTTGAAAGCAGGCAATGATAGTTCTTCTCTTAAACGATCCAACACTTCATCTGAATTCATAAAACTCCTCCTACATCATGCCAAAGGAAGCAGAAAGCACTTCGAAAGCAGCTTGCATTTCTGCAATTCGTTTTTTTAATGAGTCAAAATCATCTTGATCATGAAATAAGATTTGTTTTAGCTCAAAGTAAAATTGGTCAAAGGCATCTACAAAGTTTTCGACTTCCTTGGTTTGTAACTCGGGAAACACATCGCAACGGACATAGGACTTTTCTGCAAGGGCATAAATCTCAGCAGTTGTTAAGATTGCCAAGTCACTATCGTATCGACGATTAGCAATCAACTCACTGACAGCGTGTGATTTATTTAAAATATTTGAGAAATCTTTTAAAATCAGTATTTTGGGTGTTTTGCTAAACATAGGGATCTTCCTCTCTTAACTAAGCGTTTATTTGAGCTACACAGACACATTCGGGAGCGACAATATCATCTTGAACGACGGTTAATTTACCAGTGTCGGCATCACGAGAGAATATGACTAAATTATCAGATTCTTGGTGGGCGCAAATTAAAAAGTCTTCCGCTTGATTGAAATTAAAATCGCGAGGGAAGTCACCATTTGATGAAACGATTTCGACTAATGATAAGCAATTGTCATCTGAAACTTGATAGACAGCTATTGAGTTGTGACCACGATTTGAAGCGTAGACAAAGCGACCATCTTTTGTGACACGGATTGCGGCGCCGCCATTAAAGTCAGTATAATCTGTTGGCAAAGTAGATAATTTTTGTTGCTTCGTAAATGTACCAGTCGCTTGATCGTAGGCCAGGGTGGTGACGGTACTATCAAGTTCACCAAAGAGGTAAGCTGTCTGACCATTAGGATGAAAGGCAAGGTGGCGAGGGCCTGTTCCAGGTTCTGCCTGGTAACGAGCGACTACTGTCAATTTACCTTCGTCACTTACGTCATATGTGTAGACAGAATCCGTACCTAAATCGCAAACAACCAATCGTTGATCTGGTGTTAAGTCGGCATAATGAGCATGGGCGTGATCTTGGTTTTTATGAGGGCCGACTGGTTCTTCATGGACCACACGATCGGTCAGAGCTAATGAACCATCTGCTTGGATTTGATAGACAGTGACCGCTCCTTTATGGTAATTGGCACCATAAACAAGTTGGCGGGGTTCATCGACAGCTACGTAACAAGGAGAAGCACCTTCTTCGCCTACGACATTTAGTAGCGACCAGTCAGTGGCATAGGCAGCCACGCCACCATGGCCATCGTTAGCAGTCACAGCATACGTCACTCCTTTTTTGCTTTGAGTAACATAGGTCGGTCCACTTTCAGTTGTGGCAAGCTGTACATCTGAGAGTACACCATCTTCTAATTCGACAGTATAAATACCTTGGCTAGCTCTTTTTGTATAAGTTCCTAATAGAAATGATTCCTTCATTAAAACACCTCCTAAGTGACTAAGTTGCTTTTATTGTATCATAAACCGCTGACAAACAATCTGAAAAAGTTATGGTATACTTAATCGAGAGAGCGGAGAGTTGGGGGGAGTTTCTTTGGAAGAAAAAAAACAACCACAAGTGAAGCAAATTGCTTCATGGTTTTGGAAATGGTTTTTAAATAATCAAATCGTGACGGCCTTGTTAATTGTCTTGTTGTTACTATTAATTGTGTTTTTATTTACCAAAATTTCGTACTTGCTGACACCGGTTTGGCAATTTTTATCCATTGTCGGCTTGCCAGTTGTATTGGCTGGAATTTTGTATTATTTGATGAATCCCACGGTTGATTTTCTTGAAAAAAGAGGCGTGAAACGAATTTATAGTATCATTGGACTCTTTCTCTTAGTGATAGGGTTAATCGTCTGGGGTGTTGTAGTTATCATTCCGGAAATTCGGGATCAGACGATTAGTTTTGTGAATCAATTTCCGTCTTATGTGGATACGGCTGAGAAAGTAATGAATGATTTGTTTTCAGATCCTGTATTCCATCAATTCCAAGCGCAAGTCGCTTCCTCCAGTGAAAAACTGATGAACTCATTGACGGATATCATCAAAAATGTATCGAAAAGTACATTTCAAAACATTGGGAATTTCTTTGGTGCTGTCGTAACGATTTTTGTCGCGGTGATTACAATGCCTTTTATTTTGTTTTATCTATTAAAGGACGGCAAAAAATTAGCACCTTATTTGGTTGATTTCTTACCTACAAAAATGCGTAAGCCAACCTTGCGTGTCCTGACTGAAATGAATCAACAAGTATCATCTTATATCCGTGGGCAACTGACCGTGGCCTTTGCAGTAGCGGTTATGTTTATGATTGGGTTTTCAATTATTGGCTTGGAGTATTCGATTACGCTCGGTATCGTTGCGGGTGTGTTGAATTTGATTCCTTATCTGGGCTCTTTTTTGGCGATGATTCCTGCAATCTTTTTAGGGATTGTGGGCGGACCGGTTTTACTATTGAAAGTAATTATTGTCTTTGTAATTGAACAGACACTCGAAGGACGCTTTGTCTCGCCATTGGTTCTAGGTAGTCAGCTATCTATTCATCCGATTACGATTTTATTCGTGCTTTTGACGTCTGGGAAGTTATTTGGTTTAGTCGGTGTGATTTTAGGAATACCAGTCTATGCAGCAGCCAAAGTCATTATTACAAATGTCTTTCAATGGTACAAGCAAGTCTCTGGCTTATACGAACTACCAGTGGAAGAAGAGCAGAAAAAATAATCAGAGAAACTTGCTTTTTTCGAATGAATCAAGTAAAGTAAGAATGTGTGTAAAGCACAGGCCTGTCACTTGGTTTTGCGAATCACCAACGCATTACTCAGTCACAGGGAAATCTATCGAAGAGGTGAAATGGAAATGGCAATTTCAAAAGAACGTAAAAACGAAATCATCAAAGCTTATGCGCGTCACGAAGGAGATACTGGTTCTCCAGAAGTACAAATCGCTGTGTTAACTGAAGAAATTAACACATTGAACGCTCACATTCGTGAACACAAAAAAGATCATCATTCACAACGTGGACTAATGAAAAAAGTTGGTCACCGTCGTAACTTGTTAGCTTACCTACGTAACAGCGATGTAACACGTTATCGTGACTTGATCCAATCATTAGGCTTACGTCGTTAATCAAACCATTGAAGAAAGTGAGGTTCAAGCGAATCTCACTTTTTTGCTATGGTACTTAGCTACACGATGAAAAAAGACTGTGACAGTCGGCAAGGCTCACTACTAACCAAATGAAAGAATAAAAGTTTCTTTTGTCTTTTCATTTGTTTAGTAGCAGCCGAGACTCGCAGCAGAAAAGGAGAGTTTATGACAAAGCAAGTATTTAGTACAACATGGGGAGGCCGTCCCTTATCAGTAGAAATTGGCCAATTAGCGAAACAAGCCAATGGGGCTGTATTGGTGCGTTATGGGGACACTGTTGTTTTAAGTGCAGCAGTAGCATCAAAAGAAGCCAAAGACACAGACTTCTTCCCACTAACAATTAACTACGAAGAAAAAATGTACGCAGTAGGGAAAATCCCTGGTGGCTTTATCAAGCGTGAAGGTCGCCCAAGTACAGATGCGACATTGACTGCCCGTCTAATCGACCGCCCAATCCGTCCGATGTTTGCAGAAGGCTTCCGTAATGAAGTCCAAGTAACGAATATTGTGATGAGTGTAGACCAAGATTGCTCACCTTCTATGGCAGCGATGCTTGGTTCATCATTGGCACTATCTATTTCTGATATTCCATTTGATGGCCCGATTGCTGGTGTCGACGTAGGTCGCGTGAATGGTGAATACGTATTAAACCCAACCGTAGAACAAAATGAAGCATCAGACATTCACTTGACTGTTGCTGGAACAGCCCAAGCCATTAACATGGTTGAATCAGGAGCCAAAGAAGTATCAGAAGCAGATATGCTAGGTGCGTTGCTTTTTGGTCACGAAGCGATTCAAGAATTAGTAGCATTCCAAAAAGAAGTCGTTGCGGCAGTCGGTAAACCAAAAATGGAAATTACTTTGCTACAAGTCGACGAACAAGTGAAAAAAGCAATTTACGATGAATTTTATCCAACGATGAAAACGGCCGTAATGACCGAAGAAAAATTGGCACGTGAAGACGAAATTGCCAAAGTGAAAGAAATCGTTAAAGAAGCATATGCTGAAAAAGCACTTGCCTTAGCCGATGATGAAGCAAGTAAATTAACGAAAGAAGTAAAACAAATCGCGGAAGACTTAGAAAAAGATGTCGTTCGTGAATTGATTACAATCGATAAGATTCGTCCGGATGGTCGCCAATTAGATGAAATTCGTGCCTTATCTTCAGAAGTAGGCCTATTGCCACGAGTGCATGGTTCTGGTTTGTTTACTCGTGGGCAAACACAAGCTTTATCGACATGTACATTAGCACCATTAGGAGAGCATCAAATTATCGATGGTTTAGGTGTGGAAGAATCAAAACGATTCATCCATCACTATAACTTCCCACAATTTTCAGTTGGTTCGACAGGGCGCGCCGGCTCACCGGGTCGTCGTGAAATTGGTCATGGTGCCTTAGGGGAACGTGCATTGGCGCAAATCATCCCTGATGAAACAGATTTCCCTTATACAATCCGTTTAGTGGCAGAAGTATTAGAATCAAATGGTTCTTCTTCTCAAGCAAGTATTTGTGCGGGTACGTTGGCATTGATGGATGCAGGTGTTCCGATTAAAGCGCCTGTAGCTGGGATTGCTATGGGACTTGTATCAGATGGCGAAAACTATACAATCTTGACAGATATTCAAGGATTAGAAGATCATTTAGGTGACATGGACTTTAAAGTTGCCGGTACAAAAGACGGTATCACTGCCTTGCAAATGGATATCAAAATTCAAGGGATTACCGAACAAATTTTACGTGAAGCCCTAGCGCAAGCGAAAAAAGCACGGATGGAAATCTTAGAAGAATTAACAGCGACGATTGACCAACCACGTGCGGAATTAAGCCAATACGCACCTAAGATTGAAATGATTCAAATTGATCCAGCTAAAATCAAAGATGTAATCGGAAAAGGTGGCGACACCATCAACGGCATCATTGAAGAAACGGGTGTCAAAATTGATATCGATCAAGACGGTAAAGTATCAATCGCTTCTGCTGATGCGGAAATGATTAAAAAAGCTATTAAGATTATTGAAGACTTAACCAAAGAAGTCAAAGTAGGCGAAGTTTACTTAGGTAAAGTAGTCCGCGTTGAAAAATTTGGTGCATTTGTTAACTTAATCAAAGGCAAAGATGGTTTGGTTCACATCTCTCAACTTGCGAATGAACGCGTCGCAAATGTAGAGGATGTCGTGAAATTAGGCGATGAAGTCCTAGTGAAAGTCACAGAAATCGACAAACAAGGTCGCGTGAACCTTTCTCGTAAAGCAATGCTAACTGACGAGAAAGCAGACGAAAAAAAATAAATCATTTAAGTGTGATGGCAGAGGACTAGCTCCTTTCCCATCGCGCTTTTTTTATCGCCGATTGTAAAATTAAGCTAGACAAATAAAAAAGTCATTTGTGCTACACTCAAGATAGTTCCCGCAAAAGAATTATAAGGAGTGAAGACAAATGACCTATACCCATCTTACATCAAATGAACTTGCAATGATAGAGGCGTATTATAATAATCATCAATCTGTAGCCAAAACCGCAGTACTATTGAATAGATCTAGACAAACGATTCATAAAGTTTACCAATTTTTCAAAACAGGGCACAATGCTCTAGATT
>OMJG01001867.1_pt1 | contig 11269 bp, 11 predicted proteins | sample 1646431 | NCBI WGS metagenome assembly OMJG01 (sample SAMN03771674, study PRJEB25209) | food metagenome | isolation source: Cotija cheese | place: Mexico:Jalisco,Michoacan | collected 2011-12-12 | reverse complement strand
GTGCTCTTCCGATCTGACCGAAGATCGCCCGGGGCCCGGCCGGGGCGATCTTCGGTCCCCTGCTGTCCGGCATCGGCTCGGCCCGGGGCATGTATCCGGTGGGTCTGCTGTTCGGGCTGGGCTTCGATACGGCCGCCTCGGTGGGGCTGATGGTGATCTCGGCTCAGGCCGCCGAGGGCGCGTCCTGGCAGGCCGCGCTGGGGCTGCCGCTGCTGTTCACCGCGGGCATGGCCTGCTGCGACCTGGCCGATTCCACGATCGTGCGCCGGGCCTACGGGTGGGCCCTGGAGGCCCCGGCGCGGCGTCGGGCCTACGATGCGACGGTCACGCTGATCTCCGCGGCGGCCGCGCTGCTGGTCGCGGCGGTGACCGCGGCGGAGCTGGCCGCGGACGCGGATCTGCCGGTGCCGCGGCTGCTGGCCGGGATCGATGTGGAGTACGTGGGGGTGGGGCTGCTGGTGCTCAGCGTGCTGGGCTGCGCGGTGTACCTGCCGCGCCTGGTCCGGCGGCTGTCCGCCCTCCGGTCCGGACGGGTCACCGGGAGTCCGGGCGCCCGGTGACCTCCGGGCGATCACTCGGTTCGGGGCGGTCCATCGCCTCCAGCCACCGGTGCAGCACCGGCTCCAGGGCGGCGCGGCCGCGGTGGGCGTGCTCGCCCATCCACCGCCACAGGATCCCGGGCCCGGCCAGATGCAGCGACTCCCCGGCCGCCTCCGGGTCCTCGGTGTTCCCGGACAGCGCGCCGGTCCCGGCCTCAAGATCCATCCCGGCGTCGGCCGGGCCTGCGGAGAGACCCGGGGTGTCCGGGTCCGGGACGAAGCCCAGGGCCATGGCCTGCACGAGGGTGCGGTGTCCGGCCAGCACGGCCGGGTCCCGCCACAGGCTCGTCTCGGTGCCGGGCACAGGGCCGGTGACCAGGTCCTCGACCAGCAGCGGAGCGCCGTCGTGGGTGATCCGGGTGGTGGTTCGCACGGGGGAGCCGGTCTCCCCGGTGCGCCCGAGCACGAGGGTCTCGGCCAGCACGGCCCGGGCGCCGGCCGCCAGGTCCAGCCGGGTGCGCCGGGTCAGGGCCGAGCCCTGGGCGGCAACACAAGGAGCTGCGTCGTAGCGCAGGCGGGCGCCGGGGCCCAGGCTGCCGGTCAGCTCCCAGCGGCTGGCCCGCCCGGCGGCGTCGTAGGCGACCAGCCCGGCCGGTTCGATCAGCTCCGCACTGACCCCGGGGCCCAGGCGCACGCGCAGGGCCAGCCGGTCCCCGCCGAGCAGGCTCATCTGCCGCCCGAGCAGCGCGATGCGCACCCGCGGCCCGTCCCGGTGCACGGGGCGGGCGCTGACCAGGTCCCCGGGCTGCAGCCGGGTCACCCGGGCGAGGCCCCGCTCATCCGCGTCGATCTCGATGACGGTGGGGCGGGTCGCGCTCACGCCTCGGCCGGTCCCGCGCCCGCCTCCCCGTGGGAGTGGGTGTGCGGGTGCTCGTGGACGTGGGGCTCGTCCGCGCCGTCGTGGGTGTGCAGGTAGCCGCCGTCCTCGTCGGCGTGGAAGTGCGGGGCCATGGGGCCGGGATCCACGGGGGTGTGCACCCCGTCGAGGTGGTTGCGCCGGACCTGCAGGATCCACTCGCACAGGGCCTGCACGGTCTCGGGGCGGTTCTTGGACACGGGCAGCACGGGGGCGCCCTCGCGGGCCGCGGCGGCGTCGCGGACCATCTGCTCGACGTCAACCTCGACGTAGGCGGCGATGTCGGTCTTGTTGATCACCAGCAGGTCCGCCCGCCCGATGCCGGGTCCGCCCTTGCGGGCGACGTCTCCCCCGCCGGCCACGTCCAGGACGAAGATCTGCGCGTCGATCAGCGCCGGGGAGAAGGTCGCGGTGAGGTTGTCCCCGCCGGATTCGACCAGGACCAGGTCCAGGGGCGCGAAGTCCTCCTCCAGCTCCTCCACGGCCATCAGGTTGGTGGTGACGTCGTCGCGGATCGCGGTGTGCGGGCATGCGCCGGTCTCCACGGCGCGGATGCGCTGGGGGTCCAGCACCCCGGCCGAACGCAGGAAGCGGGCGTCCTCGTCGGTGTAGATGTCGTTGGTGATCACCCCGATGCTCAGCTGCCCGTTCAGCCGGGCGCAGATGGAGGCGATCAGGGAGGATTTGCCGGTGCCCACGGGGCCTGCCACCCCCAGGCGGAGGGTGCGCCGGGCGGGGTGGCCTGCGGCGGTGCGGTCGTCGGGGACGGGGTGCTCGGTGGTCGGTACGGGGGTGGTCGTCTGCTCAGGCACGGAACAGCCTCCTGTCTCGTCGGTCGTGGGTCTGGGCCCAGTGGTCGATCATCGGGGCGGCCAGGGCCGGGATGTCCTCCGGGTCCCGGACCGCCAGGGTGGTGCGCACCACGTGGGTCACGGTGGGCGCCAGGCGCAGGATCCAGGCCGGGGGCACCACCGGGTCCATCGGCTCCAGCTTCAGGGCGGCCGCGGCCACCGTCTGGGCGTCTTCGTAGCACAGGGCCGTGACCAGCGCGGTCTCCTCCAGGCCCCAGGCCGCCGCGATCAGCCCCAGGGCCACGCCCCGGTGCGGTCGGGGCCCGGAGACCTGCGGGTCCAGGGCCTCGGGGGCGAGGGCGTGCGGCAGGGTGCGGGCCAGGCGCAGCAGGGCCCTCCCTAGGAAGGCCGCGGTGCGCCGTTGCGCGGGGGCGGGGGTCCGGGCGGCAAGCTCCGTCTCCACCGCATCCACGGTGGACCGGTTCGGGGCGCGGGCCACGAGCACGGCCGCGGCGGCCTCGGCGGCGACGACGGTGAGCAGCCGGGTCCGCTGGTATCCGGGGATCTGCTCCGGGCGCAGCTGCCCGGCCAGCAGGGCCGGTTCCAGGGACCCGGAGAAGGCGTGGGCCCCGGTGGGCAGGCGCGCGTCGGCCAGCAGCAGGCGCAGCAGTTCGGCGGTGGCCCGCGGGTCCGCGGCGATCTGGGCTCCGGCGTCCATGGGGGCGGACCTAGAACAGGTGGTACCGCTGGGTCAGCGGCAGCCGGCGGGCGGGTCGGTGCGGCACGGGCTCGCCGTCGATGCTGACCTGGAAGGTCTCGGAGTCCACGTCGATGCGCGGGGTCGCGGCATTCAGGACCATGTCCACCTTCCCGATGCCGCGGGTGTCCTTGACGGGGGTGACGCGCCGACGCAGCCCGAGCCGGTCCCGCAGGCCGTCCTCCAGGGCCGCCGGGGCGACGAAGGTCGTGGCCAGGTCCGCCGCGCTGGGCCCCCACCCGGCCAGCTGGCGCCGCATCAGCACCGGCTGCGGGGTCGGCAGGGAGGCGTTCGGATCGCCCGTCGGGGCCAGGACGATGCCGCCGCCCTTGATCACCGCGTCCGGTCGCACGGCGAAGAAGGCCGGGGACCACAGGACCAGATCCGCCAGCTTGCCCGGGGTCACCGAGCCCACCTCGTCGTCGATGCCGTGGGCGATCGCCGGGTTGATCGTGTACTTGGCGACGTAACGGCGGGCCCGGGCGTTGTCCGCCGGGGAGGCGTCGTCCTCGGCGGTGCGCCCGCGCAGAGCCTTCATCGCGTGGGCCACCTGCCAGGTGCGGGTGATGGTCTCCCCGATGCGACCCATCGCCTGGGCGTCGGAGGAGGTGATGGACAGCGCCCCCATGTCGTGAAGGATGTCCTCGGCCATCATCGTGGTGCCGCGGATGCGGGATTCGGCGAAAGCCAGGTCTTCGGGGATGCGGGGGTTCAGGTGGTGGCAGACCATGAGCATGTCCAGGTGCTCGTCCACCGTGTTGACCGTCAGCGGCAGGGTGGGGTTGGTCGAAGCCGGCAGCACGTTCGGGTGCGAGGCCACCGTGATGATGTCCGGGGCGTGCCCGCCGCCGGCGCCCTCGGAGTGGAAGATGTGGATCCCGCGCCCGGCGATGGCGGCCAGGGTGTCCTGCACGAACCCGGCCTCGTTCAGGGAGTCCGCGTGCAGAGCCACCTGGATGCCCAGCTCCTCGGCCGCGCGCAGAGCCGTGTCGATCGCCGCGGGGGTGGCGCCCCAATCCTCGTGGACCTTCAGTCCCACGGCCCCGGCCAGGACCTGCTCCCGGCAGGCCTGCAGGGAGGAGGTGTTGCCCTTGCCGTAGAGCAGGACGTTCAGCGGCACCGCATCCAGCCCGCGGTGGATCATCGCAAGATTCGCAGGCCCCGGGGTGCAGGTGGTGGCCTTCGAGCCCTCCGCGGGTCCCGTCCCGCCGCCGCCGACGGTCGTGATCCCGGCCGCGAGCGCCTCGTCGAGGGCACCGGGGCCGAGCAGGTGCACGTGGGTGTCGATGCCGCCGGCGGTGAGGATCTTGCCCTCCCCGGCGAGGATCTCGGTGCCGGGGCCGATGGCGAGGTCCGGGTGCACCCCGTCCATGGTCTCGGGGTTGCCGGCCTTGCCGAGGGCCGTGATGCGTCCGTCCTTGATGCCGACGTCGGCTTTGACGATCCCGGCGGCGTCGAGCACGAGGGCGTTGGTGATGACCAGGTCCGGCGCCCCGGGTTCGCCGTGGCCGGCGGCGCTGGTGCGTCGGGACTGGCCCATGGACTCGCGGATGTCCTTGCCGCCGCCGAAGACGACCTCGTCGCCGCCGAAGCAGTGGTCGACCTCCGGGGTGATGGTCAGGTCGGTGTCGCCCAGGCGCACCCGGTCCCCGATGGTCGGTCCGTACAGGTGGGCGTAGTCGCGGCGGGGGATCCTCATGCCGTCTCCTGCGAGGTCGCGGGCCCGGCACCCTGGGGTGCGGGGCGGTCCAGGGGCGCGCGCAGACCCGCCACGGTGCGGGTGCCGGCCAGGGGGATGGCCTGCACCTGCCGGGTCACGCCGGGTTCGAAGCGCACGGAGGTGCCGGCGGGGATCGCCAGGCGGTGGCCGCGGGCGGCCTGTCGGTCCAGGTTCAGCCCGGGATTGACCTGGCTGAGGTCGTAGTGGGAGCCGATCTGCACGGGGCGGTCGGCGGTGTTGGTGATGGTCAGGGTGGTCACGGGACGCTCACCCAGCAGCTCGTGCTCGCCCTCGGCGGGCAGGATCTCCCCGGGGATCATGAGATCGGCTCCGTGATGGTGATCAGCTTGCGGCCGTCGGGGAAGGTGGCCTCCACCTGGATGTCCGGGATCATCTCGGGGACCCCGTCCATGACCTGCTCCCGGGTGAGCACGTGGCGTCCTTCGGCCATGAGCTCGGCGACGCCGCGTCCGTCCCGGGCGCCCTCGATGGCCCAGCAGGAGATCAGGGCGACAGCCTCCGGGTGGTTGAGCAGGACGCCGCGCTGCAGGCGCTCGCGGGCCACCATCCCGGCCACGGCCAGCAGCAGCTTCTCGGTGTCCGAGGGACTGAGCATCATGGGCTCGAGAGTAGGCGGCGGCTGTTTCCCGGGTGTTTCGGCCCCTGTCGAGCCCGCCCGGACCCGATGACGCCGCGGAAACACGCCGCTGATGGCCGCGAAATCCGGGCGCGGGAGGATGGCGGGCATCCCGGCGGCCTCACCGTGACTCAGGCCGCCGCATCGCACCCGCGCACCTGAGGAGCCCCGATGACCCAGACCCTCTCCGCCCCCGGCACCGCCGGGGCCCCGGCCCCCGCCGAACCCGATGCGGGGACCCGGGAGTCCCTGGAGGACTACACCCTGCGCTTCGCCCCGCGCTCCTACCGCACCTGGAGTCCCGCGGTCGTCGCGATCAGCGCCCTGGGCGGCATCGCCTACCTGGCGGACTTCTCGATCGGGGCGACCATCGGGATCTCCTACGGCACGGCCAACGCGGTGTGGGGTGTGCTGGTGGCAGCGGTGATCATCTTCGTCACCGGGTTCCCGCTGGCCTACTACGCCGCCCGGTACAACGTGGACCTGGACCTGATCACCCGGGGTTCGGGGTTCGGCTACTACGGCTCGGTGCTGACCAACGTGGTGTTCGCCTCCTTCACGTTCATCTTCTTCGCCACGGAGGGCTCGATCATGGCCCAGGGGTTGAACCTGGGTCTGGGCATCCCCCTGCCGGTGGGGTATCTGATCTCCACGGTCATGGTGATCCCGCTGGTGGCCTACGGGATGAAGGCGCTGGCGAAGCTGCAGGTGTGGACGACGCCGCTGTGGCTGGTGCTGATGGTGGTGCCGCTGGTGTACCTGGTCCAGCGCGACCCGGACGCGGTGGGGACCTTCCTGGCGTACACGGGCCGCTCCGGTCAGGCCGGGGTGAGCACGGCCTCGGTCATGCTGGCGGCGGGGGTGTGCCTGTCGCTGATGGCGCAGATCGCCGAGCAGATCGACTACCTGCGGTTCATGCCCGCCCGCACCGGTCGCAACCGGCGGGCGTGGTGGACGGCCCTCGTGCTGGGCGGGCCCGGGTGGGTGCTGTTCGGTGCGGCCAAGCAGATCATCGGGATGTTCGTGGCGGTCTGGCTGATCTCCCACGCGGTACCGGGCACGGATCCGCACGCCGAGGAGCCGGTGCACCAGTTCCTGGGGGTGTACCGGGAGATGATGCCGGGGTGGCTGGCGATGACGCTGGCGGTGGTGCTCGTCGTGATCTCGCAGGTCAAGATCAACGTGACCAATGCGTATTCCGGCTCCCTGGCGTGGACCAACAGCTTCACGCGGCTGACCCGGCGGTATCCGGGGCGGCTGGTGTTCGTCCTGGTGAACCTCGGCATCGCGCTGGCGCTGATGGAGGCGGACATGTTCGCGATGCTCAGCGCGGTGCTGAGCTTCTACGCCAACTGCGCGATCGCCTGGATCACCACGGTGGCCGCGGACATCGCGGTGAACAAGATGCTGCTGGGGATCTCCCCGAAGCAGCCGGAGTTCCGCCGCGGGATGCTCTATGCGGTGAACCCGGTGGGCTTCGGCGCCTTCCTGATCTCCGCCGGGGTGTCCATCGCCGTGTACTTCGGCGCCTTCGGATCCGGGGTCCAGCCGTATTCGGCGCTGTTCGCGGTGGGTCTGGCGGTGGTGTGCACCCCGGTGCTGGCCGTGGTCACCGGGGGACGGTACTACCTGCGGCGCACCGATGACGGCGTGGCCGTGCCGATGTACGACGGTGAGGGCAACCCGACCGATGAGCGGCTGCGCTGCTGCGTGACCGGGCTGGAGTTCGAGCGTCCGGACATGATCGCCTCCGCCCGGCCCGGTCCGGCCGGTGAGATCCAGTACATCTCCTCACTGGCCCTGGCCACGGATCGCACCGGAGAGCACGTCCTGCCCGCACAGACGCACACGAACCCACGGAAACACAACAGAAAGCGGGTGCCGGCGGAGTAGCATCGGGGGCGGGCTCGGTCCGCCGTCGGCCGAAGGCGCCGGGCCCGCGCACCGACGCCGAGATCGCCACGGGAGGGTCGCAACAGATGAGCGCCGAGAAGACCAGCACCACCGCCGCTTCGGAAGCCAGGCGACCGCCCACGGGAATGATCATCAAGATCGCGGCGATCCTCCTGGTCACCGTCGTCGTGTACTTCCTGCCCGTGCCCGACGGCGTGGATCCGCGGGGCATGCACATGGCCGGGATCTTCGCCGGGACCATCCTCGGGCTCATCCTGCAGCCGCTGCCCACCGCCTCCGTAGCGCTGATCGGTCTGGCCGCGGCCATGATCACCGGCACCATGGACGCCTCCAAGGAGGCCCTGCAGGGCTTCGGCAACGCCTCGATCTGGCTGATCGTCGCGGCGTTCTTCATCGCCGACGGCTTCCTGATCACCGGGCTGGGCCGTCGCATCGCGCTGATGTTCGTCTCCGTGCTGGGCAGGTCCTCCCTGGGCCTGTCCTACGGGATGGCCCTGACCGACCTGATCCTCGCGCCCGCGACCCCGTCGAACACGGCGCGCGCCGGCGGCGTCGTCTACCCGATCATCAAGTCCCTGGCGGAGGTCAACGGCTCCCGCCCGGACGACGCCGAGTCGCGCCGTCGGCTGGGCTCCTACCTCTCCCTGACCTCCGTCCAGGTCAACACCATCACCTCGGCGATGTTCGTCACCGCCATGGCCGGCAACCCGCTGGCCGTGGGCTTCGCCGCGAAGCAGGGCGTGGAGATCTCCTGGGGCACCTGGGCCCTGGCCGCGATCGTACCGGGGCTGGTGGCGCTGGCGGTCATGCCCTGGCTGATGTCCAAGATCTACGCCCCGACCCTGAAGCAGACCCCCGAGGCCCCGTCCCGGGCGAAGCAGGAGCTGGCCGAGCTCGGGCCGATGTCCCGGGGCGAGTGGATCATGCTGGCCACCTTCATCCTCCTGCTGGTGCTGTGGGTCCTGGGAACCACCCTGCACGTCAACGCGACCGCGGCGGCCTTCCTGGGCATCGCGATCCTGCTGGTCACCAAGGTGCTGACCTGGAAGGACATGGCGAAGAACTCCGGGGCCTGGTCCACGCTGATCTTCTTCTCCGTGCTGGTGGGGATGGCGACCCAGCTCAACGACTTGGGCGTGATCGACTGGATCGGGCACGGCGTGGCCTCCCTGGTCGGGGGGCTGCCGTGGATCGCGGCCTTCGCGGTGCTGAGCCTGGTGTACTTCTACGTGCACTACCTGTTCGCCTCCAACACCGCGCAGATCGTCGCGATGTACTCGGTGTTCCTGGGGGCGGCCATCGCCACCGGGACCTCGCCGATGCTCGCGGCCCTGGCGCTGGGCTTCATCGGCAACCTCTTCGGCGGCATCAGCCACTACGCCTCGGGACCCGCCGGGGTGATCTTCGGCTCCGGATACGTCCCGACCAGCGAGTGGTTCCGGGTCTCGTTCATCGCCTCGGTGGCCAACATCCTCATCTGGTCCCTGGTCGGCGGCGGCTGGATGTTCGTGCTGGGCATGTGGCACTGACCCTCCGTCCCCGCTCGATCTGAGACCAGGGCCCCCGGCGCACCGCCGGGGGCCCTGGCCGTTTCCGTCCGGCCTGGCGTCAGTCGATCGATGGCGTCAGCCGATCCCGGCGTAGGCGGCGAACTCCCGGTGCCCGGTGACCCGCAGGTCCCAGGAAGGGCGCACGAACTCCTCGGCCGCCACCCGGTAGCGCACCTCCTCCTCGGCCTGCCGCCCGTGGGCGTCGGGCACCAGGTGGGTGCCGTTGGGGCGGTATCCGAGCTTCTCGGAGACCGCTCGGGAGGCGTCGTTCCAGGCGTAGGCGCCGCTGACGGCGGTGCGGGCGCCGAGGTGGTCGAAGGCCCACAGCAGGGCGGCCTCGCGCATCTCCCGCCCCAGGCCCTTCCCCTGCTGCGCCCGGACGAGCCAGCTCGCGGTGCTCACCTGGTGCAGGAGGGTGAAGTCCCGGGCGCCCACGTCCTGCATCCCGATCAGCACCTGGCCGGCGCCCGTCTTCAGGAACACCCCGAACAGCAGCATCAGATCCGCCTGGTCCATCCGGGACCGGCACTGCCAGATCCACGCGAAGCTGGTGCGCGCCTTCTGCTCCGGGGTCCCCTCGTTCCACGGGGTGCTGAAAGGGTTGCGCGGGGTGTGCGCGATGGGCTCGGTGGCCGCGGCGAGGTAGGCCGGCAGGTCCGCGTCGCGCAGCAGCCTCAGTACCAGCCGCGGGGATTCCAGGCGCAGCCCGGCCGGGGGCCAGACCCGCTCCACCGGCAGCGAGGGATCCCCGGCGGGGACGCGGAAGCCTGCGGACTCCGCCTGCTCCTTCCAGGGCTGCGGTGATGGCTTGCGGGATTCGGGAGGGGTGCCGGTCATGAGACCATCCCACCACAGCCGTTCGAGATCAGATGCGGCGGGATCGACTCATGACCTCCCCCGCCCCAGCCGCACCTCGCCGCAGCCGCCGGGTCGACGGTTCCGAACCGGCCGGTGCGAGCCGCATTCCCAGCGCACACCCCTTGGCGTGATGTCCTTCACTTCTGCTAGCGTCGGTGGCGAAGTACCACCCCCAGGAAGGTGCCGCCCATGCGTTCCTCGAGATCTTCGCTGCTGGCCCTGGCCGGACTGCTGCTCAGCGGCTGCGGCGCCTCCCCCGGGAACGACGCCGCCCCGTCGACGAGCGGGCCTACGTCGTCGTCGCCGGCGCCCTCGTCGGCGACGCCGACCGCAACCACCACGGCCCCGTCCGCCTCCCCCTCCGAACCCGCACCGGCCCCGAGCACCCTGGCCACCGTGGCTCCGCGGCCGGGCCATACCGGAGACACCCTGCCCACGGACGATCCGACCGCGGCCGAAGCCTCCTGCACCCCGGTGACCGCGGGGCAGGCGCTGGCGGCGGCCCTGCCCCGGGTCCCGCAGTTCGATGAGGGCGAGCGGTGGGCGTGGGATCCGACCACGGCGGATATCAGCGGCTTCAGCGACTGCGCTCAGCTGTCCTGGATCACGGTGGGCATCCAGGGGCCCACCGGGTCCTCCCCGTATCAGATCCTGCTGTTCCACCGGGGCGAGTTCATCGGGCCGGCCACCGAGCGGGCCTATGGCTTCGCCCCGCGGGTCCAGCGCCTCGACGACGCAGCGATACAGGTGACCTACCGCTGGGCCGGGCCCGGGGAGACCACCGCGGGGGCCTCCCAGACCGCGGTGTCGGTCTTCCGGTGGAATGAGCTGCGCGGTGCGGCGGACCGGACCGGGGACCTGCCCCCGTCCTGATCCGGACTCCCGCGAGACCGCACATCGGCGCCCACACCGCACAGACGTGCCGAGACCGCACCCGTCGGGTCCGGTCTCGGCACATTCGTACGGTCTCGGCGCGTCTGTACGGTCTCGGCAGGGGTGCCGTCGGAGGACAGGCCCAGACGCACCGTCGATCCCTTGGTGTTCGGAGCCCCTCAGTCGTCCGACTCCACGGCAGGTACCCGCACCGCGTCCTGTGTGGTGAGCAGACGGGAGACTGGGCACCGCCGATGAGCGCGCGCGGTGAGCTCCCGCACCTCCTGACCCAGTAGCCCGGGAATGGCCACGACAGCGGTGGGTTCGAAGCGGTAGGAGCCGTCGCGATTCCGGTGCAGCTCGACCTCAACGCAGACCTCGGGCCGGTGCTGCGCGAGATCGAGCCCCTGGTCAGACAGGACGGCCTCAAGGGTCGCGGCGAGGCAGGTCGACCATGCCATACCCAACAGCTGCTCTGGATTGGCGCCGGACGTGGCCCGCTCAGGCGGTCCGGTGCGCAGGCTGAGGCCGTCATCGGCGGTGACGGTGCCGTGGATGCCACCCCGGTTGGTCACGCGGGTGCGGTACAGGACGGGATCGGAGGATTGCGACTGGCTCATGCCCCCACGGTAGACCCGGGCAACGCAGAAGATCCCGGCCCATCCGTGCGGATGATCCGGGATCTTCGATCGTGGAGCTGAGGGGACTCGAACC
>OMJG01001866.1_pt1 | contig 11270 bp, 8 predicted proteins | sample 1646431 | NCBI WGS metagenome assembly OMJG01 (sample SAMN03771674, study PRJEB25209) | food metagenome | isolation source: Cotija cheese | place: Mexico:Jalisco,Michoacan | collected 2011-12-12 | reverse complement strand
ACTCCTTAATTTAATTTAAGAAGTCGCTCACCCGAATATATATCTTGAAGATTTAACTAAAATCATTTAGTATCTAGATATACAAAATTTATAAAACATGTTTTTCTATTTGGATGATGTCGCTATCACAAACTTTGGTCGGGGAGTGAGCGACTTCTTTTTTTATTTGTTTATTAATATAACACTAACAAAAGACTTGGTCTATTAAGACCAAGTCTTTTTTATATGCTAATAAAAAACAATCACTTATCTCTATGTTTTTTTATTGTATTCACCTAAATAAATCAAAGAAAAATCAAGATAAGAAAAAACTATAAAAAAGAGAGACCAAAAGGTCCCTCTTCCAAATACATATATATACTGGGTAGTATACGGAGGGAGAAGGATTTGAACCAACGCAAGCATGAATGCTTCTAATTATCAAATAAAGATAACCCTCTTAAACCAGACTTGAGTATCCCTCCACAAATAACATTAAATTAAATACTTAAAAAATATAACATAAAAGCTAAAAGAATGAAACACATTGAATATTGTAAATTATTGTTATATTCTTTAAATCGGTTCTGATATTCAGGGAGAGAATATAATGTTAGTTTAGGTTATGGAACTAGAACTTTAACTAAAGCACAAGCTGCAACTTATAACTATATTTATTAATCCAAAAAATAAAACAATATTAGAACCCAATACATGGATATAAATATTATATCCATGTTATTTTAATCTATCCGAAAAGGTGAAATCATGCAATTTTTAAAACTCTCAAAACAAGAATTTGATAATTTTACACAGGAAAAGTTTTCCCACTATACCCAAAGTCTCAATCATTTTGAATATCGAAACAAACATAAAAAAGACGCACATATAGTTGGTGTCAAAGATAATAATGGACAAGTTATAGCAGCATCTTTACTTACAGAAGCACGTGCCTTAAGATTTTTTAAATATTTCTACTCACATAGAGGTCCAGTTATGGACTATAACAATAAAGAATTCGTTAACTTTTTCTTTAAAAATTTAACTAAATACCTAAAAAAACAAAAGTGTTTATTTGTCTTAGTTGATCCATATATCGTTATTCAAAAACACACTGCTGATGGCGAAGTATTAGAATCTTACGATCATCAGAACTTTAAAGCGATCCTAGAATCTTTAGGCTATAAACATCAAGGTTATTCAGTTGGCTATCAACCAATGAGTCAAATACGTTGGTTATCTGTTTTAGATTTAAAAAATAAATCAGAAGATGAGTTACTTAAAGAAATGAATTATCAAACAAGACGTAACATCAAAAAAACAGAAGAAATGCATGTTCAAGTCGAAGATTTAAATATAAACGAAACAGATAGATTCTTCAAATTATTCAAAATGGCTGAAGAAAAACACGGCTTTACATTCAGAGACCAAGATTATTTCGAAAAAATGCAAAAAACCTATGGCGACCAAGCCTTCTTGAAACTTGCGTATATCGATTTGAATGAGCTCTTAACGATTCAACAGCGTAAAATTGATGAGCTGACACAGAACTTGAATGAGGTATTAGGTGATTTGGAAGAAAATCCTAATTCTAAAAAGTCTAAATCAAAACGACAGCAGCTGGAACAACAACTTAACAGCAAACAAAAGAAACAGAAAGAAACAGCTGCTTTAATTGAGTCAGACGGTCCGGTGTTGAATCTTGCTGCTGCACTCTATATTTATAATAATCATGAAGTCTATTATTTATCGAGCGGTTCCAACCCTAAATATAATGCCTATATGGGTGCTTACCGCTTACAATGGGAAATGATTAAATTTGCCAAAGAACATGGGATTGACCGTTATAATTTCTATGGTGTCACTGGAGATTTCAGTGAAGACGCGGAAGACTTCGGCGTTCAAAGATTCAAAGAGGGCTTTAATGCGAATGTTGAAGAATATATTGGAGATTTCGTCAAACCGATTAAGCCTTTCTTATATAAGATTTATCAATTTTTGAATAAGCATCGTTAAACGTTGCCATGTTATCAGGGGCTGTGACATTAATTTGTCATAGCCCCTCTATTTATACAGTTTGAGGCAAAAGTGTTGAGGCGCGACTCTCTTGCCTATACAGTTTGAGGCGAAAGTGTTGAGGCGCGACTTCCTCGCCTATACAGTTTGAGGCGAAAGTGTCTAGGCGCGACTCTCTTGCCTATACAGTTTGGGGCGAAAGTGTATAGGCGCGTCTCTCTTGCTTATACAGTTTGAGGCGAAAGTGTTGAGGCGCGTCTTCTTCGCCTATACAGTTTCACAATCTTCCTTATGTAAAAAAAGGGATGCGGCAAAGTAATGCCCCATCCCTACTTCTGCAGTGCCTATCTCAATAAAAAATGCACATATCCCAAATATTATTCTATCCTGCTCCCTTCAATTTTTCCTTTTCCGCAAATAACGTGTGAAGATGAATGCGCCAATGATACCGACGATTGTTACAACACTCAACAAGAGCATGTGTGGTTTCGCATACCAGAGTTCAATATGTTCTTGACCTTTCTTGACTGGAATGACGGTTTGGATACCGTTGCCTTTCTGTACTGTGGTCTTGTGACCGTCTACGGTTGCTTGCATGCCGTCTACGTAAGGGACTGGCAAGACGAGATAACCATGGTCATCTTTATGTTTGGTAATGCGGTAACCGTGACGTGTTTCTTGTACTTTCACTTTGTCGACGTTCTTGGCTGCGGTTCTGAGTGCTTGATAATCTTCGCCGTAGATGCCTTTGAGCTTGTAGCGATAAGTTCCTTTCGATAAATTGAGATGGACATTGTCGTTGGATTTCACGCGCATGGTAATTGGCGTGACTGGCCGTCTATAAGAATACTCGAGTGAATTTCGATTTTGTTTATATTCGTTGAGTGCTACATGATGCGGTTTGTTCGGCGCTTGCAACTCGAGGTCGAATTCAAAGTAGAGGTCTTTATATTTGTCCGCAATTTTATGAGGTACTTTGAAGTCGATGCCGCCGTTCTTTCCATTGACCTTTAAAGTATGTTTGGCTTTATTCCAATGTGCATCGTCCGCTTCTGCCTCCACATCATCTTTATAGTTAATATTATGTTCCACGTCTTTGTTAGTCGTCGTTATATCATTCAGCACCACGCCTTTCAACATGGCATGTTCGCGTTCTATCGGTGTCTTCAAGGATTTATTATCATATACTTTCTGTGTGATGTGCGCACTTGGGTAGTGGATAGTATCTTCGGAGTGTTGGTACTCATTATGCGTCCCCCTCACCAAGTCTTTCTTTTCAAACCCGTAAGGAACATTGTCATCGGGCGGATTCTTGAAGCGATCTTTCACATCCCACAGGGCCATTAAGTTCGCGCGGTTCCCGAGTAGACGGTAGGTGCTGTTCTTATCTATCGGCTGTGCAATCTGCATGGTGTGGTCGTAGTATTTCAGAATGTCTCCGTTGAACAGGCTGGAGTAGAGCGAGATGCCGCGATAGCCGTAAATCAAGGGTGAGTTCAGGGCTGAGAATGACAGGTATTCGATACGGTTGAACGGGTCGTGTTTATCTTGGTGTTGTATGTGATTAAATTTCTTCTGCAAGGCAGCGCTATGGTAATTATCTTTATCCATTGAGGCAATGGGCCGTTCATAGATGTACATGTGTGTATCGTGATAGTTCTTAATCATGAGTGCCTGTTGGATGAAGATTAAGGCGATGAATATAGCGATGGTGTATTTGTGATTCAGCCATTCTTTGCGCCATAAAAGGATTCCTATGAAAATCATGATGACCAGTGCGGCCTCCATCCAAGACATGTGGCCGTCATAGGCAAGATACATGACGCCCATAATCACTGTGCATGGGATGGCTGTGATTAGATAGCGGCGCATCGATATTTCGGCAAGTCGCTGGATGAAGAGTGCAATCAGGACGCTGGAGGTCAGGTTCAGAATGTACACCCATCTTCTGGCGGGCAATGAGAAGCCGTTGAAGAAACTGTCGAAATACGGCGTTAATGAGCCGATGAGCAGTATCCAAGTCAGCACTGCGAACAAGCGGTAGAAATAATATTTGTATAGGTTGAATGCTAAGAGTGCCACGAAGGTCACAATGGAAATCGTAATATAGAACCCATTAGAAAAGATATGATATTTTTCTTGGAAATCGATGAGGAATGACAGTTTCAAATTCGGGTTGATTTGACGGTCATTCTCCATCACGGCAGAGACACCGTTATAGAAGCCGATACTTCCAATCATCAGGCTGAGCACTGCTGCTATAATGAGCAGGTAGATTTTCTGGGCACGATTCACGATATCCTTTTCATATGGAAAAAGAATGCGATAGACAAAGTAGATGCCGAGAATAATGAACTCGTAATAGCCGAAATAAAAGTTCGAGAAGAGCGTGATGGCTATAGCGATGATGAATAAGCCGATTTTACGTTCTCTGAAAAAGCGTTCCATGGCGTATAGCGAGAGCGGTAAGAGTATTACGACATCTCCGAAGAAGGAAAATGTGAAATTATAATAAATCGTGACGACGGAAATGGTGTACATTAAGGTCGCTAATATCATAAATTGGCGCTTCGGATTGAGATATTTGAATAAATAGTAGCTTGTGATAAAGGTGAATACTGCTCTTATGTAGGCGATAATTACTTGATTGGCCGCCCAGAATTGAATGCTGTTTGTCGGTAACTGAAACAATATTTCTCCGAGCTTAATGATAAAGAAATAAATGATTAGCAAGGGCGAAGTCGCATAATAATAGGACAACCCTTTAGTATAATCGCCGCCTAAACCAAAGCCGATATCGTAGAAACTCTTGAAATCGGTGTATTGATGGTATAAATATTTTTGAAATGGAATCAGCTGGGTAAAGCCGTCCCCTTTTCCGCTAAAGGCAATGCCTTTGTGAAAGGTTTGAATGAAAAAAGGGATAAAAATAAGTGTGGTTACTCCGATACTGAGTAGGAGTATCCATAAAAATTGTTTGAATCCTGGCTTTAAATGTTTAATAACAAGGGTGCCTCCTTCGATTCGTTACTAATTTAGGGTAGGTTTTTCACCACTGCCACGATACTACAAATTCTGGTGCGATGCAGTAAAATTCATGATTCTTAATCGTCTTTTTATGTTTGTAATCGTGATATAACAAAAGACATATTTGTATGCGTAAAACGTTTAAAATCTTGAAATATTTTACATAGAAAAAACGCTGGAAATAGGCGGTATCCAGCGTTTTGGTGTGCTATCGAGTTGGGTTCTGTATATTGTTATTGAGTGTTGGACATTTGTGGTGATTAAGCTTGGCGCGGTTTAGATGTCGAGTGTTGCGGGTGAGTCGGCCGAGTTATTGTTGTTGTGTGGGTGGTTGCGATTGTTGTGATTGTTGCTGCAACCCATTACTTACGCCAGTCGTAAAGGCATGCATGCGCGGCGTATAGTTATTGGTATTCTCACGTGCCGGTCTCGACACGTTACCATCTTTATAAAAGCTTCTGACCGCCTTATTAGATACTTCGATTTGGACACCTGCACCATTTCGATTGCGATTCACAATATTTTGCGGATTCTGCCCGGCAATATTCCCCGTTGCTTCCCCTACATTGAAGCCTTCTTTAGTAAGTGATTGAGAAATGCTATTGCGCAATGCTTGGTCACGCCCGCCGATATAAGCGTCTCGACCTTCACGTGCTGTTTTATGAATTGATACAGTACGGTCTGATTGGCCGACCATCTGCTCCGCTTTCGGTTCATTATAATTAGCAGACGTTACATGAAGCTGTTGATTATTGACTGGTCTGATAGCTGAAAAAGAATAATATCCTGATTTACTTTTATCTGCAATTTCTCGTGCAACTTCAGAAGTTCCAGGTTCAATACCGCCCCCATGCGGAGCCATCACTACTGTTTTATTCTTTTCATCATTTGTATGAATCTGCCAATCTTTACCTTCTGTAGTATGTTGTTGCAGATCCGTCATTGACTTGTATTTATCAACCGCGTGGCATTTGGGTGAAGTGGCGAAAAAAGTTAAAATTCCGATGGCAAACACCCCTAACGTTAAGACTAATGGATTTTTTATAATATTCATCATATCAAGTTCCCCGCTTTGTTTAAAGATTAATTGCTTATAGTAATTTGCACCCCTTCGTAATAAATTAGTAAGCTATACAACAAAGCTTATAAAACAGTAGTTTTTTTATATTAATGTTCTCTCTATTTATTATCTTTGTTAGTAATGCTATTCCTTATTTAAAATGAATTAATCATAATTCGCGGAAGTAATTCTACATTTTTATCTTTGTGTATATTTTCTATTAAGCTTGATAGAGTTGCGGAGTAGTGGATTTAAGGATGAATTATATAAAAAGGCACTGCCTCTCCCATCAAAGGAGGTGCAGTGCCTTTTCTTCTATATGAAAGGAAAGTTGCTTTCATAGTCTTTCTTTTATCCCCAAATTTCTAACAAGACTTTCGCGAAGCCTTCTGGTTTTTGGACGTAGCCTAGGTGGCCGCCTGGGATTTCCACAATTTTGAGGCCGAGTTCTTTCGCAAGGTATTCGTTGACTTCTTGTGGGAAGGAGTTGCGTGAATCGGTACCGTTCAAGAGTGTAATGCGGTCTGTGTAGGGTTTCAAGTCTTTGATAGCAATGTCTGATGATGTGTATTGGCGAATTTCGTACATGAACCAGTTCTGCATTTCTTGAACGCGTTGTGCTGAGACTTCTTCGTCATCGTTTGATGAATTGCCCATCATTTCGCGGTCGATCGGTGCCACATTTAAGTCATCGAAGAACACTTTCATTGCGGCTGGCATGCCGTCTTTTTCTTCGACTTCTACAAGTTCCGCATTTTTATCTTGCCAGTATTTTGCATCTGGTAAGAAAGTATTAATCGGCGGTTCGTGGAAAGCAATTTTTTTCACGACGTCTGGATGTTCTTTCAAGACGTGCATCGCTACAATTGAACCTGAACTTGAGCCTAAGACGTAAACAGGTGTATCGCCGCTTTCGTGTTTGGCAATTTCTGCGATGTCTTGTGCATCACGTTTCACACGGTATTGGCTGTCCGGGCTTGAAACTTCTGCGGGCAGCGGTGCTGTTAAAGTACTTTGACCGAAACCGCGACGGTCTACGGCAATGACTGTGAAGTGGTCTGCAAGTTGTTGTGCAAGCGGCATGAAGATGTCTCCTGTGCCATTTGCGCCGGGAATCAAAATTAAGACCGGTCCTTTGCCGACTTTATGATAACGGACGTCTGCGCCCGATAATTGTAATGTTTCCATGATTTTTGTGCCTCACTTTACTGGGTGTTTATTCGTTAATGCTTGCTTTACGGTCAGTAGTAAGATGTATTGTCTCATTTATCATACGCCTTTTCCTGTATCTTGCTCATGCAAGTATGTTGTTTAGTCTTGTTCTGTATCAATGTTGAACAGTTTTTCAGCATTCTTGTATGCAATTTTGGCTTTTTCTTCTTCTGTTAGACCTAATGTGTCTAGGAACGTCGAAACATTGTCTGGCTTAATATAGGGATAGTCTACGGCATATAAAATCTTATCAATACCGAAATAATGGCGGACCATATCAAACTGCGGTTTCGTATACATACCGCTTGGTGTGATATAGAAGTGCTTTTTGAAATACTCGCTAATTGGCTGTTCTAACTTATTAGTTAAGAGCGCTTGGTCCATACGTTCTAAGAAGAAGGGTACAAATTCGCCCCAGTGTCCGATAATCATTTCTAAGTTCGGATAACGGTCGAAAAGTCCTGAAAGTACGAGTCTCACCGCATGGATCCCTACGTCTGTATGCCAACCGTAGCCGAAACAAGCAAAGGTTGCGGACGTCACATCATCATAAGCAGGGCTGTCATAATAAGCTTGATAGATTTCAGGTGTCACTGGCGCTGGATGCAAGTAAATCGGTGCGTTTAATTCTGAAGCCGCTTTAAAGATAGGTTCGTATTGCGGATGGTCGAGGAATGTACCGTCTTGTCCACGTCCTGCAATTAATGCGCCTTTCATGCCGAGTTCATTCACACAACGGCGGAATTCTTCTGCTGCCGCTTTTGGATCATTTATCGGCAACACCGCAAACCCTTGGAAACGTGTCGGACGTAATTCTACATATTCATGTAATACATCATTACACAAGCGACATAATTCAATGGCCTCCTCACCTTTTAAATTAGAAGGCGCATTGTTTCCATATGATAAAATTTGCATACGGATATCATTATCATCCATGAATTTCATGCGTTTTTTATGTTCATCTAAATCGTCTTCATGCGCAAATCCAGTTTTCTCTTCTAAGGCTGCCAACATGGTCTTCAACGGTACGCCGTCTGGATCTGGATGAGTAAGTTGCATCATTTTTTCTTGTACATCTTTCAGTATAAAGTGTTCTTCTGTAGTAATACTTTGCATTTCTACATCGTCCCTTCAGTTAAATTATCAATAATGCTTTCCCTTTATTGAATGTTTGAATCTTTTATTTTTCTACCCATTTAGGTTTAATTTTAGATGAAATTTCGAACCTATTTAGCTACTATTTAAAAATTTATATTGCAATATCTAATGGAATCTTATATCTTTAGTGTAAGCGTACTCTCGATAACTGAACACAGTTTAATATGATTAAGTTCGAAATATAGATGATATAGCAGTTGAATACAACCTGGAGGTAAACGGATGGAGACACAACACAGTCGTGCCCAGGCCCCCGCTTATTTAAGGATTGCATATATTTTAATTTGGGTCAGTTTGGGTCTATTAGTGAGTTTAACGCTCTTAAATCGTTTAGATTTATTTGAAGCAGCACAGCACATGCTATTATTCAAAGGTGTCCGCCTCTTATTAATCGGCAGTATTGTCGTAACAATCTGGAAGCGTCACAAAGCTTTATCGCTGATTGGTATATTAATGATGATAGTGGTCACAATTCAATAATAGTGTTTCACGTAGAACAACTACAGGCTTGCTAGGGATTTCCTGGCGGGTCTTTTTTGTTTGGAGCAACTCTTTGCTTCTCTCCTCTTTCCAAGTTTTTCTTTTCCTGAAAAATAATTCTGGGTAATTCGGGAATGTAGTAGAGAAATGACTTTGAAGGTGAGGTTTGTTGGAATGGTAAATCATGTGTTGGTAACTGGCGGCTCGGGTTTCTTAGGATTGCGTATTGTGGCGGAGTTGTTGAAGCAGGGTTATGTGGTGCGTACGACGTTGCGTTCGTTGAAGAAGCAACCCCAGGTGTTGGATGCGTTGAATGAAAATGGAGTCCCTACGGAAAATTTAAGTTTCGTGGTGGCTGATTTGTCGAGTGATGAGAATTGGGAGGCTGCGATGGAGGATGTTGATGTGGTGACGAGTGTGGCTTCGCCGATGTTCTTCGGCAAGGTTAAGGATGAAAATGAGGTCATCCGCCCTGCTTTGGAAGGGATTCAGCGAGTGTTGAAGTTTGCGGATGATGCGGAGGTCAAACGTGTGGTGATGACGTCTAATTTCGGAGCAGTCGGTTTCAGTAATTTGGATCAGTCCAGTGTGACAACGGAAGCTGATTGGACGCAGGAGAATCAACCTGGTTTATCGGTATATGAAAAGTCTAAGTTGCTGGCGGAAAAAGCGGCTTGGCAATTTATGGAAAATTCTGAGACGGATATGGAGCTGGTGACGATTAATCCTGTGGCTATCTTCGGTCCGTCGCTGGATGAGCATATGTCCGGGAGTTTCGAAACGATTAAGTATATGACGAATGGTGCGGGCAGATTGCCGAATATTGCTTTAAATGTGGTGGATGTGCGTGATGTGGCGGCGATTCATATTTTGGCGATGAAGGTAGAGGAAGCTGCAGGCAAGCGTTTTATTGTGAGTGCAGATGGCAAGATTACGATGCCGGAAATTGCGCAGTTATTGAAAGCGCAACGTCCAGAGGTGTCTGAAAGTGTGAGTACACATGTGATGCCTGATTTCGTACTGAAAATGAGTGCGCTGTTCAGCAAGCGGGCTAAAGAAGCCAAATTATTGTTGGAAATCAATCGTAATATTAGTAATCAACAAGCGAAAGAGGTACTGGGCTGGACGCCGATTGCTGATCAAGAAACTGCGATTTTAAATGCGACGGATAGTTTGAAAAAATATAATCTTATCTAAGTTGATAAGGGTATACTAATTTCCGAGCGGATATGTTACAGTAATATAGATATTTTAAGCAGAGCAGAGAGGAGGCGTTTTAAATGATTAATGGTGATAGATTGCTTTTTTCTATCAATGGTCATGAAGTCCCTGTTGAAGAAGTCAATGAGTGGGAGTTCAAACGCTTGAAGAAAAACTTTAAATTTTTCCAAAAACATACGGATGCTGATGTGAGTCCGCAAGTCTCTAATTGGATTGCGAAGAAAGATATTCAATCTTTAAATGCCGAGTTGGTCCGTATTAAGATGGATATGGGCTTTGACCGCTTGCGACGTGTGTTGGAGCGCAGATGTCAGATTGGTGATACGGTTTCGGGGATCGCGGCGAAATTTGCGCGTGGCAAGAGAAAGTTCAGTATTACGGAAATTTATGTACCGCATAGTAATTTGAGTCCTGAAGAAGTTATGGACAAAATTACGGAGGTAATGATGGTCCGCAGTGATGCACATGACGCGATTAATGCGGGCTCGAATCCGGATCATTATGTGTTGCTCGGTTTAACGCCGACGATTCAAGAGGTCTTGGAAACGACTGGCGGTTCACCGCTTCCTACGCATTTCTATGCGCATTATGACGACTTGACCGGTTTGCAGTCACGTAAATCTACGGATTATCCTGTGGAATTGGCTGGCGCCGCAAAAGATAAGAAAGGTCATGTGATTGGCGGTATGCGTCATCAGGCGAAGAAAGAAAATGACGGCTTCCGCTTCAAAGCTTTAGTTGAATTCCCGGGCATCTTGCCGGATTCTATGATTAAAGCGCATCAATATCATTTAGCTTGCGAGTTCGGTCACTGGATTACGGCTATTTTAGATGATGTGGAGTAGTTGGTGTGTGGTAGGTTCGGGATGGTCGAGTTGCTTTGTGTTGCGGGGTTAATGGCATGTTGGGTTGAGGGGCGCGGCGAGCGTGGAAGTGTATAGGCGAGTGTGGCGCGCCTTAACACTTTGGACTGAAACTGTATAGGCAACATGAGCTCGCCTTAACACTTTGGCCTCTAACTGTATAGGCAACATGATCGCGCCTAGACACTTTGGCTTGTAACTGTATAGACTTGTGGTGTTAAGTCAATACGTAAAATATAATAACTTTTAAA
>OMJG01001864.1_pt1 | contig 11291 bp, 12 predicted proteins | sample 1646431 | NCBI WGS metagenome assembly OMJG01 (sample SAMN03771674, study PRJEB25209) | food metagenome | isolation source: Cotija cheese | place: Mexico:Jalisco,Michoacan | collected 2011-12-12 | reverse complement strand
TATAAATAGTAAGAAAGAGAGTCGGGGTGAAAATCTCGGCTTTTTCTTTTTTTGTCCAATGACCATCACTAAAATGATGACGCATATGTGATGCAATGGGTATATAAAGTTTTTTGCTTGCTATCCATATTTCTATAAGTTAGGTGACTTGCTAATAGAAATAGCAATTTAGCAAAATTCCGGGTAAACTTTTACGAGGGATAAAAATGGAAAGATTTTTGACTACAAAATAAAAATGTATACGTCGCTATTGTTATTGGCATATATCTTGCTTATCATTTTATCAGCTGTATGGGTGACCAATTCACAATGTAAACCTTTCACCAGTGTGTATATCGCTACTTATATATCATGTATCTGTATTGGTTATCTATTCTATCAACAAGAACTTCTTAGCGAAAAATCCGCAATAAAATTTGTTGTGATGATTATTCTAGTGCAGCTTTTCCTCCATTTTGCCTTTGAGGCAATAGGTAGTTTGTTTGCCATCTAAATAAGGCCAGTTGATTGCCTTGTAAGCAACCAGTAATATACTAGAGAATATTGAAATAACAACAGGGATTTTACAGGCTCTAAGACAAACATTTTTATGTCTTAGAGCTTTTTTACGTATTTAGTTCTTTACTAGGAAAGCTAACTAGACTTTTGCGTGACAGAATCTTCTTTCTTCTTGTCCTTTATAGATAGCAGTATTTTTGAAGCTGATGATAGTAAGAAAATCCCAGTTTATTTTCTAGAGCAAGTAACCATCCGATTACCATCAAATCATTAGAATAAATAGTCAAAATACAATTTTTGTTTCACAAAAAATCAAGTTTTTAAGCGCCTGCCATAATCTTAAAGGCTTGAATACAAGTTTCGTAGCGCTTACAACGGATTTGTTTCTTAAAAATGAATAAACTAGTTTCGATAACTAGTTGACAAAGTTATATATATAATTTAATATCTCGTTATTGACTTTATTACATGTCAAACAAAATTAAACTTTATCGTATTCATAAATCGATATCCCTTTTATAGGGATAAGCGACCTAATATATGATTACGCAAATTATGGAGGAATATAAAATAATGACAACTTTTGAAAAAATCCAAGAATTAATCACTGAACAATTAGACTTAGAGGCTGGCGAAGTGAAAGCAACTACAAATATTCGTGAAGATATTGACGCTGACTCTTTAGACTTATTCCAAATCATTAATGACATCGAAGACGAATTCGATATCGAAATTGAAGATGAAGAAAAAATTAACACTGTTCAAGATTTAGTTGACTACGTAGAAGCAAACAAATAATTTCTGCCTACAAACTAGTCGATTAAGAGAGGAAGTAATCCTTTAGTGAAAACAGATTTTTGGGAACGCATAGGTGTTGAATACCCAATTATCCAAGGTGCTATGGCTTGGGTTGCCGATGCGGATTTAGCATCAGCAGTTTCCAATGCTGGGGGGCTTGGTGTAATTGGTACTGGACATGACCGTGTAGACGTAGTACAAGCCAAAGTTGAAAAGATGCAACAATTAACAGATAAACCATTCGCTGTAAATGTCATGTTGTTAAATGAACATGTCGAGGAAGTGGTGGATTACATCTGTCAATCTGGTGTGAAGACAATTACAACTGGTGCTGGATCTCCAGGTAAATATATGGATAGATTCAACGCAGCGGGTATTTCAGTCATTCCAGTGGTCGCTTCTGTCGGACTTGCAAAACGGATGGAACGTGAAGGCGTGCATGCGGTGATCGTTGAGGGGATGGAATCAGGTGGTCACGTGGGGCGACAAACTACCATGGCTTTATTACCACAAGTAACAAAAGCTTTGGATATCCCAGTCATTGCAGCGGGTGGTATTGGTGACGGTCGAGGAATGGCAGCTGCATTTATGTTAGGTGCGGTTGGTATTCAAGTAGGGACCCGTTTTGTTGTTGCAGATGAATCAAATGCCCATGATAACTTTAAAGAGCGTATCATTAAGGCAAAAGATATCGACACTGTATTAACTGGCGAATCTACTGGCCATCCAGTCCGGGTATTACGGAACAAATTGACCAAAGAATATCTTAAAGTAGAAAAAGAAGAAGCAAGTAAGGCTAATCCTGATTGGGACAGGCTTGAAGCGCTTGGATCAGGTGCTTTACGTCGAGCTGTTGTTGAAGGGAATTTAGACACGGGTTCATTTATGGCCGGCCAAATTGCCGGATTAGTGGATAAACGTGAATCAGTTTCAGAAATTATTCAATCATATATGACGGAATGTAAAGAAACAATTGCTGCTCGAGCAAGTGAATGGCTTTAAAGCTGAGAATTAAATTGACATATGTGAGCAGTGGGATGGTTTGTGCATTTCACTGCTTTTCTATTAAGAGGAGACGAACATGGCAATAGCTTTTTTATACGCTGGTCAAGGCGCACAGTATACAGGGATGGGGCAAGACTTACTCAACCATCATCCTGAGATTGCAACTTACTTTGACAAAGCCTCAGAAGTTCTAGGCTATTCAATGCAAAACCTATGCTTTCAAGAAGATACACAATTAAATCAAACAGAATACACACAACCCGCTATTTTAACCGTATCAACAGCCTTTACAGCACTATTAAGGGAGGCAGGCATTACAGCCGACTACCTAGCTGGATTAAGCTTAGGCGAGTACACAGCCCTTGTTGAAGCGGGCGTATTGTCCTTTGAAGATGCGGTTGATTTAGTGAGCCATCGTGGTCGTTTTATGCAAGCTGCTGCGCCTGCAGGTGCCGGCAAAATGGTAGCCGTGATGAAAGCTGAACGCGCTTTAATAGAAGATATCTGCCAACAAGTGCGCGAAGCTTCTGGTCAATACGTTGCACCAGCAAACTACAATACACCAAAACAAATCGTAATCGGTGGTGACGCTTCGGCAGTAGATACTGCAGTTGCTAAGTTGACTCAAGCAGGCGTGAAGAAAATGGTGGAATTAAACGTTTCTGGTCCTTTCCACACGGCCTTATTATCACAAGCAAGTGACCAATTAGCTGATTATTTAGACAAATTTGATTTTAAGCCACAAAGAGTACCGGTTATTTCAAATACAACAGCTACAGCGCATCAGGATGGACAAGTAAAAGACTTGTTAATCCAACAAGTGATGAAGCCAGTTAAATGGTCAGATTCAATTGAATACTTAATTGAACAAGGGGTAGATACGGTCATTGAAATTGGCCCTGGTAAAACCTTGTCTTCATTTATGAAACAAATCAATAAAGAGATTAAGATTTACCGAGTTGAAGACGAAGAAACCCTGCAGGCAACTATCGCAGGATTGAAAGGATAAGCTATGACTGAGAATACACAAGAATTAAAGAAAACAGCCCTTGTCACAGGCGGTAGCCGTGGTATTGGTGCAAGCATCGCTCACAAGTTTGCAGATCAAGGATACAATATTGTCATTGTTTCCCGCTCTGGTTCTACTGAAAACCATATCCAGGCTTTAGAAAGCAAAAATGTTGTAGTGAAGGATTTCAAGGGTGACGTAACGGATACCGATTTTGCCAAAGAAATCATGACTTTCATCAAAGCAAATTTCCAAACCATCGATGTATTAGTGAATAATGCTGGTATTACCCGCGACACGCTACTAATGCGTATGAAAGAAGCAGATTTCGATGCAGTGATCGATATTAACTTAAAAGGGACTTTCAATTTCATTCAAGCAGCTAGCAAACTAATGATGAAGCAACGTCAAGGTGCCATTATTAATATTGCATCAGTGATTGGTCAAATGGGTAACGTTGGTCAAGCTAACTATGCAGCTTCAAAAGCCGGGATTCTTGGTTTAACGAAGGCTGCAGCACGTGAATTAGGTATGCGTGGTGTCACAGTTAATGCCATTGCACCAGGCTACATTGAAACAGAAATGACAGATGAAATTCCAGAAAAAGCCAAAACGGCTATGCTGGAAAATATTCCTTTACAGAAACTTGGACAACCATCGGACATTGCTGAAGCCGTGTACTTCTTAGCTAACCAAAGCTATATCACAGGTACAACGCTTGATGTCAACGGTGGCTTGTATATGAATTAGGAGGTAATAAATATGACAAACAGAGTAGTCGTAACAGGTATGGGTGCTATTACACCTATCGGAAATGACGCAAAAACATTTTGGACCAATTTAAAAGCCGGCGAGCACGGTTTTGGGCCAATCACAAAATTTGATGCCAAAGATTTAAATGCGAAATTAGTGGCTGAAGTAAAAGACTTCAATCCAAAAGATTTCATGGACCGTAAAGAAGCAAAACGTATGGACTTATACAGTCAATACGCAGTAGCTGCAGCCATCGAAGCTGTTGCGGATGCGAATCTAGACGTTGAAAATGCTGACGTTGACCGTATCGGGGTTTACTTAGGTACTGGTATCGGTGGTATTCAAGAAATCGAAAAAGGTGTGTTAAAAATGCAAGATAAAGGAATCAAGCGAGTGAATCCTTTATTCGTACCTGTTTCTATTTCAAATATGGGTGCTGCCAATATCTCTATGCACTTTGGCTTAAAAGGGCCAGCTTTAACTATGGTTACAGCTTGTGCTTCTGCTAACAATGCCATTGGTGAAGCTTTCCGTTATATTAAACATGGTTATGCAGATGTCATGATTGCTGGTGGTGCTGAAGGTGCGATTAACGAAATCGGTTTAGGTGGTTTCGACAACCTAACAGCGACAAGTGATTCAACTGATCCAAACCGCGCTTCAATCCCATTCGATAAGGACCGTAATGGTTTTGTGATGGGTGAAGGTGCTGGTATCTTGGTATTAGAATCCTTAGAATCAGCGCAAGCTCGTGGCGCAAACATCTACGCTGAAATCGGTGGTTACGGTTCTACTTCAGACGCTTACCACTTAACTGCGCCATCTGAAGATGGTTCTGGTGCAGCGAAAGCGATGTTAAACGCTTTAGAAGAAGGTAACATCGCTAAAGGAGAAGTTTCTTACATAAATGCTCACGGTACAAGTACCCCAGCAAATGATTCTTCTGAAACAGTTGCGATTAAACGTGCATTTGGTGAAGAATTGGCTTATAAAATTCCAGTTTCTTCTACAAAATCATCAGTTGGTCACTTACTAGGTGCTGCTGGTGCTGTTGAAGCCATTGCAAGTATCATGGCTATCCAAGATTCATTTATTCCAGCTACATTAGGCTACAAGAATCCAGATCCACTATGTGATTTAGATATCGTACCGAATGTTGGACGCGAACAAGAAGTAAACGTTGTTGTCAGCAACACTTTAGGTTTTGGTGGACACAACACAGTTATTGCCTTTAAAAAGGTTGGTGAATAAGGCTTGAAACACGAAGAAATTAAAGATTTAATCAGCCAGATTGATTCGTCTACGATTCAAGAGTTTTCATTCCAAACACAAGCGGATTCTTTATATATTTCAAAAATTCAAGAACGCCAAACACAAACTGAACACACTGCAAGCACAAGCGCAAATCAACAATCTACCACAAACGCAGAAGCTACACCTCCTGCAGTAGCCCAAGAGACGAAGAGTAAAGAAACTATAGCGCCTGCCACAGAAGCAGCAGCAACACCTAGTGCACCTGCTACGTCAGCTGGCAAAACGATTGACAGTCCTTTGGTTGGTGTTGTTTATCTAGCTAAGAACCCTGATCAACCAGCCTTCAAGAAAGTAGGCGACAGCGTTGAAGCTGGTGATACTGTTTGTATCGTTGAAGCGATGAAAGTGATGAACGAAATTCCAGCTGATATTTCTGGGACAGTCGTGAACGTCTTAGTTGAAGACGGCCAAGTTGTTGAATTCGGCCAACCATTATTTGAAATTAGCGAATAAGTATTCTAAAGGAGTATTAAAAAATGACTGAATATGCAGAACGTAAAGAACCTGTTCTAACAGCTATGCAGGTACAAGAAATCATCCCTAACCGTTTCCCAATCTCATTTGTGGACCGAGTGGATGAAATTATCCCAGGTGAAAAAGTAGTTGCCCGTAAAAACGTGACGATCAACGAAGAATTCTTTGTTGGTCACTTCCCAGGAAACCCTGTAATGCCTGGTGTTTTACAAGTAGAAACAATGGCACAAGTGGGCTCAATTCCATTATTATCTCAACCAGACTTTAAAAATAAAATCGCTTATTTAGCCGGTTTAAACAACGTGAAATTCCGTAAAAACGTTGTACCTGGTGACGTACTTGAAATCACAGTTGAAATTGTGAAATTGAAGAAACGTATGGGTATCGGTAAAGGAACTATCCGTAATGAATACGGCGAGGTTTGTTCAGAAGCAGAAATGACCTTTATCATTTCTAACGTAGATAAAGTCGACTAGTTTGCTGGTCCAACCTGAAATAGGACGAACGGCATAGAATAAGAGGTATTTGATGATTAATAAAGTATTAATAGCGAATAGGGGCGAAATTGCCGTCCGCATTATTCGTACATGTATTGAATTGGGAATCGAAACAGTGGCTGTGTATTCAACCGCTGATAAGGATGCCCTACATGTGAAATTGGCTGACGAAGCAGTCTGCATCGGAGGGCCAAAATCAGTCGATTCTTATTTGAATATGCAAGCCATTCTTTCGGCAGCTGTGGTCACGAACGTGCAAGCTATCCACCCAGGTTTTGGTTTCCTAGCAGAAAACAGCAAATTTGCCAAATTATGCGCAGAAATGAATATTGAGTTTATCGGGCCAAGCCCAGAAGTGATTGACTTGATGGGGGACAAGCAAAATGCTAGAGATACCATGAATGCAGCCAAAGTACAGACCGTTCCTGGTTCTGATGGTATCTTGGAAAGTCCTGGAGCTGGAATTGAGATTGCTAAAAAAGTTGGCTATCCAGTCTTATTGAAAGCAACTTCTGGTGGTGGTGGTAAAGGGATGCGGATGGTACATGAAGAAAGCCATTTCGCAGATGCATACTATGAAGCATCACGTGAAGCAAAAAATGCTTTTGGTGATGACCGTTTATACATGGAGAAAGTTATTTTCCCAGCCCACCATATCGAGGTTCAAATCTTAGGGGATAAATTCGGCAACGTGATCCATTTAGGTGAACGTGAGTGTTCAATGCAACGGAACCATCAAAAGGTGATTGAAGAGACGCCAAGTCCCTTTATTACTGAAAAGACGCGGGCACAAGTGACTCAAGCAGCGGTTCGAGCGGCTGAGCAGTTAAATTATGAATCTGCTGGTACCATTGAGTTTTTAGTGGATGCAGATCAAAATTATTATTTCATGGAAATGAATACGCGTATTCAAGTTGAACATCCAATTACGGAAATGGTTACGGGTGTTGATATTGTAGCTCAACAGCTACGGATTGCTTCTGGCTTACCTTTAGCCTATGAACAAAAAGACATTACCTTTACTGGTCATGCCTTGGAGTGCCGGATCAATGCAGAAATGCCAGAGAAAAACTTTATGCCATCTTCAGGTACGTTTGACTTTGCGCATTTTCCAGCGGGTGGTTTAGGTATTCGTGTGGATTCTGGTATTTATGCTGGCTACAAGTTGCCACCTTACTATGATTCTATGGTAGCGAAACTGATTACGCATGGTGATAATCGTCCACAAGCCATCAACCGTATGCTACGTGCGGTTTCAGAAATGACTATTAAGGGTGTGGCGACAAACCAACAATTCCAATACGACCTACTATTTGATGAGGCCTTTGTAAAAGGGAACTATACCAATGATTACCTGGAAGCTAAATTCTTACCTGAATGGGCGAAGAGTCATCAAGCATAAATTAGCACGAAAGAAAGTAGATGAATTATGGCATTAAAACGCAGAAAAGCATATATTCCTATGCCAGAGGAAGATCAAGCAAAATCGAGCTTGCCTACAGATCCAAATAACCAAGCCTTCGTGCCAGATGGCATGTGGCAAAAATGTCCGCAGTGTCACCAAACGATTCTAACGGATGACTTGGGTGCTGAAAAAATCTGTCCACATTGCCAATACCACTTTAGAATTTCATCTAGTGAGCGATTAGCAAACGTAGTGGACAAAGGCACTTTTGTTGAAATGTTTCAACTAAGGGATAACCGCAATGAAAATCCTCTTGGTTTTCCAAAGTATCTGGAAAAGAAAGAAAAAGCGCGCGCTACAACTGGTTTAGACGAAGCTGTCGTAACTGGTGTGGGCGAAATCTTCGGCTACCGAACTGCCATTGGTGTGATGGACTCATTTTTCATGATGGGGTCTATGGGGACTGGATTAGGTGAGAAAATTAAAAACTTGTTCAACTATGCAACTGAACACCAGTTACCAGTCGTCCTGTTTACCGCTTCTGGTGGTGCCCGGATGCAAGAAGGCACACTGTCTTTAATGCAAATGGCTAAGATTTCCATTGCTGTTCAAAATCATTCTAAGGCTGGTTTATTATATATTCCCGTCTTAACTGACCCAACGACTGGTGGTGTAACGGCATCGTTTGCTATGGAAGGGGATATTACCATTGCTGAACCAGGGGCCTTAATCGGTTTCGCTGGTAAACGGGTAATTGAACAGACGATTAGACAACAATTGCCTGAAGGTTTCCAAACGGCAGAACACCAACTGCAACACGGTTTTATCGATATGATTGTTGAACGTTGGCGCCAAAAAATCGTAATTGCTGAGCTATTACAAATGCACGGGGGCGCTAAAGGAGGTGCTCGACTTGAGAGTTAGTATGAAACAATTATTAAAAACCGTTGAGCAGCCTAATGCGAAAATTACACAAAAAATCCCTGCAGAAGTGGTAACAGCTTCACGTGATATCAACCGATTAACCACGTCTGAATTGGCTAAGAAAATCTGTGACGTCTTTTATGAGATGCATGGTGACCGTCGTTATGGTGATGACGGCGCGATTGTTGGTGGTGTCGGACAAATTAATGGCCGTGCAGTTACAATTGTTGGAACTGAAAAAGGCCACTCGGTTCAAGAAAATATCAAGCGTAACTTTGGGTCGCCTCATGCTGAGGGTTACCGTAAAGCCATTCGTTTGTTTGAACAAGCTAAAAAATTCAACCGTCCGGTGATTACCATTGTTAATACTTCCGGCGCCTTTTGTGACGTTGAAGCGGAAGACCGGGGGATTGGACAAGCCATTGCTGAATCTATGCAAACAATGGCTGGCTTAACTGTACCAACTATCACGATTTTAATGGGTGAAGGTGGGTCTGGTGGCGCGTTAGCCCTAGCTGTTTCAAATAAGGTATGGATGATGGAGAATGCCATGTATTCAGTCTTATCGCCAGAAGGGTTTGCAACAATTTTATGGAAAGACCCGAGTCGTGTACCTGAAGCTGCTGAATATATGAAATTCACGGCGCCTGACTTGCTGGATTTTAAGGTTATCGACCAAATTATCCCAGAGCATTACGGGAAAAAGGCCTTAGACCACGATGTTCAAGCACAATTGATTAAAGAAATGGTCTTGGAAGAATTTGACCAGCAATTGGCCATGTCAAAAGCAGATTTAATTACTACCAAAGAAGCACGCTTTAATCAATTCTAGTCAACTGACATCTTGAAAAAATAACTACTGTTGAAAGAAGGTGTGTCCTATGGTCGCATCTTCTTTTTAATTATTGGATAAAAATTTTCATGGATATGATATTGTGATAAGATAGGCTTAGAAGGAAGGGCATTTACAGCCTGCATTCCAACAGAAAATAAGATTTAAGAGGACCTACAATGAGAAACCAAGATAATGATTTTGAACGATCATTTAAATTAGATATTGAAGAAGCGATTCAGCGTATTAAAGCGGGCGAAATGAGTGAATCGCTTAAATTGTTGCTGATTGCCCGTAAGAAAAGGAAGAGTGTCGTTGATTTTAGAAATTATATCATCGGCGTTTTATATGAAGAAGAATTAGAAAATGATTTGGTGGATATTTTCTCATTATTGATAGAATTTTATGGCGAAGGGGTTATGGCTAATCCCGATTTAATCGATGTCGAGGCAGAAATTGACTGGAAGTCTTTCTACCAATTTGTGCAAAAAGCTATTCAAGGCCAAGTCAAATTGAACCTCCCTCAACACGGTCAAATGACACCCATTATGCAAATTATCATCGTGCCAGAAATGATGGAAAAGCTGGCCCAATTTGAGGCGACTTCAGATGATGATGCTAGTAATGTGGAGGTCTTACAAGGCCTACAAAAGTTATTCGACCAGTTAGTGGCTAGAGATAAACCCTTGACTATCCTTGAGAGGGCGCAGGTCAATCATCTGTTGGAATTGAGCGACAAGGTATCCATCAATAAATTGTTAAGCCTCTTAAACCGGGACCGGGATTTTGTCTTCCAATCGGATATTTTGCTTTATATTTTCCACCATCCACACGAGGATCAAGAAATTACCTTAACCAATATCTACGATGAGACGACGACTATCTCACTCAGTGACTTATTTGAGATTGAAACCAATAGCCACTTCTTAGATTTGGTTTCCTACGTGGAGGAAGTTTATATCCACGAACCCTATCGCGTGGCCTATTTGATGGAGAATATTTATGATATATATACCGTCATGTACCCATTTGTCGATGATTTAAACCAAATTGACCCAGAAGATATGGTAGAAGCCATTGGCCAATTAATGGAAAATGGCGACCCACTTGCCATTGACAATCAAGTCGTACAAGATATTTACCAATATTGGTTTTATGAGTATATGCAGAACTATGCGAGTTTTGAATAAGAAGATGTAATAGATGATTAAAGGGTGAGCGGATGTTAAAAATAGCCATAGACGGGTCAGTGGACGGGCAATTTGGGCCGGCAGGCGTTGGTATGGTCATTATCCATGACGGGCAACAGCGGCAAGAGAAATACCCTTTAAGTGGGGAAATTGACAACCATGAGGCCGAATTCCGTGCTCTGCTATTATTGTTAGAAAAATTGCAGGCTGAGGGATTGAAAAATGAGTGGATCTTGTGTCAAACAGACTCCAAAATCGTCTTTGATGCCGTTAATAAGAGATTCCATAAACGCGATCCCTATAAAAGTTTGTTAAAGGCCATTTTAAATCAACTAGACCATTTTCCCATGTTTAATCTAAAGTGGGTGCCGGACCAAGCCAATAGGGGGGCAGATAACTTAGCCCGTCAAGCCATGCACCAGGCCAAGAAAATAAGCAACCAGCAGGACTAATTAAGGGATAAATGCAGACTGTCAATCGCATAAACTAGATTTAAATTCGAATAACAGACACAAAAACCAGGTAGCAGGCGAATAATGAATCTCAACCCGAAAACTGAACACTCAAAAAAAAGAGTGTTGTAAGTTTTCGG
>OMJG01001863.1_pt1 | contig 11306 bp, 3 predicted proteins | sample 1646431 | NCBI WGS metagenome assembly OMJG01 (sample SAMN03771674, study PRJEB25209) | food metagenome | isolation source: Cotija cheese | place: Mexico:Jalisco,Michoacan | collected 2011-12-12 | reverse complement strand
AGAGAATGTCCGGCCGCATAAGCAGCCTGTACATCCTCTTCCAGTATTTATTCATAGTTGACTGAATTCTCCACCAACGTCATTTGACGGATAACTCAAGAGTGTCTATCAGCACTAATCTAATTAATCTACTTGCTATTTAGGTTTCTTTTGAAGTTTGATAATTAGAACTGCTAGACCGATTGATACTATTCCTAAAAATGTATATAGTATTTGAGATTGATTATATCCAGTTTGAGGAAGCGTGTCTTTTTGATCTTCAGTGTTCTTTTGATTCGAATCTGTTGAAGTTTCAGGATCTACCGGCCCACTGAAAATATATTTATTCGAGAACACAAGAGGTTGTTTTTCCAAACTTGTTATAGCAATCAATGCTCCTTTAAGGTCGTCTATTATCTCAACTAGAACTTCATATTCTGTTGAATCATAGACAATACCTTCAGCATCATCATTCACTTCTCGGATAATATAGCGATACTCCCCAACTTCATCGAACTGCAGGTCCTCAAAAATAATGCTGCCGTCAGCTTGATTTTTAACCTCTTGTAAGACTGTACCCTCAGAGTCTAACAGTTCAAAAGTGAATTGTTTTTCTCTCAATGACTGTCCTTCTAATTTCTTCATAGCTTCTAATTGGACTGACACTGGATCTGCTTGATACTGATTCGTAAATACTGGTTCTGCATTATAGTTGACTTCAGCATGCAGGTGGCCTTTTCCGTCATCTTCTACTTTGACATCTACAGTATACTCAATTGTGTCATAAGTTATCCCGCCAAGATCACCCTGAACTTCTCTAAGAATATATTGATAACTTCCAGCCTCTTTATAAATGATCTCCTCAAAAGCTATTTGGCCTTTCTCATTATTAGTAACGGTTTGTATAACTTTTCCATTATCATCTACTAGCTCAAATTTGAACTGGTCCTCTACTAACGTTTGACCCTCTAGCTGTTTTACTGCTTCGATGGTTACACTATCAGACTGAGCAGTATATTCATTTGTGAAAACTGGCTCCTTCTCATATTTAACTGTTGTTTCTAATTGTCCGTTTTCATTATCCACTACTTCTACAGTTACTCCATAAACAGTACCATCATAGGTTATGCCACCTAAACGATTATTTACTTCTTCAATATAATATTGATAGCTGCCTGGTTTTTCATAACTGATTTTTTCGAATTTAATAGAACCTTCTTCGTTATTTGTAGCTGTCTGTATAATATCCTTATTTTCGTTCAATAAATTGAATGAAAATTGTTCATTGGTCAAGTTTTGACCGTTCAATATTTTGGATGCTTGAATTTGTGCAGTACCATCTTTGGCTGCATATTGATTCGTGAACAAGACATTATCAGAAACATATTTAATCTCAGCATTCAAATTACCTTCTTTATTATCTGTTACTATAACAGTCGCTTCGTACTCGTTTCTGTCATACGTCACGCCTCCTTGAAGACCTTTGACTTCTCGTATCGTATAAGAATACTCTCCAACAGCGTCGAACGTTAATTCTTCGAAAATAACTTGCCCCTCAGCATTGTTCATTACTGTCTGTATAACTTCTCCATTAGCATCGATCAACTCGAATTCAAATTGGTCCGCACGTAATTCTTGTCCTTCCAGCCTTTTTTCAGCTTCAAATACGACTGAATCGGGAGCCGGAATATAAGAGTTTGTAAACACTACAGGTTTCTCTGTAATGTTTGAGGTTGCAATCAATTGACCGTTTCCGTCATCTTCAACCTGAACTATTACGATATGTTCTTTATCATCATAACGTATTCCGTTTTGACTGCCTTCTACTTCTCTGATGACATACTCATATGTTCCAGCAGTATCATAGGTCATTGTCTCAAAGATGATTTGTCCTTCAGCGTTGTTTGTTACTGTTTGAAGTACTTTTCCTTCATTATTAACCAACTCAAATGTAAATTGTTCACCAACCAGTTCAAGCCCATTCAATACTTTAGAAGCTTGAATGACTATCTGATCGGGAGCAGCCTTATATTCGTTCTTGAAAGTAGCCGGTCCATCCACATAATTCGTTGTTGCTACTAGATTTCCTTCTCCATCATCTATGACACTGACGTCAACACCATAAGACTGACTATCATACGTTACTCCACCAAGATTCCCTTGAACTTCACGTATTGTATACGCATAATCTCCAACCTTATTAAAAGTCAATGCATCAAAAATGATTTGTCCTTCAGCATTGTTTGTTGCAGTCTGGATGACTTCTCCACTATCTTCATTGACCAGTTCAAATTCAAATTGCTGATTTGATAGAGTTTGTCCAGAAAGTATTTTATCTGCCGATAGAATCACTTGATCAGGTTCAGCCTCGTATACATTTGTAAATGTAGCTGGTCCATCTAAATAACTTGCAGCAGCCTTTAACTGGCCATCACCATCATCTACGACGGTTGCTTCAACCCGGAACTCAGAATCATCATAAGTGATTCCTCCTTGAGTCCCTTTAACTTCTCGAATTGAATAATCATACACACCTGATTCCTCGAAAACCAACGACTTAAAAGAAACTTCTCCATTTTTATCATTAGTAGCGGTTTGTAGAACTTTACCCTGTGAATTTAGTAATTCAAATTTGAATTGTTCAGGTTTCAAGACTTGTCCATTCAAAACTTTCTTAGCATTAAAAGTCAACTCTGTAGGAGCAGCTTTATAGCTATTCACGAATTCAGCCGGACCGTCATTATATGCTATTTCCCTAACTAGCTTGCCTGTATCATCTGTAGTAACATTCACAGAGACAGTATAGACAGTATCATCATATGTGATTCCACTTTGAGTACCTTTTACCTCACGAATCTGGTATTTATGTTGACCCGTAGCTGTATAGGTCAATTCATCAAATTGAACTTTACCATTTTTATCATTCTTTTTTACATCAATTACTTTTTCATTTTCTACTAGTTCAAATTCAAATTGTTCATCTTCTATAAAAAGATTTCCATTTAAAACTTTAGCGGCCTCTAAAGCTGCACTAACTGGTTCATAATCATTTATAACCGTTAATTTATTTCCTGCAACTTCTATATTTGAATCGCTAGTCGGATTCCAATTTGCATCCACAAGCGTAGCTTGATAGGATTCATCTCCAGATTCAGAGTAGCCAACTGTAAAATAGATGGGATTTTCAAAAATTACGAAACCATTCGGAGCTTTTACCTCTGTTAAAATATATCTACCAGCTCTAATATCGCCTGATACATATACACTTTTTTCGCTAGTCACGATTTCTGAATCAATTAAAACCTTATCATTCTTGATGTTTACTCTTTCCAGTTTGAAATGAGCACCTTGAAGCTGCTCATTATTACCATTACGTTTATCTAGCTCAAACTGAACAGTTCGTCCACTACCACCACCACCATAAAACCATTGCTCAGAAATGGTTTCTTCAGTAGTAGTTTCAATTGTACGCTGCTCTTGCCCTCCTGATAATTGAATTTGATTTGTAACTTCATATGATCCAATTAAACTTGGATTCAACCGTGTTGAATAAGTCAAGTGAAGAGTGCTTTTTAGTTGCGTACCCTCTTTGAACGTTATCGTAAAACTATTATCAGCTACAACTAAATCATATAAATCAGGTGATATGACTTCATCATTATCATTTTTGATGTCTAAGCTGCCTTTAACATAGGTTGAATTATCACTAAATGTATCTGTGATCACCGCGTCATTGATATTCAACCCTTGAGGATTGACTGTTGCTGTCCAGTCCACATTTTCAGTATCAGAATTTTGATTTCCTGACTTTATTGATTGATTACTTGTTCCATCATAGAAATAATCGATAGCTGCATCTGCTGAATCACTTGTTTGTAGATCAGTTCCTACTTGATTGATGAGTGTGGTTTGATTTGTATATCGATTAGGATCAACTGGATCATTTGACGGGTAAGAAAAGATTTCCGATTGATAAGCAATGTTATACTCGTATGGTCCATCGGGTAAGTCAATTTCAAATCCTTGTTCTTCAGTTTTTATAGTAACATCGGCTGTGATATCCTCATCCGTATCCGCACGAGTTACCTTAATCGAATCAGCCAATAACCGTTGATCAGTTGGAATCGTATCCTTCAAAACTGCATTGACTAAATTGACATATTGGCTTTGACTATTATCATTAGCATTGATAACCCAATTGATTCGATCTGGGTCTTGATCTTTTTTAATAGAAACAGCTTCTTTGTCAACACTTAATATAGGATTTTGAATTGTAGATTGCTTACTTTCTGCTCCTCCTGTATAAGTAACATCTGCTGTATTCTTAATCGTCTGAGCTTCCTCTTCTGGAGAGAGAGAAGTTGTATAGGTTAGTTTATAAGGTAACGCATCCAGACGTGCTTTTCCAATTGAGAACTCTCCTTCAGAAGGTTCAGTGATTGTAAACTCATTAGTAACATCGACATCTGTTCCTTGGGTTATTTTGATGTTTGTAACGTCTACAGTAGACGGTAAATTAGTATCTACTAATTCGAAATCAGAAAGTATATTCCGGTTCGTGTTAAAGTTGACAGTCCAATGGATAGACTTTGTTCCATCTTCGTTAATAAAAATCTCACCAGATTTATTAAGCCCTGCTGTTCTAGAATCAACAGTATCTTCAGAAGTCTCCTTTCCACCTTGCCAATCTAATTCAGCCATATTTTTTTGATTAGCATTAGCCTTATCATCTGCAGTCGTTCGATAAGTGAGTGTATATGTGGATGCTGTATTTTCATCAAGAGTAAGAGTAAATGCTTTATCATCCGCTTCTAATGAGTATGCTGAAGGATCTAATTCAGTTCCATCTTTCATAACAACCATAGATCCTGAAATGTACTCAAAATTTCCACTCTCAAATGTATCAGTGATACTAGGGTTTTCCAAAAGAGTCTTACTTTGGTTAAATGTAATTGTCCACTCGATTTGTTGTTCATCTTTACTTTCATTTGTTACGTATCTTCCTGATTTTTCAATACCTGCTTTAGGACCTTCTTGAGATACTGTTATTGGTTCCAGACTACCAGTACCATTTCCAAATCCTTCATCGAAAACAATTTCAGCACTATTTGCTAATTCTGGCTCTGCTAGTCCTGCACGAGTATAATAGGTTCTATAAACAAATTGATATTCTTTTGGTCCAGCGTCTGTTATACCTAATTCAAATCCCGTTCTTCCGTCATTATGCTCATAATCTTTCAATGAAAAGTTATCAACTTCTGTTCCATTGAACTTTAATTCATATAATGAATTATCAGTCACATCAAAATCTAGATAATCAGGATTAAATACATCTTTGATATTAATATGATCAACATCAACTTGGTTCGAGTTTAAAGTAATTGTCCATTCAATATATGGATTTCCTTCGGCATCAACATATTGCTCGCCAACTTTTCCGCCTTTAGGAATTGTATTTACCGATATTACTGCTTCATCTTTATTCCCGATAGTGTCCGTTATCTCATTTTGAATCTCCTCATTTAATCCGTTAGGGACAGTTGAAGAAAACGAGATCAGATAAGCCTTGCCTTCAGCATCCAGATTCGGAAGCACCAGATTCCCATTTTGATCCATTTCAGGTACGAGTGAAATTGGTGTGTCACTCTTTGAGACAATATTACCTTCAATATCAGTTTCAACTTCAAAGATCTTAACCGTATCTAATATCGGATTTCCATCACTTAAAGTATCTGTTAAAGTAACATTTCCTAGTTTTTCTTTCCCGAAATTATATTCCACTTTCCAATTTGCTAAATTCGGTTGATTGGTATCATAGGATCCTTTTTTAGTTAATATAGGAATATCTCCAGACCATGTTGCTTCAAATTGATCATTCACCTTTTTTTCGTTAGTGTCTAGTGTAATATGTGCATCATTAGAGACAGTATGCTGTCCACCACCTTCTGGTCGTGTCAATTTAGTTGTATAAGTAATCTCATATGCATCTTCAATGGATCCTAAATTTAAATCAAAACCTTTTCCAGTAAATGTTGGACTTACTTCAACTTTAATACGGTCGATTTCTTGATTCTTATAATTACGTTTGATCTGATAGACAACAATACTATCTTTTACTATTTCTAGATGTTCTCCTAGGTCGTCTCTAATAACAGCATTATTGATCTTTTGCATATCGTCATTAGCTGTGATCGTCCAATCCACATGAGTAGGATTTCTAGTAACTTCCACTTTTTCATTAGCATCGTTGAATAAATAAGGTGTACCTGCAATTTTTTTATCTTCACCTTCGTATTCCTGCGGTTTGACTTTTACAGTTGCTGTAAATGAATTTCCTTCAGAATATGGAACTTGTACGATTGATTCATTTTTATTCTCATATACTTCTTTTTTAAAACTTCCAGATATATTCACATTCATTTTAGCATTATCAAAATTATTGACAGAATCGTTGAATGTCACAGTCAGTTCGCTGTTCTTTATTTCGTAAGTAGCAACTACTGTTCCATCAATAGTAATGGGCTGATCTACAACTTCTCGTCCACTAAAAATCTCAGGCAATTGAACAGTGTATGTTTCGCCATTAGTAATCAAATAATCTTGAGGTACCGTTAGCCCATATTCAAGACTAACTGCATTCATCTCATCTAAATCCACTTCAAGTTCTTGACCGTTTTCTAATACAAGCTGTTGACCGTTTGTAGTAATAATGGTCATCACAAAGTTGGTTATTAAGTTTTCATTTTTCGGAATCATCGCTTTTGACTGATTCGATCGTTGTGCTGTCTGATTAATATTATCTTGACTCTCTACTGCAACAACTTCATTTTCAGTTCCTTGTATGGATTTCTCTGCACGAAAAACTGCTGCTTCATACTTTTTATCGTCAACTAAAAAAATATAGCTTTCTTTTAAATCAGCATTCTCATTTACCGTTACCTGAATTGAAATCTGTCCATTACCAGACTTCGCATATTCTGGAGAACTTCTCAGTTGCAATTCACCAGTAGAAAGGAACTGATATGTACCTGCGTTCTCACCGTCAGCATCATTCAATGGCTGCTCCGCAGTTGTTTCTCCTTTTAAATCTTCTGGTAAAACTATATTTATTACCTGATCTTCCGGCCTATCAACTTCAGGATTCTTGCTCCAATCTATCTGCAATTCATAAGATTTTTTTTCAGTTGCTTTATCTGCTTGAACAGTCTCAACATTTTCAAACACCTTAATCTCATTCACAATGAAAGTCTGGCTACCTTGCAAACCTTCAGCAAGTACTTTAAATGGTATGTTAAGAAAAGTCTGACTTACCAAGAGAATTGCTAAAAAAGCTAATCCATACTTCTTCACTTTATCGCTCATTACATTCCTCTCCTCTTTTATATTGTTCAATATTCATATACCCTACTTCTTTATAATAACAATGTAAAAACAGTTTTACTAATTCATTAATTGCATACTTATATGAATATATTGATTATCGTAATAAAACATTAAAAAATCCGGTTTATTCAAAAAAAGTTAACTAATCGTACCTTTATATCTATAAAAATGCATGATATAATTTTAAAAAAAACATGATGTATTTATTAAAATAATCCTATTATGTATTATATAAGCGGAGTTGATTACATGATTGAACTATTCCCTAAAAAAGAACAGAAAAAATACGAAATTATCGAATTATTATTCTACTCACATCAACCTTTGACAGTCAAAACAATATCAAAGTATATCTCTTCCTCAACGAGGTCAGTTCATGCTTATTTAAGTGAAATTAAATTCTTAGTAGAAAAAATAAATGGAAAATTAATCACATCTTCAAAAGGAATCCAAATACATTTACCGTTAAATATTGGCATTGATTATTTTCAGCAAAACCATTTTCAAACCTCTTTAGGGTTTCAGCTGTTAGAATTACTTTTTCAAAATAGATCTCTTTCTGAAGAAGAGATTGAAGATTTGCTATTCATTAGTAGTTCATCTATCAATCGTATAGCAAAAAAATTAGCTGCTCTCTTAAAACCTTATGGGTTGTTTTTTAGTACAAATCCATTTTCTATTTCAGGAGATGAATTTTTGATCAGAAAATTTTATACGACTTACTTTTTTGAAGCTTATGCTGAAAGCAGTTGGCCCCATAAGTTAGTGAATCGGACTGAAATTGAAGAAATTATTCTAAATCTTCCGATCTTAGAAGACTATGTTTTAGAAACGATGAACTATTCAAAATTCTGTCATTTTATGGCTACGGGATATATTAGGGAAAAACTCGGATACTCAATTGCTAACTCTGAAATAATGAGACAAAGAATTGATAGGATGAACATAAAAAGCTTAAAAGAACAGTACACGAAAAAAGGGATTATTTTAGATATTGAACAAGAGAAAATTGAACTCTATGCGACTATAATTAGTTATTACTATGATTATTATAATTCGTTTCAAAGTAAACGATCACCTGATTTAACTGAAAAACTCTATCAAACTCTTGAACATATACGAGTACTCTTTGAACTTCCAGAAACAAACCATACCTATCTGCTGACAACATTAAATGAGTTTCTTTTTTTAAACAGTTATTTACCTATTCAATACCCAAATTATTCATACTTAGTCTTTAAACCGCGTGATTATTCACTTATTGAAATTTATCAAAGGCTATACCCTTTGTTCTATAAGAACTTAGAGTGCGAGATAAAGAAAATACATGCTGAAAGAAATCTAACATTCAACCAGCGAATTAAAAATAGCTGGATCTATGAGTTTTTATCTAAATGGGACTCTTTATCCATGCATATGTATGATTTATACAATAAATGTAAAATCATTGTTTATAGTCCTTTAAGTAATCAGCACGCTGAAAATATTCAAACAATGTTGATCGCTAGATTAGAAAGAGCTTGCGTAATTTCTGCTTATAAAGAACCTTTTATATCAACAGAACGACTTTCAAATTATGATTTTGACCTTTTAGTCACAACGACAACTCTAAATTTAGATATAAAACAACCAATTGTAATCATGCCTAGAAATGGATCAGGCTATTCATTTGCTTCATTAGGACGTCAAATCGATAAAGTTATTCAAAGAAAAAAAATATTTAAAAAAAAGCTGATTAACAGCTCTTTAGAATACAAATCAAATTAGAATATTAGTAAATAAAAAATCCTAAAAGCTAAGATATGTTAACCTAGCTTCCGGATTTTTTATTTATTCTAATTTATTCTAAGCTATTATAAACTTTTACAACGTTCTCAACTGTAAAGCCGAATTTTTCAACGACAACATCTCCGTTTCCACTTGCACCGAAGCGTTCAATCGTCAATTTTGCACCTTCTATTCCTGTATAGCGGTCCCAACCGAATGATGATCCCATTTCAACAGCTACGCGTTTAGATACTAATTTTGGCAGCACAGATTCTCTATATTCTTTGGATTGTTTTTCGAACAAATCCATACTTGGCATAGAAACGACCGATACATCTTGGCCGGCTGCTTTAAGTTCTTTTTGTGCTTCGATCGCTAACGCAACTTCTGATCCAGTTGCGATCAGGATCCCAGCTGGCGTTTCTGCATCAGATGGTGAGATGACATAAGCACCTTTTTTAACGTTTTCTCTTGCTAACTTATCTGAATTTGGTAAGACTGGCAAGTTTTGACGGGTCAACACGAGCATAGTCGGTGTCTTCGTTGATTCAACGGCTAATTCCCAGGCAGCCGCTACTTCATTTCCATCAGCTGGACGAATCAGGGAAAGGTTATGCATGCCGCGGTAGCTGGATAGTTGTTCTACCGGCTCATGCGTCGGTCCATCTTCCCCAACCGCAATAGAATCATGCGTCATAACATAAATCGCCGGAATTTCAGATAAGGCTGCCAAACGAACCGCCGGACGCAAGTAATCCGAGAAGACAAAGAATGTACTGACATAAGACTTCGTACCGCCATGCAGCAAGATTCCGTTCAAGGCAGCAGCCATCGCAAATTCTCTCACACCATACCAGATATTGCGACCGTCATAATGATCCGCTGAAAAATCCTTCTCATTGCTGATCATTGTTTTATTCGATCCAGATAAGTCAGCAGAGCCTCCCCAGAAATGTGGAACAGCTTTCGCAATGGCATTCAGTACCTCACCGCTGGATGCACGTGTAGCTTTTGTTCCATCTTCTTCAGTATAAACGGGCAGTCGATCTTGCCAGTTTTCAGGCAATGTTCCGTTCAGCATATTCGTAAAGTCTGTCGCCAGCTCCGCATGCTTTTCTTTATAAGCTTCCACTAGTTTGTTCCATTCGGCTTCAGCTTTTTGTCCTTTTTCAATCATTGTTTCGTTGAAACGGCTTTGGACTGATTCAGGTACACCGAAATCTTCTTCTTCCCAGAAGTAAGCTTTCTTAGCTGCTAAAATACCTTCCGATCCTAATGGAGCTCCGTGAACTTCAGAGGTTCCTGCATTATTTGCTCCAAAGCCGATGATCGTTTTTACTTCAATCAGGGTCGGCTGGTCTGTTGTTGCTTTAGCTTTTTCAATCGCCGCATTAATTTCCTGCAGATCATTGCCGTCTTTCACAAGAATATACTGCCAGTGATACGCTTCGAATCGTTTACCGACATCTTCTGTAAAGGCTTTTTCTGTCGGTCCATCTAATTGGATGCCATTAGAATCGTAAAGTACGATCAATTTCCCCAGTTTCAAGTGTCCAGCTAGTGACGCGGCTTCTTGAGAAACACCTTCCTGCAAGTCACCATCTCCACAGAGTGCATACGTTTAATGATCAACGACATTCTGCTCTTCTTTATTGTAGATTGCACCCAAGTGAGCTTCTGCCATAGCAAATCCGACAGCATTGGCAATTCCTTGTCCTAGTGGTCCTGTGGTTGCTTCCACACCATCTGTCACGTGTACTTCCGGATGTCCTGGAGTATATGCTTTTTATATCCTATATATTACATTAAAAGTTGATTAGGGTTAATACTAATGTCTGTAAGTTGTGGACATTTGAAAATAAGTTCGATTGATTACCCGCTTTACTGTAAAAGACTTTAAATTATTTTAATAGCATTACTGAAACCAATTAGACTATGATCCTTTTTTAGTTTGCTAACCTTAGTACTTGTATCGAATAAGTTTCTTATAGTTCTGAATATAAAATCTTACTGCTAAATACAGTAAAACGATTGCTCGCACAGAATAATCTATCCATCAAATTGTCAAACTGTTCCAAGAAGAGAATCAATCACTTTTTGATGCTTTAAAAACCACATCTGGCCAAGAATTGTATACTGCTTTTACCCAGCTGTTCAAACAGGTATTTGCACAATGC
>OMJG01001861.1_pt1 | contig 11316 bp, 11 predicted proteins | sample 1646431 | NCBI WGS metagenome assembly OMJG01 (sample SAMN03771674, study PRJEB25209) | food metagenome | isolation source: Cotija cheese | place: Mexico:Jalisco,Michoacan | collected 2011-12-12 | reverse complement strand
GTAAGGCAACGGGTTTTGATCCCGTGATGCGCTGGTTCGAACCCAGCTAGCCCAACTAAGAACCAGTCACGGTGTGTGACTGGTTTTTTTATGCGCTTTTTTTCACCCGCAAGCCATTAAAAATTGACAATTTCGACAATTTTCGCTAAAGTCAAACTAACAATTGCTCCAGACCATTTGTGTCTTTACTAGCGATCTCGTTAACTTGTTAGGTTCATCATTGCTAGACCAGTTATGGGGACCTTAGCTAACGATAGAATGTTTATTGATCAAGGAGGAAGCGGCATGAAGATTGGATTTATTGGCGTTGGCGGGATGGCGCAAGCCATTATTGGTGGCTTATTGCAGGCTAAGACGTTTGCACCAACAGAAATTGTGGTACACAGTCATCGTAAAGAAAGCTATGAACTCTACGCCCGAGCTCACGGATTACAGACGGCGGAACAAAATAGCGATGTTGCTGGTCAAAGCGACTTAGTCGTGGTCGCAGTGACACCGAACGTTGCGGCGAGTGTGTTACAAGAAATCAAGCCGCAAGTCGCTGATGGGCAGACCACAGTGATTTCCATTGTGGCTGGATTATCTTTAGCTGAAATGGCTGATATTTTGGGAGATAACGTTCCGATTTTACGGACACTCCCAAATGTTAACGTTGAAGTGGGGGCCGGAATGACCGCTGTGGCGGCAAATGCTTGCTTGACCGGTACTGATTTAGATGCTGCTTTACGGGTGTTCAATACAATTGGGTCAACGACGACTTTGGCAGAAGACCAATTTGGTGTCTTTAGTGCCTTAGCAGGGAGTTCACCGGCATACATCGACTTCTTTATTGATAGTCTCAGCCGAGCAGGTGTCAAGTACGGTTTAACCAAGGCACAGGCTACCCAAATTGCAGCACAAGCCACTTTGGGGTCCGCCAAAATGGTTTTGGAAAGTGATAAAATTCCTTTTGCCTTGATTGACCAAGTCGCTTCACCCGGAGGCAGTACCGTTGCGGGATTGCTAGCGATGGAAGAAGCGGGGCTGATGACGGCCGTTGTTAAGGGCATTGATGCGACCATTAAGCGTGATGCCGGCGATCCAGCCTAAAAGAATAACATGAGTTGTCTTTCTGGTCTATACCGATTATAATAAGTGTATTGACCACTTCTGGTAAATATTGAGGAGGAGACTCATGAGTATTGTTTTAAAGCACGCGCAGATTTATACGGGTGAAACCGTAATTGACGATGGTTATATTCGGTTTGATCAACAGGTAGAAGCCGTTGGCCCAGTGGCTGATTTTCGGCCACTTCCTGCTGATGAGGTTCACGTGGTAACCGGGCAAGTCATTGTTCCTGGCTTTATCGATGTTCATAGCCATGGGGGCTACGGGTATGATAGTATGGATGGGGACCCCGATCAGATTGATAAGATGGTTAATCTGATGTCCTTAGAGGGGATTACGTCCGTATTTCCAACGACGATGACCCAATCTAACGACGCCATTGACCACGCCATGCAGGGCATTGCTATTGCAGCTGAGCGGAATCCGTTAATTCAGGGTGTCCACCTAGAGGGACCGTTTATTGCGGCTATTTTCAAGGGCGCACAACCGGAAAAGTATATTAAGGATCCAGACGTGGCCTTGTTAGACCGGTGGAACAAGTTATCGGGTAATCGAGTTAAGCTCATTACTTATGCGCCAGAAGATGCTGGTGCCGAGAAATTTGAAAGCTACTGTTTGGCTAATGGGATTGTGCCCTCAGTGGGACATTCAAACGCAACGCGTGAACAATTATTAGCGAGTCGGGCGACGCATGTAACCCACCTCTATAATGCGCAACGGGGGCTGCGGCACCGCGAACCTGGGGTGACCGGCCACGCGATGCTGGAAGATAATCTATACTGCGAAATTATCTGTGACGGGTTCCATATTGTGCCAGATATGATTAAACTCGCTTATGAGCAAAAGGGTGCGCAACGCCTAGAGTTAGTGACGGATTCGATGCGAGCTAAAGGGATGCCTGAAGGGGTCAGTGAATTGGGTGGTCAAAAGGTCATTGTTAAGGATCGACAGGCCCGCCTAGAAAGTGGCAATTTAGCCGGTTCTGTTCTGCGTTATGATGAAGCCTTTCGCAATGTCATGGCCTTCACGGGCTGCTCGGTAGCGGAAGCGGTTCAAATGAGTTCCGTTAATCAGGCAGCTGAATTTGGGTTGACCCAAAAGGGCAAGTTAGTTCCTGGTCGGGATGCCGATTTGAATCTGTTAGACCGGAGCTTAAACGTCAAAACGACTTATAGTTTGGGACGTAATATGCAAAATTTAATTAAGTAATTTAAAGTGTGATTTTAGAAGGGACGTTGGTTGCTGTGAGTTCACCGATTTATATTCAAATTCATAATGACATTAAACGGGCAATTGAAGCCGGAAAGTGGGCAGTGGGCGATCGAATTCCATCTGAACGGGAGCTGTCGCGGAATTTTGATGTGAGTCGGATGACGTTACGGCAAGCCATTCAAACCTTAGTGGATGAAGGTATTTTGGAGCGCCAGGTTGGTTCTGGAACCTACGTTGCGAATCAAAAGGTTCAAGAAAAGATGTCCGGGGTAACCAGTTTTACGGATTTGATGCTGACCCAAGGGAAGCAACCAACCAGTAAGACCATTTCCTACCATGTGATGAATCCTTCGCTGAGTGAAGCGGAAAAGCTGAAACTAAATGAAGACGATCAAGTCTTGCGGATGGAACGAATTCGTTATGGTGACGATGTGCCAATCTGTTTTGAAGTGGCAACTGTGCCAGAGAAGCTAGTCGATGGGTTGAGTAAAAAAGAAGTGACGAGTTCTTTGTACCGAGCCTTGGAAGATAAAAAGCAATTGAGTCCAGGGAAGGCCCAACAAACGGTTTCAGCGATGTCTGCTTCCGAACGCATTGCGGAATACCTGAGTATTAAACGGGGCGACGCCATTTTACGGCTCCGTCAGGTCACGTACCTACAAGACGGAACGCCGTTTGAATATGTGCGGACCCAATACGTTGGCGAACGATTTGAGTTTTATTTGGAAAAATAAATAAAAGTGCCTCACAAGCGTTAAATTAACGCGATTGTGAGGCACTTTGTGTAAAAGCAGGTGAAGCGATGATCACGATCAGACCAGCGCGGGCCGATGATGATTTTTCGGCACTCGCACAACTCTATCTAACTGCGTGGCAGACGAGTTACCAAGACATGTTACCAGCAGACTTTTTGAATCAGTTAACCGTCGATCAATATCACCCCGAAGCAAATTGGCAGCACCTGTTCGTGGCTGTGGATGAGCAGGATCAGTTTGTCGGGGTCTGTTCATACGGCCCTTCCAGGCGACAACGATTTGCGGGTTACGGCGAAATCAATTCCATTTACTTGTTGCCGACACAGCAGCGTCAGGGAATCGGGCAGCGTTTGATGCATGCTGCATTGGGCACCTTACGTGCTAATGGATTTGATCGTATTGTCTTGTGGGTGTTGACGGATAATCAGGCGGCTCAACACTTTTATTGGCACGTCGGGTTTCGACCAACAACGGTAACGATGACCCAGGGACCGCTTAACGAGACGGCTTTTGTTTGGCTTGCTGACGAACCAAGCGGAGATAATGGGGAATAACGGCGATTCGTTTGAGACGCTTGGGCTCTTTCAATGTTCGGTATAGCCACTCGATGTGATGGTCTTGCCAGAATTTTGGTGCACGCACAACGACACCAGCCAGAACATCGAAGCTACCACCGACGCCCATCCACAAACCGTGAGTCACGTGACGATGGTCGGCAATGAATTGTTCCTGTTTAGGAAAGCCTAGAGCTGCGAAGACCATGTCTGGTTGTTGCGCCTGAATATCGGCGACAATCGGTGTGGCGTCTTTAAAGTAACCGTCGTGAAGGCCCACAACCTGTAAGCCGGGGTAATCGCGGGCAAGCACTTCTTTTAATTGCGCAATTACCGTGGGCTTGGCCCCTAGAAAATAGGCGGACCGATGTTGGTCGCTGCCCCATTTCAGAAGAGCTTGTAAGGTATCAAAACCGGTAATTCGTTCTGGGAGCGGTTGGTTGAGGATTTGAGCCCCATTTAAGATACCAATGCCATCTGGGGTAATAAAATCGGCCGTGAGTAGTAATTGTTGGTAGTCGGGATGATCGTGACCGTACATCACAATTTCTGGATTGGCAGTAACGACAAAGGTGTTTTGTTGCTGGATAATCCGGTGCTGTACTTCGGTGAGAAATTCCGCCGCAGTTGTCTTCACAAAGGGAATATCTAAAACGGTGACGGTTGGAAAGGTCGATTGCATGAGGTGACTCCTTTCAAGGATTGATTCGCCAATGACCTAAGTCATCGGATCCACATTAAATTTTATGACGCTCTGTTTGTTTCATGCTAAAATAGGGCTATTAGTACGAGAACTAAAAGAGAAGAGTCCGGCTTGAAAACCAGCTAAGGGAGTAGCTTATTATGACGAATTTGTATCCTGACGACAGTTATACTCTGCATACGGATGCCTATCAGATCAACATGATTCAGACGTATTACGAACAAGGAATTGCCGACAAACACGCTGTTTTTGAAGTGTTCTTTCGCGATATGCCCTTTCAAAATGGGTACGCGGTGTTTGCTGGCTTAGAGCACATTGTTCATTATATCCAAAATCTCCATTTTTCCCAAACAGATATTGATTACTTACGGGAAGCTGAAGATTATTCAGCTGAATTTTTAGATTACTTAGCTAATTTTAAATTTCGCGGGTCCATTCGGTCTGCGGTTGAAGGCGAGTTGGTGTATGCCCATGAACCGCTGCTGCAGGTTGAAGGACCGCTGGCCGACTGCCAATTAGTCGAAACGGCTATTTTGAATATTATTAACTACCAAACTTTAATTGCCACTAAAGCCGCTCGGATTCGTTCGGTAGCCGGGGATGACGCCCTTATGGAATTTGGGACACGACGCGCCCAAGAATTTGATGCGGCTATTTGGGGCACCCGGGCCGCTTACATTGGTGGCTTTGATGCAACTTCAAATGTGCGCGCTGGAAAGATTTTTGGGATTCCGATTAGTGGCACGCATGCCCATGCGTTGGTTCAGACTTACGGCAATGATTATGATGCCTTCATGGCTTATGCGCAGACCCATCATGACTGTGTCTTTTTAGTGGATACCTATGATACATTGCGTAGCGGCGTGCCCAATGCCATCAAGGTGGCCCAAGAACTGGGTGATCGAATTAATTTCCAAGGGGTGCGGATTGATTCCGGCGATATGGCCTACTTGTCTAAACGGGTGCGTCAAAAGCTGGATGAAGCAGGCTTCCCTAATGCTAAAATTTTTGCATCTAATGATCTAGATGAAAAAACAATTCAAAGCTTGAAGATGCAGGACGCTAAGATTGACGTTTGGGGAATTGGAACCAAGTTGATCACCGCCTTTGATCAACCAGCTTTAGGTGCCGTTTATAAGATGGTGGCCATTGAAAATGATGCCGGGCAGATGCAAGGAACGATTAAGCTATCCAATAACGCTGAAAAGGTCACAACACCCGGTAAAAAACAGGTTTGGCGGATTACGAAGAAGGCCGATGGCAAGACTGAGGGGGATTATGTGGCTTTGATTGACGAAGATCCACGGAATGAAGACTCTCTCTTCATGTTCCACCCCAGCTTCACGTATATCAATAAGACCGTTAACGACTTCAACGCGCGTCCCATTTTACAACCAATTTTTGAAGATGGTGAATTGGTGTATAAGTTACCAACACTATCAGCGGTTCGGGATCGGTGTCGTGGTGCCCTAGCCAATCTATGGCCAGAATACAAGCGAGACTTGAATCCTCAAAAGTATCCGGTCGACTTGTCACAAGACTGTTGGGATCATAAAATGGCGATTATCAAAGAGATTCATAGTTACGTTCAAAAAATGCCTGAATAAATAGGTAAATGAGTGAAGGGGGTTGTCTGAAATGCGGGCAAAACAACGAGAAATTATTGATGCCTTGAAGGTTAAGCCAACGATTGATCCGGCAACGGAGATTCGCCGGAGTGTTGATTTTTTGAAGGCTTATTTGCAACGATATGACTTTATGAAAACGTTGGTGCTAGGAATTTCTGGTGGGCAAGATTCAACCTTAACCGGCCTGCTTTGCGAACAAGCTGTGACGGAATTACGCCAGGAGACCGGCGATAATGACTATCGATTTATCGCGGTTCGCTTACCCTATGGCGAACAGGCCGATGAGGATGATGCCATGATGGCGATTGACTTCATGGATGCCGATGAGGTCCAGCGAGTTAATATTAAGCCGGCGACTGACGCGATGATTCAGGCGGTTGAAGCAAGTGGTAAGCCGATTAGTGATTTTAACAAAGGCAATGTTAAAGCGCGTCAACGGATGATTGCCCAGTATGCCATTGCCGGTGCTCGGTCCGGTGCGGTCGTGGGTACAGACCATGCCGCGGAGGCTGTGACGGGATTTTACACCAAGTATGGCGATGGGGCGACCGATATTTGTCCGATTTGGCGGTTGGATAAGCGTCAAGGAGCTGCGATGCTGGCCCAACTAGGTGCTCCAGAGCACCTATACAAGAAGGTACCGACGGCTGATTTGGAGGATGACCGACCAGCATTACCTGACGAGGCTGCCTTGGGCGTTCGCTATGAGGATATCGACGACTATTTGGAAGGGCGGTCTGTTAGCGAGGCAGCGGCGAGTCGAATTGAAGACTGGTACGCCAAGACCGCTCATAAGCGGCATTTGCCGGTAAATGTTTATGACACGTTTTGGCAAGAATAGCAGACGGGGAATTAACTGATGCGAAAAAATGATATGAATGGTTATATTCAAGCACTATCGCGCGTTTTACAAGGCACTGAAGATGCCGCTGGCGAAATGAATACCGACTTCGAAACGATGCGTGGGGCGATTGACCACCAAACAGTTGGTGAATTATCGCAAGTTGAGCTGCAAAAGATCGTTGATAACTTCCAACGGGGGACTGATGGTTATGAAGCTAATTTAAATAAATTGGAACAGACTAGTGTGCCCGTCCGTGTATTGGGCAAGCACAAGTCCTTAGTAGCTGATTATCGGACTTACGTGGAGGCTTGTCAGGCAATGACTGATAGCATTGATGTTGAACATCAAACAGCTGATCAAGCTGCCTTTGACGCAGCTGAAGCTACGCAAGAAAATGCGATGGAAAAGGTTACCGCGGCAACACAACGGATTATGACCAGCCCAATGTAAGCTGCTAAAAAGCCCGAGGCTATCTCGGGCTTTTTTGGTATTAGAATTGCCTGGTTTTTGGCCGCGCTAGTTTAGTGCACCTATGTCAACTACTTTTAGGCGTGATTGTCCGCCCTCTGGTCGCGGTAAATGGGCTGGAACGTACCGGATACGACTTACGTAGAGGTCGAGCTTCGAGACTTGTGGGTTTGCAAGGCGTCCATTTGGTAACTGAAACGATAACGCCTAACGACCAAAGCGGGTTAGGTTCTTAGAACATGGTATAATGCGAGTATGAAGAAATAACGGAGGGGTTGCATGGCAACGAAACAAGAAACAGCTTTAAGTGAGTTAGCTCAGCCAATTCATCAAACGTTGAGTCAATATCGTGTGCGGCAGATTCAAGCCGTCTTGACCCTATTGGATGAAGGCAATACGGTGCCATTTATCGCGCGGTACCGAAAAGAACGGACGGGATCGCTGGATGAAGTCGCCATTCGCGATATTGAAGACGAAGCCCATCGGCTGACCAAATTAAATCAACGGCGCGACGATGTGTTAAAGCTGATTGCAGAGCAAGGTAAATTAACGCCGGCACTCAAAGAAAACTTGATGCACGCAACTGTGCTACAACAGGTGGAAGATCTTTATTTGCCATACAAGCAAAAGCGGCGCACCAAAGCAACGATTGCTCGGGAAGCCGGGTTGGCACCGCTGGCTAATTGGTTATTAACGTTCCCAACGGGTGGCTTAGATGAACGGGCAGCTGCTCTAGTGGCCGCAGATAAGGGATTGCCTGATGTGGCGAGTGTCTGGGCTGGTGTCCACGAAATCTTGGCAGAAACATTTAGTGAACAGGCTGCCTTTCGTGAATGGATTCGACGTTATACGTGGCAGCATGGAGAGTTAACCAGTAAGATTAAGCGCGGGGCCGCTACGGAGGATGAACAACAAGTTTACGCGACGTACTATGAATTTACGCAGAGCTTAAAGCAGGTGCCGCCGTATCGGGTGTTAGCGATTAATCGGGGTGAACGAGAAAAGATCCTATCTGTGGGAATTAATGTTGATGCGACGTCCATTCTGCAATATGGTCACTTTCGGTTAGTGGGTCAGCATCGTGGACCGGCTGTGGAAAAAGTCACAGCGGCATTTGCGGATGCTTATAAGCGCTTTTTAGGCCCGGCAATTGAACGGGAATTACGCCGACAATTAACGGATCAGGCCGATGAACATGCCATTCAAGTGTTTGGCAATAACCTGTATCACTTGTTGATGCAGGCACCCCTCAAAGGGAAAATTGTGATGGGGTTTGATCCGGCGTATCGAACCGGTTGTAAGCTAGCAATTATGGATGCTAATGGTCGCTTCTTAGCTAAACAAGTCATTTATCCACATAAGCCGGCCGATGCTAAGAAACGGGCGGCGGCAACACCAGCATTTAAAAAATTGCTTGAGGACTATCACGTTGAAATGATTGCCATTGGTAATGGGACTGCTAGTCGTGAATCCGAAGAATTTGTGAGTCAAATACTGAAGACATTGAACCGGCCAGTGTATTATGTGTTGGTCAATGAAGCCGGTGCCTCAGTATATTCGGCTAGTGCCAATGCGCGGGCTGAATTTGCTGATTTTCACGTTGAAGAACGGTCAGCGGTCAGTATTGGTCGACGGTTGCAAGATCCTTTAGCTGAATTAATTAAGATTGATCCGAAAGCTGTCGGGGTCGGGCAGTACCAACACGACGTTCCCGAAAAAGCGTTGGATGAACAACTTAATCGAGTCGTTGAAACGGCGGTTAACCAAGTTGGGGTTAATGTTAATACGGCAAGTCCCGAATTGCTCACCCATATTTCGGGCCTAACAACGACGACTGCTAAGAACATTGTCGCTTACCGTAACGATCATGGCGCCTTTAACAGTCGGCAGGCCCTGCAACAGGTGCCTCGTTTGGGGCCGAAAGCCTACCAACAAGCGGTGGGCTTCTTGCGAATTATTGAGGGCAGTGACCCGCTGGATAACACGGATATCCATCCGGAAAGTTATTCAGCCGCCCGTCAGCTATTAACCGGTTTGAACCTCACAACCACGAGCGTTGGCACCCCGCAATTGCAACAGAAATTAGCCAAACTCAATCAGCAACAGTGGGCGAACCAGTTGGGGATTGGACCAGCAACCTTGGCGGATATTGTGACCGGGTTAAGCAAACCCGGTCGTGACTTACGGGATAGTATGCCAGCCCCGCTGTTACGGCAGGATGTGTTGACGATGGCCGACTTGCAACCGGGAATGGAATTGCAAGGCACCGTCCGGAACGTCGTTGATTTTGGTGCGTTTGTGGATATTGGGGTTAAGCAGGATGGCTTGGTCCACATTTCCCAGTTAGCTGATCACTACGTCAGTGATCCTAGCACGGTAGTCACAATTGGTGATGTGGTGACGGTTTGGGTGTTGAGGGTTGATGAGAATCGCCAACGCATTCAGTTGACGATGAAGCAGGCTGCTCGTGACTGATGCAGAGCTTCAGCGGCTGGTCGAGCACATTTCGCAGGTCAGCTTTGGTCGTCCTTTTCGCCACCAGGCCACGTTTAACGCACGACTGCGGACGACGGGTGGGCGATACCGACTGACCGATCACAATATTGAATTGAATCCCAAAATGTTAACTGAGCATGATTTAGCTACGCTAATTGGCGTGATTAAGCATGAATTGTGTCACTACCATTTACATTTAGCCGGGCAGTCGGGACAACATCGCACGGCGGCCTTTAAACAGCTATTAAAGCAAGTCGGCGGTTTACGATTTGCACCAGCACCGGCCCCGGTCATCAAGCCCCGCCATTGGCAAATGTATCAGTGTACCCGGTGTCAGCAGGTCTATTACCGGGCGCGAAAAATTAATGTGAATAAGCTCGTGTGTGGTCGGTGTCGGGGACGACTAAAGTGGCGGCAAACCATCTTAGCAACGACTCGGCCGCATGCATAAGGAGGTCAAAATCATGGGAAAGACAATTATTCGGGTACCAGCGACAGCGGCAAACCTCGGTCCTGGTATTGATTCAATTGGAGCGGCGTTACATTTATACTTGACGGTGATCATTGAGGAAAAGACAGAAAAGTGGCGGGTTAATCATGCCTTAGGGACGGAGATTCCTCGGGATGAAAACAACTTGATGGTCAAGACGGCCTTACAGGTTAACCCCAAGTTGACGCCCCATCAATTGACAGTTATGTCGGATATTCCGGTATCTCGCGGATTAGGTAGTTCAACGAGTGCCATTATCGCTGGGATTAAGATTGCCAATGAGTTGGGTGAAATGGACTTAACAATTCCGGAACAGTTAAACTGGGCCGTTAAATTGGGCGGTGAGTTGGATAATGTCGCACCAGCGTTGTTGGGACAGGCGGCGGTCGCCACGGTAAATGAAGATGAGGCTACGGCAATCAAGTTACCCTTGCCTGAGCTGCGGGTTTTAGTCCTTATCCCAGGCCAAAAGTTACTAGCACGCAAGAGTCGTGAGGCTTTGCCAAAGGACTTGCCATTTGCGACAGCGGTTCATGCCAGTGGTGTGGCGAATGTCTTAGTGGCGGCATTGCTGACCAAGGATTGGGAATTAGCAGCGAAAATGATTGAACGCGATGAATTTCACGAACAAGCGCGTTCACAGTTGGTGCCTGAATTGAAACAAATCCGGGATGCAGCCCATGAGTTGGGGATCACAGGAACGTACCTAAGTGGGGCTGGTCCAACAGTTGTGACCTTTGGTACATCGGCGCAAGTGACGCTATTGCGGACAAAACTGGCGAAGCTTGATTTGGCCGGTAGTCTGCGTATCTTGGATTTGGACCCTGATGGTGCTACGGTTTTGACGGACGCTTAGACGTTGGCCTAGGCGGTTAACGACTAAATAACCAATTATTTTGAATTAACTTACAAAAAATATTGTCAGGATGAAAATCATTTGGTATACTATTTCTTGTGAGTTAATGCGGCCATGGCGGAATTGGCAGACGCGCAAGATTAAGGATCTTGTCCGGGTAATCCGGGTGGAAGTTCGAATCTTCTTGGCCGCATCTATAACG
>OMJG01001858.1_pt1 | contig 11328 bp, 10 predicted proteins | sample 1646431 | NCBI WGS metagenome assembly OMJG01 (sample SAMN03771674, study PRJEB25209) | food metagenome | isolation source: Cotija cheese | place: Mexico:Jalisco,Michoacan | collected 2011-12-12 | reverse complement strand
GAGACCTCGACCTCTATCCGGCCACCGACGCGCCGGCCCGCCGCGCGACGTGCGCAACACCCTCATCTGGGAAGAGCCAGATATCACCTACATTCCCACTCTTGAGGGATTCAGCTATCTGGCGACCGTGCTGGACTGCTGCACGAAGAAGGCCGTCGGCTACGCGGTGGCCGATCATATGCGCACCGAGTTGATCTGTGAGGCGCTGGATATGGCGGTGAGGAACTGCCCACCAGTCCGGGGTGCCACCATATTTCATTCCGACCGTGGGTCACAGTACATGTCGCGTGAGTTCTCGGACCTGCTGGAGTCCTACGGCGTCCTGGCGTCCGTGGGGCGGACCGGGGTGTGTTGGGATAACGCGTGGGCGGAGTCGTTCAATGCGACATTGAAGAATGAGAGAGTCCACCGGGTCATCTACAGGACTCATGATGAAGCGATCCGGGATGCTGTGTCATGGATCGAATTGAGATATAATCAGAAACGTCTTCACTCCTCGTTGGGGTATCGGACCCCGAATGAGGTTGAGGCGGAGTACAGGGAATCACGTATGGCCGCCTGAAACCAGGTTTCAGGCCTGTCCGGAAAACGTCAAGCGGTCCAGATCCCGCAGATGGAGAAGTTCGGGTAGGCGTCGGCCACCACGACGGTGACCTCGGTCGACGGGTCGAGTTCGCGGGCACGCAGCCCCGCGGAGATGCCGGCATCGCTGCCGCCGACGCACACAACGTGCATGGGGATGTCCTTTCGGGTCGCCGGGCCTCAGCCCAGCATGGCGAGGTACTCGTGCAACGCGGCCAGCCCTTCGGGTCGCGGGGTGAAGTGCGCCCACTTGCCGCGCATTTCCTTGTCCACCAGCCCGGCCTCGACCAGCTTCTTCAGGTGGTGTGACAGCGTCGGCTGGGTCACGCCGAACACCTCGGGCATGTGGCACGCGCACACGCTGGAGCACCGGCTGGCCGCGATGTGGTGCAGGATCCGCAGCCGCACCGGGTCAGCGAGCGCCTTCACGACGAGCGCAACCCGTTCCGCCTGCTCCATCGAGATCGTGCCACCACCCGGCGCGCAGGCCTCGGCGGCGGCCATCGGGGCTTCCAGCAGTTCGGTCATGCAGACATGCTACCCGCTCATATTGACACCTGTCGATATGTGTGCCACGCTCACTCATATCGACGGTCATCAATCCGTGATGGTCGTCCTCCACCCGAGCCGGAGGTTTCCCATGCCCGTCATCCGTGTCTTCGAACCTGCACTGTGTTGCAACACCGGGGTCTGCGGCCCCGACCTCGACCAGGAGCTGGTCGACTTCACCGCCGCGGTCAACGCCCTCAAGGCGCAGGGGGTGGACGTCCACCGCGCCAATCTGGCCAGCGAGCCGGCGCAGTTCGCGGAGCACCCCGTGGTCGTCAAGTTCCTGCAGGCCGCCGGCTCCGAGGGGCTACCCCTGACGCTGGTCGACGACGTCACCGTGCTGGCCGGCCGCCACCCGCGCCGCGACGAGCTGGAGCGCTACGCCGGCCTGAACCCGACGAAGGACGCCCAGCCCCAGGGCGGATGCTGCGGCCCGCAGCAGGAAGCCCCCGCCGCGTCCACTGGCTGCTGTGGGCAGCCCGCCACTACCAGCACCGTGTCCGGCTGCTGCTGACCCCGACTCGAACTTTCAGGAGATGGTGATGACCCAGTTTCTCGACAACCCGCCCCCGCACTTTTTCTTCACTGGCAAGGGCGGTGTCGGCAAGACCAGCATCGCGTGCGCCACGGCCGTGCACCTCGCCCACCAGGGCAAGCGGGTGCTGCTGGTCAGCACCGACCCGGCGAGCAACATCGCCCAGGTGTTCGGTGCCACCATCGGCAACAAGATCACCCCGATTCCGCAGGTGCCCGGCCTCGACGCGCTGGAGATTGACCCCGACGAGGCCGCTGAGGCCTACCGCAACAAGATCCTGGAACCGGTGCGCGCGGTCCTGCCCATCAAGGAGATCGAGGCCATCACCGAGCAGCTGTCGGGCTCCTGCACCACCGAGATCGCCTCGTTCAACGAGTTCACCGACCTGCTCGCCGACACCCAGGCCACCGCCGGCTACGACCACGTCATCTTCGACACCGCCCCCACCGGCCACACCATCCGCCTGCTGCAGCTGCCCGGCAGCTGGACCAGCTACCTTGACAACGGCAAGGGCGACGCGTCCTGTCTGGGGCCCATGAGCGGGCTCGAGAAGAACCGCGCCACCTACCGCGCCGCCGTCGAGGCCCTCACCGACCCCACCAGCACCCGCCTGGTGCTCGTCGCCCGGGCCCAGCAGTCCACGCTGCGCGAGGTCGCCCGCACCCTGGACGAGCTCGCCGAGCTCGACATCCACGCCACCAACCTGGTCGTCAACGGCGTCTTGCCCGCCGCGGCCGCCACCGACGACCTGTCCCGCGCCATCCACGACCGCGAACAGGCCGCGCTCGCTGCCATGCCTGCCGCCCTGGCAGCCCTACCCCGCGACACGGTGAGCCTCAAGAGCGTCAACATGGTCGGCCTGGAGGCACTCGCCACCCTGTTCCACGACGAGGACGCCCCGCAGGCCGACGCGCAGGACACCGGCGGGCAGGGCATCGGCCAGCAGCCGCACCTCGCCGGCCTGGTCGATGCCCTGCCCGCCGAGGCCGACCATGGGCTCGTGATGACGATGGGCAAGGGCGGTGTCGGCAAGACCACCGTCGCAGCCGCCATCGCCATCGCCCTGGTCCAGCGCGGCAAGAAGGTCCTGCTCACCACCACCGATCCCGCCGCGCACCTGTCGACCACCCTCGGCAACGACGTCGACGGGCTCGAGGTCAGCGCCATCGACCCTGAGAAGGCCATCCAGGAGTACCGCGACCACGTCATGGCCTCCAAGGGCGCCAAGCTCGACGACGCCGGCCGCGCCGCCCTCGCCGAGGACCTCATGAGCCCCTGCACCGAGGAGATCGCCGTCTTCCAGCAGTTCAGCCGCGCCGTGAACAAGGCCCGCGACCAGTTCGTCATCATGGACACCGCCCCCACCGGCCACACCCTGCTCCTGATGGACGCCACCGGTTCCTACCACCGCGACATCACCCGCCACCTCGACGACGACCAGCGCGGCCACGTCACCACCCCGCTGATGCGGCTCCAAGACCCCGACCACACCAAGATCATCGTGGTCACCCTGCCCGAGACCACCCCCGTCACCGAGGCGCAGGCCCTGGCCAGCGACCTGGAACGCGCCAACATCCACCCGTGGGCGTGGGTCGTGAACAACTCCCTCGCGGCAGCCCACCCCACCAGCCCACTGCTCGCCACCCGCGCACGCTCCGAGCAACAGCAGCTGGACGCGGTGGCCGCCACCACCAACCGCATGGCCGTCATCCCCACCCAGACCCGCGAACCCGTCGGCACGCAACAGCTCACCGCTCTCAGCAACTGACTCAGGGAGTGACGCCTACCCGCCGGACCCAACTGGTGGATCCGGCGGTAGGCGACTGCCTATTTGCAGGGTGTCACCCGGCCTGTCGGGCTCGGGTGTGGGCGAGGCGGTAGGAGTTGGTGCCGGTTTCGATGATGGTGGCGTTGTAGGTAGAGGCGCTCGACGATCGCGGCGCACAGGCGGGGGTCGGTGAAGGTGTCGGTCCAGGCGGAGAAGGACTGGTTGGAGGCGATCGCGATGGCGTTCTTCTCCTCGCGTTCGGTGAGGACTTGGAACAGCAGTTCGGCGCCTCGCCGGTCGAGTTCCATGTAGCCGAGCTCGTCAATGACGAGAGGGTCGACGCGGCCGTAGCGGTTGATGGTCTTGGTGAGTTGTTTCTCGTCGGCGGCTTCGACGAGCTCGTTCACGAGGCGGGTGGCGAGGGTGTAGCGGACGCGGTAGCCCTGCTCGGCGGCGGCGGTCCCGAGTGCGATGAGCAGGTGGGATTTGCCGGTGCCGGAGTCCCCGATGAGGCACAGGGGGTCGCCGCGGCGGATCCAGTCGCCGGTGGCGAGCTCGTTGATGGTGGCGGGGTTGATGTTGGGGTTCGCGTCGAAGTCGAAGTCGGCGAGCCACTTGTCGCGGGGGAAGCCGGCGCTCTTTATGCGGCGCAGGGTGGAGCGGCGGTCGCGGTCGTCGACCTCGGCCAGGAGGAGTTCGGCGAGGAAGCCTTGGTAGGTGAGTTGTTCCTTGGTGGCGGCCGCGACGGCGTCGTCGACGACGGCGCGGATGGTGGGCAGCCGCAGCCGGCGGCAGGCCTGGTCGATCGCGGCCTGCGCGGCTTGTTCGGTCAGGCCCTGACGTCGGCGAAGGCTCGCGGGGCGGCTGGTGCTGGTGGTGGTCATGGGGTTCCTGTCGAGGTGTGGTGGTGAGTCTCGGCGGGGGCCGGGGCGGGATCGGGTTGGCGTCGACGCAGGAGTTCGTCGTAGGCGGTGACGGTGGGCAGGGGCCGGGTGTCTTCGGGCAGGTACGCGATGACCTGGTGCGGGTTGGTGGGGCGTCGGGGTGGCAGGTTCACGACCGTCCCGCCCCTGGTCGGGCTGGCTGGGGCGGGTGTGTGGGTGGTGGCATGGCGGCGGGCTTCGACGGCGACGACGTCGGGGCTGATCGCGCCCGCCGACAGGGCCGAGGTGATGCCGGCGATCACCGCGTCAGACGGGAGGGATCGGTGGAGCAGGAGCACGTCGATCAACGCTTGGGTCCCGGCCACGTCGCCGCTGGTCTTGCGGGCTGCGGCCCAGAACGCGTCGTGGGCCGCGGTGAATGCTCCGGCGGCGCGGGCCTGCGCGAGGGCGGTGGAGCCGGGGAACGCGCCGGGCTTGTGCCGCAGCACTTCGAGGTAGTGGTCCAGCTCGACCCTGGTCACGCCGCGGGTGCCGAGGCGAGGGTGGGTCGCGACGACGGTGCGGCCCTCGAACACGACCACGCACGAGGCCCGCAGGGACACGCGGACGCGTTGCCCGATGAGGTGGGCAGGGACGGAGTACTTGACCATGCGGACGGTGATCAGGGCGGAGCGGTCGACGCGGGGGTGGAGGATCAGGCCGGGGTCGAAGTCGTCGGCCGGCAACGGTGCCAGGTGGGGCAGCTCGGCGTGGTGGTCCTGCCCGATCGTGTTCGCATGGCCGGCGATGCGGCGGGTGTTGTCGTCGTGCTCCCAGGCGCGGATCTTGTCGTTGAGTTCGTCCAGGGTGGCGACTTCGGGCATCGGGGTGAGGTGGTTGCGGCGGAACCAGCCGACCTCGCCCTCGACGCCGCCTTTCTCGTGGGCGCCGTCGATGCCGGGCTGGCAGTAGAACGCGTCGAAGCCGTAGTGGGAGCGGAACAGCACCCAGCGTTCGTTCTCGTCGCGGAGCCGGTCGCCGCCGTGGATGACCTGGACGACGGCGGAGGTGAGGTTGTCGTAGCGGATGTGGCGGGTGGGGATGCCGCCCAGGGCGTGGAAGGCCTCGATGTGTCCTTCGAGGAAGGCCTCCTGTCCGCCGGTCGGGTAGACGCGGTGGATGGCCTTGCCGGAGTGGGACAGGCGGTAGACGAACATGTGGCACTTGGTCTTGACGCCGTCGAGGATGACGTAGACCTCGCCGAAGTCGACCTCGGCCTCCGCGCCGGGGGCATGGTCCTGCGGCACCATCGCCTCCACCCGGCGCCCGGCCTCCAGGTCGATCTGCGCGCGCCTGACCCGGACGTAGTCCCGCACCGTGGAGTAGGACAGGTCGGTGGCGCCGTGCTCGTCGCGCAGCCGGGTCAGGATCCTGGTCGCGGTATGGCGCTGCTTGCGCGGCGCGGTCAGGTCATAGCGCAGCATTTCGTCGATCGCCGGCTTGTACGGGTCCAGACGCGGTGCCGTGCGGACCGGTTTCTTGCGGGGTGGGGGTTCGGCTGCGGCGAGTGCCTGGCGGACGGTGCGGCGGTGGACTCCGTGCTTGCGGGCGAGCTCGCGGATGGACAGGCCATCGACTCACGCGTCGTGGCGGATGTCGGCGTACAGCTGCACTCGTGATCCCATCTTGGCTCCCTTGCCCTCGCGACTGGTTCCCAGTGATGGGGACCAGCGTGAAGGGGTGGGGCCAGTTCAGACCGTCAACACCCCGGCAAGTCGCACGCGGGGCCAGATCAGGCCGTCACAACGGGGCCAAACCAAGCTGTCACAACCACCCCAGTGCACCGCAGGTCCCAAAGAATCGCTAATGGCGGTTCATGGTGTGACATGGGGGCTCCGGAGCTCACCGGGGCTCCTGGCCCGCGCACCAGCTGCACTGCACCAGCAAAGGACGATTACGTTCCAGGACCTCGCGATCGTGGAACGGAATCGTCCTTCTTGTGACTGGACAGCACGAAGGCCAGGGCACCTGCAACACGTCGCAGGCGCCCTGGCCTCTGTGGCCCCGTCGCGGGGGGGCGGTTACCCGAGCATCACAGCTCCGTGGTCCCCGTCCCGCCGGGGGTGTCGCCGCCGGTGACCTTGGCCTTGAGGATCTGGGCCACACCTGCGACCTTGCCACCGGGCAGGCCCCAGTACTGTGCGGACTCACTGGTGACCAGCACCAGGGCCAGGTTCGGATCGTCCACGCCGTCGGGGAAGTAGCTCTTGGCGGAGTCGTCCCACAGCTCGGCGATCTTGGCGCGGTCCTCGACGAACTTGGCCCTGCCCGCCACGGACAACCAGGATCCGGCCTCGGAGACGTTGAGGTTCACCTCGGGGCCCTGACGCAGGGCGTCGGCCTGATCGCCCTGCAGGCCCACGAACAGCCACACATCAGCATCGTCGGTGACGTCCTGGACGGTCATGGGGTGGGACAGCAGCTTGCCGTCGGCGCGGGCGGTGGTCAGCATGACGATGCTGGTGCCGCGCAGCTTCTCGACGACGTCCTGCTGGGTGAAGTCCTGGTCGGTGCTCACGGTTCCTCCATCGGGTCGAGCGGGTGGTCGAACGGGGTGCGGGCCCCTGGGCCACACCTGGATGAGCGGGCGCGCCGACGTCGGGCGGCCGCGCCCGGTGATGCGTCGACCGTAGGCTCCGCACCTGCGACGGGCACCCAGGAACCCGACCGACCGGTCCCGGGATGCCAGGCAGCTCGTCGCGCACTCCGGCGGCCACCAGCACCCTTCGGGACCGGATGCGGGTGCCACGCCCCCTCGACCATTCGGTCACAGCAGGCCGTCCGTTCATGGGGCCTGCATATTGTAGCGTGGCCAGGTGACCCACACCTCCGGCTCCCCGCAGCGGGAGCACACCAGCAGCACGCCCGCGGATGACCGGCCGCCCGCCACCCCCACCGAGGCGGCCACCAGCGGACCCGACATCCCCGTCGGCCTCGACAACGCCCCGGAGGGCCCGGGCGTCTCCGCGGCGGGGTTCGCGTCCCCCGTGCCCGCGATCGTGGCCGGGATCAGCGAGGCCATCGGGAACACTCCCCTGATCCGTCTGGACTCCCTGTTCCCCGACTCCGGGGTGGAGATCCTGGCGAAGCTGGAGTCGGTGAACCCGGGCGGCTCCACCAAGGACCGGCCGGCGATGGGCATGGTGCGCGACGCCCTGCAGACCGGGCGACTGGCCCCCGGCGGCACCGTGGTGGAGTCCTCCTCCGGCAACCTTGGCGTGGCCCTGGCCCGTGCCTGCAACGCCCACGACGTGCGGTTCGTGTGCGTGGTCGACGCCCGTACCAACGCCACCACCGTGCGCACCATCCAGGCGCTCGGCGGGGAGATCGACCTGGTGTCCGAGCCCGATCCAGCTACCGGCGACCTGCTCACCGCCCGCTTCAACCGGGTCAAGGAGCTGCTGGAGGAGATCCCCGATGCGGTGAACCTGTACCAGTACGGCAATCCCGCCAATCCCCGTGCCCACTACGACGGCACCATGCGGGAGATCGCCGAGGCCACCGGGCACCAGGTGGACGTGCTGATGGCGGCGGTGTCCACGACCGGAACCATCGGCGGCTGCTCCGCGTACATCCGCGACCACGACATGAGCACCCGCGCGATCGCGGTCGACGCGGTGGGCTCGGTTCTGTTCGGTGGCACCGCCGCGCCCCGCCCCCTGCCCGGCATGGGTGCGGGCGTGGTCACCGAGCTGTCCCGCCAGGTTCAACCCGATCAGGTGATCCGCGTGGAGGGCCTGGACTGCGTGGTGGGCGCCCGGCACCTGGCACGCAGCGAGGGCATCCTGGCCGGGGGCTCCACCGGCGGCATCGTGCATGCCCTGGGCGGGCTGATCCCCAGCCTCGAGCCCGGCACCCGCGTGGTGTTCGTGGTGCACGACGGCGGCGTTCCCTACCTGGAGACCGTGTACGACGACCAGTGGGTGCGGGAGAACCTCGACGCCGACACGGACGCGATCGCGGAGGGGATCGAGCAGCTGCGCAGGACCGCCCGCCGTGGCTGAGCAGCCCTCCGTCCGGGCCGGCACGGCCCATCCGGCCCGCAGCGACGGTGCTGCCCGCCCGATTCGCGACGACCGCACTGCACCGCCCATGGCAGCCGCTGAGACACCGCTTCGCCCGGCCGCCGATGCGCCGCTGCGGCTCGCCGTCGTCGGTGCCGGACCGAAGGCGCTGTACGCGCTGGAGGAACTGACCGCGCTGCTGGATGCTGCGGGCTCCGCCACGGCCACCGCCGACGACGCGGGAGCTGCGGCCTCCGAATCGTCAGCAGCATCCGGCCTGATCGTGACGGTGATCGATCCTGTCGCCGTGCCGGGTACGGGCGCCGCCTACCACTCCGGCCAGCCGCACCACCTGCGGCTGAACGTGACCGCGGCGATCCTGGATGAGCCCGCCACCGGCGACTTCCCCGCGTACCCCAGTTGGGTGCAGGACCCGTACCCGCAGCTGGCCGACGAGCCGTACCCGCCGCGCGCGGTGGTCGGCGAGTACCTCGCCCAGCGCTGGCAGCAGATGATCCATGGTCTCTCCCGGCATGCCCGCGTGGAGCACGCCCGGGCCCGGGTGACGGACCTGCGGCGCGAGGGCAGCGCCTGGCATCTGACCACCGACGCTGCTCCCGCGGACGTCGGCCCGGTGGACGAGGTGCTGATCGCCACCGGTCACGCCGCTGGCCACCGGGGCGCCCTGGTGCACCACTGGAGTTCACCCCTCCCCCTGGTCCCGGCGGTGCTGCCCGCTGAGCGGATGCTCAGCGCCGAGCAGGTCCCACCCGGTTCCCGGGTCGCGGTGCGCGGCGGGGCGCTGACCTTCATCGACGCCTGCCTGACCCTCACCGAGGGCCGCGGCGGCACCTTCACCGAGAGCACCGAGGTCGACGCGAGCGGCGGCACCGAGGCGGATGTCCCTGCCCGCCTGGTGCACCATCGCGGGCCGCACGAGCCGACCGTGATTCGGCCGATCACCCGGCAGGGTCTGCTGCTGGATGCGAAGCCGGACCCGGGATCACCCCTGACCGGGTCCGGCGAGCGCGCCGTCGAGCAGGCCCGCGCCCGATTCACCTCCGGCCAGGGCATGGGCCCGGACGCGGTGCTGGCGATCGTGGTCGATGCCGCCACCGCCATGCTCGAGGGGACACCCGCGCCCAAGAAGCACGCCAGTACCTCGGGACGGGATGCGCGCGACACCGTCGCTGGTTCTCGCGCGGCCGTCGAACACACGCTGAGCACCGGTGCGGAACCCGATCTGCCCCGCGGCGCGGGGCGCGCCGAGGCGGCGCTGCGTCGCAGTATCGAGACGGCCCAGGGCCACCGCTCGCCCGGTCCGGCCTGGGCGCTGGGTCGCGTGTGGCAGACCCTCTACTCCCTGGTCTCCGCCGCCCTGCGCGGCAGCGACGCCCCCGAGGAGGAGTGGGCGCGCTTCCGGCAGGCCGCGCAGGTGCTGGAGCGGTTCGCCTTCGGCCCTCCGCTGGTCAACGCCCGCAAGCTGCTGGCGATGATCGACTCCGGCGCGGTGGACCTGTCCTGGATGGATGGTGGGACGGGCATCGACGGCAACAGCATCCATGTCGCGCCCGTGACCGAGAGCTCCGACGCCACTGCCACCGGCCGGCATGTTGACGCCACTGCCACCGGCCGGCACGACGACGCACCGTCGGGCGGCGATGTCGACGTGGTGATCGACGCGGTGCTCACCCCGCCCGGTCTGCTGAACCTCACCGACGAGCTGGCGGGGTCGCTGCTGCACCGCGGCCTGGTGCAGGTGCGGCCCGGCAGGCGGGGGGCGATGATCGACGAGGCCGGCTCCCCCGTCGGCCGCGATGACGCGCCACTGGTCGCCCCCGACGGTCGGACCGTGGCCGGGCTCGCGCTGATCGGGCGGCCCACAGAGGACCATGTCATCGGCCACGACTCGCTGAACCGCCACCTGCACCACGAGGGCCGATGCTGGGCCCGACGGATCGCGGACCGGGTTGCGGGCGTTGCCGATGCCGCTCCCGCTGACGCGGCCGCCCCTGCCGCGCCGGCTGACGCAGCTGTTCCTGCCGCCCCCGCCCCCGCTGTCGCCCCCGAGTGAGAGGACCTGCCGTGACCGAGGAACCCACCCTGCGCGAGGCATGCCAGGGAACCCCGCCGCTGTCGGCTCGTCTGGAGCCGTGGATGCAGGAGCTGCTGGCGGACCCTGCGACCTGCAGCTCGCTGCTGGAGCGCTACGGAAGCCCGCTGAACGTGCACGACTTTTCCGCGCTGCCGCGCAACGCCGCAGAGCTCACGGAGGTGGCCGAGGGCTCTGGGGTGGACCTGCGGATCTCCGTGGCACGCAAGGCCAACAAGACCCTCGGCATGGTGCGTGCCGCGCATCGCGCCGGGCTGGGGGTCGACGTGGGCAGCGAGCGCGAGCTGGGCCAGGTGCTCGAGGCCGGTGTGCCGCCGCATGACGTGGTGGTCACCGCGGCCATCAAGCCCGATCCGGTGCTGCGCCTGGCCCTGGAGTCCCGCTCACTGCTGGTGCTGGACAACCTCGACGAGGTGGCCGCCTCCCGGAGGGTCGCCGAGCAGGTCACCGGCGCCCGGAGCGCGGAACCAGGTCGCCCCGCGGACGGGGCCTCTGGTGCCCCCGAGCCGTTCCCCGTGGCGCTGCGCCTCGCGCCCAAGCCCAGCGACCTGATCCCGCCCACCCGCTTCGGGGAGTCGGCCCGCGCCTGGCTCGAGCTGATCGACTCCGGCGGCCTGGGCGACCTGCTGCGGGTGGACGGTGTACACTTCCACCTGCACGGCTATGACCCGACCGCGCGCGCCACCGCCCTCGGGGAGGCGCTGGAGCTGATCGACGCGCTGCGCGAGCGCGGCCTGGCCCAGGATGGCGCGTTCGTGGACATCGGCGGCGGCATCCCGATGAGCTACCTGGACGATGCCGAAGATCGGAAGAGCGTCGTGTAGGGAAAGAGTGTAGATCTCGGTGGTCGCCGT